>MDSV01149734.1_pt1 | contig 14566 bp, 14 predicted proteins | sample 810851 | NCBI WGS metagenome assembly MDSV01 (sample SAMN05326640, study PRJNA326480) | marine metagenome | isolation source: seawater | place: Atlantic Ocean: North East | collected 2012 | reverse complement strand
TCCCAGAGCTGAAATTATTTTTCCTGAGACCTGTTCAAGTGAAGCACAATCTCCTTATCAACAGGGCAAGTATTTAGTTGAGAAGATTGATTTAACTTGCAACAAGTCCTTAAAAGGTCAAGCGATAGAAGTTACAAACCTCAGTGTGCTGACAGATGCTTTGGTGACCTTTACTGACCGTAATAACGATGTGTTCGAAGGTTTGATGAACCTTAAAGAGCCAAGATTAATGGTGCCAATCAACAAACAATCCATCCCTTCAAGTTACCTTACTCTTGGCATCGATCATCTGATTAGTGGTGTGGACCATATTCTATTTATACTGGGTTTAATGTTCCTGGTGTCCGGCACTCTAAACCTAATCAAGACGATAACTGCCTTTACCGTGGCGCACAGTATTACATTAGGGCTTTCCGTTTTGGGTTTGATATCTTTACCTCAGGCTGCCGTTGAGGCCATTATTGCTTTGACCATAGTCTTTCTGGCTTTGGAAATTAGCGAGAATAAATACTACAAATCAACACCCTGGTTAATCGCCTTTGGATTTGGTTTACTCCATGGGTTAGGTTTTGCTAATGCTCTCACTGAAATAGGGATAGCAAATGAGCAACTGCTTTTCTCTTTACTCTTTTTTAATCTTGGAATTGAGGCAGGTCAGTTGCTAATGATTCCTGTTTTTGGCGTTTTAATTTGGATGGCTCATAAATTTAACAAATACAATCAATCAGCGACTTGTGTTTCATACGTATTGGGTTCGATGGGTTTTTTCTGGCTGATTAACAGAACCATTGGAATCATATACTAGCTGCAGATAACTAATCTATGAAAAAAATATCTCTTTGGTCAGGCCCTAGAAACATATCCACAGCGATTATGTATAGTTTTGCTCAAAGACATGATACTCAAGTAGTTGATGAGCCTTTATACGGTTATTACCTTCGTGAAACAAAGGTTAATCACCCAGGGCATAAAGAAATTATGAGCAGTCTTAATTGTGATGGTGAATCGGTTATCAGTGATCTATTCAACCTCAAATTGGAAGATCAAAAGACCATTCTATTTATGAAACAAATGACAAAACATCTTGTGGATATTGATCTGTCTTTTTTAAAAAAAACAGACAATATACTTCTTATAAGAAATCCAATTGACATGCTGCCTTCGCTAGCAGAACAGTTGCCTCAACCTACACTTAGCGACACCGGCTTTGACAAACAATGGGAGCTTTACCAATACTTAGAAAAAATAGGAAATAGACCAATTATTGTTGATGCCACAGAGCTACTCAACAATCCCAAGAATATTTTATCCACACTTTGTGAGCACTTAAATATTGAATTTTTACCAACAATGCTTAGTTGGAAACCTGAGCCAAGACAAGAAGATGGGATTTGGGCACAGTATTGGTATAAATCTTTACACAAAACATCCGGATTCAATACGTACATTGCTAAATCAAACTTTCCTGTTGAACTCAACCCACTTCTAATAGAATGTAAACCTTACTATGAGCAATTATATAAACAATCAATCAAGGTAGAAAAATAAAAGAATGAGTGCAGTGGATAAACGTAACCAGGATATTCTGGTTCATATTAATGGAAAATTAGTCCCTCGGGATGAAGCTAAAATATCCGTATTTGATAGTGCAGTTCAAGGCGGAGATGCGGTCTGGGAAGGATTAAGAATATATAAAGGCAGGATTGCGGCACTAGCTGAACATCTAAAAAGACTTCAAGACTCTGCAAAAGCATTGGCGTTTGAGAACGTTCCTTCTTCAGAAGACATCAAAGAAGCATTATTTGCCACCTTAGAAGCAAATGGCATGTGGGATCAGGCCCATATAAGATTAACGCTTACCAGAGGAGAAAAAATAACTTCTGGAATGAATCCAAAATTAAATCAGTCTGGGTGCACACTCATCGTATTAGCAGAGTGGAAACCGCCAGTCTATTCAAATACTGGGATAAGAGTAATCACTTCATCTATCAGAAGAAATTCACCTCAATTCTTAGATTCTAAAATTCATCATAACAACCTCCTAAATAATATCCTGGCGGTAATCGAAGCTAATGTCAGTGATGTTGATTCTGCAATAATGCTTGATAACAATGGCTTTATATCAGAGACAAACGACACAAATATTTTTATCGTAATAAACAATGAAATTCACACCCCGACTGCTGACAGCTGTTTACCTGGGATCACAAGAAGAATGATCATTGATATAGCAAATAGAGAAGGCATAAAACTTCAAGAGAGAAATATATCAAACAGTGAACTTTATTCAGCAGATGAAGTGTTTACCTCAGGAACTATGGGAGAAGTCACACCCATTCTAGAAGCTGATGGAAGACAAATTGGAGACGGAGCTCAGGGGTCAATCACTAAAAGAATTCAATCATTGCATGCAGATTATGCATTTGAAAATGGGGAACCAGTGCCATTTTCCAACCCTGAATAATCTGGGTTTAACAATCTAGATTCAATGAGTCATTAAGACCCTCTGTAATGATCTTTAATTAAAAATGGCAGATAGGTTAAAAAGAAAGCAAAAATTGCTGCTGGTATCAGCACAGTAATATGTAATGGAGCATCCGGAAACCAGTTCATAATCGTATCTCCCTGAGGTTTATCCCTTAAATACCAAAAGTTAGCATCTGCACCTAGCATTAGATTGATTATATAAATTAAGAGAGTAAACAATAGGGTAATGCCAACAACAAATAGAAAATCTTTAAAGTAAGGTCGCTCATTAAGAGCAAACAAGGCAATACCAATACCCAGTAAAATTAAGCCATGCCCATAATAAAAATTCACATATTCAGGATCAGGAAATGTATGGGTTAGTGCAGGAGTAAATAGCGCCATTGAAGCTGGAATAATTCCCCAAAAGAAGGCGCAATGAAAAAATCGTGGCCCATACCCTAAAAGGTAGAGTCCGATGGTTATTTTAGAAAAATCACACATATGAAGCGGTATCGCTTCTTGCCAAGCTAATTGGTAACTGTAAGCATTGAACACCTGCATCACCGCATGAGTAAGAAGCAATACACCAACCGACACCCTGGCGTATTGAATTCTTTCTGTTGATTGTGATCTTATCCAAAAAATTGCTAGTGCAATAACACCAAAAGTTAACACAAGTGTGAATAAGTGAATTTGATCAAAGAGTATAAAAGGCTGCATGGAAATTATTTTACATAAGTTAAATATCGGTTTGTCAGAAAATCTTAACTTTTATGTATCTTCATAGATTTGTTAGTCTTTGGGTATGAAAAAACTAATCTTAATATCAGGATTACTCATTTGCATGAATGCGTTATCCAAAGAAATCATAGAATCTAATATCCATAGGCATGTAGATCTGCTTGCGTCTGATGAATTCGAAGGGCGTGCTCCAGGAACTGAAGGCGGAGAAAAAACCAAAAAATACCTAAAAAATGAGTTTAAAAAGCTAGGTTTATCTCCCATTCAAAATAATTTTTATTTGGAAGTGCCCCTCAGTAAGATGACAGTCAATTTGAATGAATCATTCTTGTCCATAGCCAACAGTAAGCGTGCCAACAGTCAAACACTGAACGCAGGCTCTGAAGTTGTTTATTGGACTAAAAGAGTTAATGAAGCAGTTTCTATCCGATCAAGTGAATTAGTCTTTGTCGGTTATGGAATTGTGGCTCCTGAATTTGGGTGGAATGACTACAAAAACATCGATGTCACAGGTAAAACAGTGGTGATGCTTATTAATGACCCTGGTTTTGCCACAGAAGACGCCAATTTATTTAATGGCAGAGCAATGACTTATTATGGTCGATGGACATACAAGTATGAAGAAGCAGCTAGACAGGGTGCAGATGCTGTTTTAATTATTCATGAAACAGCTCCAGCTGCTTATCCATGGCAAGTAGTTGAGACCAGCTGGGCTGGTAAGCAAATAGATCTGAAACGCGAAGACATGGGCCAGTCTAGAGTAAAAGTTGAAGGTTGGATTACCAGTGAGGTAGCTGAAGATATTTTCAATCAAGCAAATCTCAATTTGGAACAACTGAAGCAAGACGCTTTAAGTGCAGAATTTCAAGCAGTAGAAATGCCAGGGTTAACTTTGGATGCAACTTTAAAAAACACAATCGAGTATTCAATGTCTCATAATGTTGCTGCTGTAAAAAGAGGCACTAAGCACCCTGATGAATACATTCTAATGATGGCGCATTGGGATCATTTAGGAATGAATGATGATCAATCTGGAGATAACATCTACAACGGAGCTGTCGACAATGCTACTGGGACAGCTGGATTATTAGAATTAGCTAATTATTTTAGTTCTATAGAGTCCGAGAGATCACTTTTATTTCTTGCTGTGACAGCAGAAGAGTCAGGTTTATTGGGCTCGCAATATTTTGCAGAATACCCACCTATTGATTTATCAAATGTTGTTGCAGGTTACAACTTTGATGCTGTTTTACCAATGGGAAAAACCAAGGATATGATAGTAGTGGGCTATGGTGCTTCTCAACTCGAGGATATCCTTAAAAAAGAACTCAACAAAATAGACAAATACATAACCCCCGACCCAGAACCAGAGAAGGGATTTTTTTACCGGTCTGATCATATTAGCCTTGCAAAAAAAGGCGTACCTATGCTTTATGCAGATGGCGGTATCGATAAGGTTGATGGAGGCCGAGCTGCAGGCAAAGCTATAGCTGATAAATACACGACTATTGACTACCATCAGCCATCAGATGAATATGACTCAACCTGGGATTTATCTGGTTTTACAGAACAATTGACTATTACTGTGAATATGGTCAATTATTTAGCTAACTCAAATGTATGGCCAGAATGGTATGAAGGCAATGAATTCAAATCCATTCGCGAAGAATCCAAGAAATAAATTTAATAGGACTATTTTTGTGAATCTCCATCTTTTTTATAGACAATCACACCGTTGGCTAGGTCTGCTCACTTCTTTACAATTATTGATGTGGACTGTTTCTGGCTTATTTTTCACTTTGCCAGACATTAAAGATGTGAGAGGTGAACAATATTTAGTTAAGTCTCAAACACAAGTAATTGATCCTTTGGTAACTTCTGAACTTTTTTCTATCACAAACATAATTGAAGCGGCCAAGCTTTCTGAAGAGGAAGAGGTGAGTATCAAATTAAAAAGACGTTCAGGACAATGGGTTTATGAGATTGAGCGTCCATTAAAAGAAACGCTGATTTTTGATGCTTTATCAGGAAAACAAAGATCATATCTTGTAGAGAGTGAAGTAATAAATATTGTTCAGTCTGAGACCAATCTAGAACCCATCAATGCGGTTCTTATAAACACTCCATTGACTGGTTCTGAGTTCAGAGGAAGGGATTTACCTTTGTATAAGGTCAGTGTATTGAAACCGCAAAAAGGGGTTGTTTATATTGATCCATTAACGGGTGAAATTGTGGCCGTAAGAACAAAACTATGGCGTGCTTGGGATTTTTTATGGTCTTTACATATTATGGACTATAGAGAACGAGATGATTTTTCACATGGTTTAATTAGGGTCTTTGCAATTCTTGGCTTACTAACAGTCCTTTCAGGAATGTTGCTATGGTATTACTCTAGTAAATACGGGCCATCAAAAAATGCAGGTTAATAAATTTAATTTAAATACAGGAGGTTAGTATGACAGTAAGTGTTTTATTGGAAGGTGTTTTAAAAGACGGTGAAGTGGAAAATTTTACTGCACTATGCGAAGAGGCCTATAAAGTTACTAGGGCTTATGATGGTTGTCATGGAATTAATTTGACGCTTAATATAGAAAATAAAAATAATTTTGTGATGACTGAAACATGGGAATCAAAAGAGCATTATGAGCGCTACCTTGCGTTTAGAACTGAAGATGGAACAGTGGAGTTAATTGGCTCTCTATGTGATGAAGGACCATCAATAAGAATTTTTGATATAACAGCGGTTTAATTGTCTAAACACATAAATGAACACGCATAAATTTGTAAAGCCCATTATGCAGGGCTTAACAAAACTACATACACTGCTGTATAACAAATTTGGTGGTAGATTTCTTGGCACTTTCCTTGGTAATCCAATTTGTATGATTACCACTGTTGGCCGAAAATCAGGGAGCCTTAGAACCATACCTTTGTTAACCATTCCCTATAAAGATGACTATATATTGGTTGCTTCAAGTGGTGGCTCACCAGCACATCCAGCGTGGTGCTATAATTTAATTAATGACCCAAGAATAGAAATGACAGTCAACTCAAAGACATTCACTGCACACGCTAGGATGTTGTCTGACAAAGAAAAAAATAACATCTGGCCAACGATTATCGAAGCATGCCCCTTTTATGAAGAATACCGACAAAAAACAACAAGAAATATTCCTGTTTTTGTCTGTAGTGCCATAAACTGAGATTTTAGGATAGGATTTCACCGGGGCAATTAAAGAATGAAGATTGACATAATAATTGACCCAACTCACACAACAGAAGAGTTTCTAGAGTTGGGAATTATTGCAGAGAAATTAGGATTTAATGCTGTTCTGACAGCAAATTATCCATCAGCAATTGACCCTTTTATTAATTTTTCCGTCCTTGCAAAAGAGACTGAAAAAATCAGTATGGGCCCAGTGGCAATCAGTCCTTTCGAAACACACCCTTTGAAGCTATCTAATCTTCTATTCGGTTTAAATCAGCTGTCTAAGGGCAGGGCAAAGATTATAATTGGCGGCGGTGGAGGAACATTAATCTCAATGGGTCTAAAACCTGATCGTCGAACCATGCACCCTAATATGATTCTAGGTGTCAGAGAATGTATTGAATTTTTAAAAAGTTTATCTTCCAGTGAACCAATTGTATTCAATAAAGAAATTTTTCAGATCACAGCACCCAAACCAGAGTGGATAGATCAACCTAGCCCTGAAATTTATGTTGGTGCAACTAAACCTAAAATGTTAGCAATGGCTACTGAAATGGCCGACGGTTTGATCATGAGTGATGTAACGTTGGCACGAATAGACGAATGCTTAGATCTTATCAATCAAGGGTTAAAGAACAATGGTCGTGACAGAAAACATTTTTCAATCAGTAACCTATTTTCATGGCATATAAAAGGGGATAAGGGTGAAGCTAAAGCAGAAGCAAGGGCTAAACTGTTTGTCCGTGGGATGCTAGATAACTGGTATATATCAACATTCTTAGATCAAGATGAAGCTCAAATCGTTGAAGAAAACCTCCAAGCATTCGCTCAAGCTTACGCTCAAAACAGCGACATCATTGAGGGGGTTCCCAATGCTATTGTTGAAAAGCTTGTAAATAATCTTACATTTACCGGTGACAATGATGATATAGAGAGAATTATTGACGAGCTCAAACAATTCAAGAAAGCAGGATTAGATGAGTTTGCTATAAGGCTATACAAGGATCCAAAAGAATCAATGGAGTTAATAGCTGAAAGAGTAATGCCTCATCTGCAATAGTTAGAGTTTAATATAGCTCAATTCTTCCAAGATCAATTTCTGCCTCAAAATCTTTCCCAATCGCAACAATGCCTATAGATTTAATGTTGGAGGATTTAAATTTTCCAGGTTGATAGAAATTAGATTTTTTAAAAGTAGTAAAAGGAATAATCACTTCTTTCCATTCATTTGTGACATTAAATTCTGCTGAATAATATTGCCAAGGTGCTGGTGTGTATTTTGTTCTAAGATGTAACTGGTAGTTCTCATTATTACCTCTGACTCTTAGCTTTATACCTTCGAAATTCTTATCTATTTTTTCTATTCCAGTTGCAAATTGAATAAAGCCACCATTATTTTCTGTGCTGACATTACCTGTCATTCTATAAAAGTTTTCTCCATTCTCATTCATAAATGCTAATTTACCTTGAGAAACGCCACCCATAACCGTGTCAGTGAAATAAACCCAATTTCTATTTTTAGAGTTTTCAAGATTATCAATAATCATAGATGCATTGGCCGTATTTAGAAAAAGTATTAGCGATATTATAAGTAATTTTTTCATGTTAGTGATCAGTAATTATTTAAGTTGGTGATGGTATTCGTCGGTATAGAAATAATGGATTTAACTATAAAATATCTATGGTCTTCATATTTCTAACATATTCTTTCAGTAGTATATCTGTTATGAATAAATTACTAATATTCTTCGTAGCTCTGCTTTCAACAAATTCATGGGGTTATAATTCTGAAATCAATAAAGGTGATTGGATCTTAAGATCAGGCTATACCTTTTTATTGCCCCAATTTAGTAATGACAGTCAGATAGGAATGGCACGTTTTGGGATGCCAACTTTTTCTTTTAGCTACCTAATGACTGACAATATAGGGATTGAATTCTTGACAGGACTCCCCTCAGAAATTGATATTTATAATAAATCTATGGGAGAAGAAGCTAAAATTGCATCCTTTATTTCGCTGTCTCCTAATGCGACGATGCAATATTACTTCAAACCAAAAGATTCTGATTTTAGACCCTATGTTGGTTTAGGTTTAATATACTCATCCTTCCATAAAGAAAAATCTCTCGGCATCCTATCCGGTGCTAATTTCAAGCTTAAAAAGTCTTTAGATCCAATATTCCAGACTGGTTTTGACTATGTGGTAAATGAAAAAATTAGTTTAAATCTTGATGTCAGAAAACTAAAAACATCATCCGGTGCTTCTGTTACAGAGCTCCATAAAACTATTATGGGCCCTTATGCTCCACAGAGAATCGATTATGAAATGGGCATGCAACCCATAACCGTTAGCTTCAATTTTACATGGTTATTCCATAACCCTAAAAAGCTTAGGGAGAAGAGAACACTTCAAGAGAGAGTCACTCTTAAACAAAAAAGAAAAACAATAAGAGCCATAAGAGACATTTAAGGTTTTTAACTTTACTTGTAATTATTCTTCATCTTTATTTTTTTTAGCCTTTTTGATCCTGAATAGATTTGTTAGGATTTTATTATGAAAAAAATTAACCTTATTAAATATTCGCTTTTATTTGTATGGCTTATCTGTCTTTTGAATTTGGTTTTTCCGATATCAGCCTATATTAATTATCTCTTAATATTTCTAGTCGTTACACATGTGTTAGAGTTTTTTGTGTTTTTTAACAAAATTAAAGATCAGAGAATTAAGAATTTCTTCCTGGTGTTAATTTTTGGGTACCTGCATCTTCAGTCATTAGGGCGAAATGATAACTAGGAGTCTTTATGACAAATATATTCTGCCCCATCTATTGAATTGTTCATGCAGCTCTAAACCATTTATACATCAAAGGGAGAAAGTCATCCCGTTAGCCAAAGGTAGGGTTCTGGAAGTTGGAATCGGTTCTGGTCTCAACCTTCCTTATTATCAAAAAGACAATATTAAAGAAATTTGGGGTTTAGACCCATCGGAAGAACTCTTGTTAATGGCGAAACAAAAGGCTAATGCTGAAGGCATGGACGTTCAATTTATCAATGCTTCTGCAGAATCCATAGGATTGGATGACAATTTTTTTGACACAGTAATAATCACCTACACCATGTGTACAATCCCAAATTTAAATCAAGCACTTTCTGAGATTAAACGTGTTATGAAAACGGATGGACGACTAGTATTTTGTGAACATGGAACGTCACCTGAGCCACAAGTATATAAATGGCAAAATAGATTAAATAACGTTTGGTCAAAAATTTCAGGTGGGTGCAATATCAATAAAAATATCCCATTAATCATAGAATCTTCAGGCTTAAGCATAAGTCAGTTGGAAACTATGTATCTGCCTAAGACACCCAAGATCCTTGGTTATAACTATTGGGGGTTCGCGGTTTTAGATGATTAAGGCAATAATCTCATAACTACCTTTCTCTAAAGGCTTCGTTAGCAATTTTTGTCACGGGTTGTAACAGGTATTTTAAAACAGTTTTCTCACCACTAACGATGTCTGCTTCTGCAACCATTCCTGGAAGGATTTTTATGGTTTTCCCTATGGACGTAAATCCATTTCCATCAACGGCTATTTGACATATGTACCAAATGCTCCCGTCTTCTTTTTGAATTGTATCCACCCCAACGTTTATGACTTTACCTTTGAGAGAGCCAAATTTAGAAAAATCAAAAGCAGTGAGTTTAATGATCGCTTCTTGCCCTGGAAGAACATAGGCGATGTCTTTGGGGTTAATTTCGACCTCAATAATCAGCTCATCATCTATGGGTACAATTTCAAGCAATGGTTCTCCGGGTTGTACTACTCCTCCAGTTGTATTAACTAGGAGTCGATTGACAATCCCATCAACTGGGGCAATCACAGTGCTTCTAAGTAGTCTATCCTCGAGTATTGGAAGAGTTTCTTCTGATTTCATTAAACCTGCTTCTGCATCTGAGATACGTTGAAGTAAACGTATCAATTCCATTCTAGATTCAACACCCTGGCTAACCAGAGGTTCTAATATATCCAGTTCCTCATCAAGTAAATTAAGATTCTTTTCTGCTGCTTGTTTTTCTTTTTTTAAGGCTGATAATTCAGACTCAAATTTAGTGCTTTCAAATATTATTAGAGGATCTCCAGAAGAGACTGTTGCTCCAGTTTTTATAAGGATTTCCTTTATGATTCCACCCTCTAAGTTCTGAATAACCTGTACTTTGGAAGAGGCAACGACCCTCCCTACTGTTTTTGTGACTTCTTCCAAGGTCGCATAACTTGCCCAAATAAAGATGATTACCCAAAAAAGACATATTGAATATAAAATTATGTTTGCACTTCTAAGTTGTTTTTCTTCAATCATTATTTTGTCTGAGTTTTTTGAGAACTTCGTCTTTTTTGCCATCTAATACTATGGAGCCTTGCGACATAACAATAATGCGATCCACTAATTCCAGCATTGGTATTCTATGCGTTACTATGATTAAAGTTTTAAACATTTCATTATTAAGACTTTCAATAAGAGCTTTTTCTGCATTCATATCAAGAGACGCCGATGATTCATCTAGTAATAAAATCTCAGGATGTCCTGCCATGGCTCTAGCTAATGCAATTGATTGCATTTGTCCTTTAGATAATGATTTACCGTTATCTAAAAGGATATGCTCTAACCCACCAGGAATTGTATGGAGAAAATCATTTAGACCGCTTAATTTTATTGAGCTTTGAATAGCTTCATCGTTAATCCATTCTCTCCCCATAACAATGTTATTTCTTATCGACCCTGAGAACAGTTTGAAATCTTGGAGTACCACAGCTAATTTTCTTCTGAAAGTTTTATGGTCTATTTGATCGGGAGGTAAGTGATTAAATGTCAAAGCTCCTTGAGAGGGTGTATATATTCCTGAAATCAGTTTAATTAGTGTGGTTTTACCTGAACCATTTTTGCCCATTATGGCAACTTTTTCTCCTTCTTTGATTTGTGTTGTGAGCTGGTTTATCGTTGGCGTTGATGATTCAAGATATGTAAAACCCAAACCTTTAAATTCCAGGTTACCAAGACTTTCAGCTTTAATGCCTTTATTATCTACCCCTTGATCTGATATTAAGTTCATCAATTGATCGATTTTCTTATAAGCAGTCCTGGCGTGATTCAGTCTGCCGAATAGGTTCGCTACTTGTGCCATAGGAGATAAAGCTCTTGATGAAAGGAGAACTGCAGCAACCATAGCACCCATAGAGACTTCCCCAGAATCTATTAAATAGGTTCCATAAAAAATAATTCCAACAAGACTAATAAGCTGAGCACTGGACGCTGAATTGGTTGCAAGTTGAGACAGGACTTTTGATTTTCTCGAAGAGCTTGAGCCATCCTTTATACTGTCTCGATATCGATCAACAAATAGTGAAGAGCTATTATTCGTTTGTATAGCATCCAAACCCCCTAAACTTTCTACCAAAAGACTGTATTTATTTTGGTTCATTTCAGAAACTGACTGACTATGTTTTGCAATGAAAGGCTGAACAGCTATGCCAATAATTAAGATGAGAGGGACCACCGTTAATGGGATAAATGCTAATGGCCCAGAAATGAGATAAATAACTAGGATGAATAAAAACACAAATGGCAAGTCTATTAATAACGCAATTGTGGCTGAAGCAAAAAATTGTTTCAAAGCATCAAATTCTTTAAAGGTATTAGCAAGGTTGCCAACTGAGTTATTCATCCTGTCAATAGGGGCATGAAGTAAACGATAATAAATATCCTCTCCAATCCCAAGATCTAAATCTTCACCAGCCAGATCTATATACCATGACCTAAGATTTTTTAAGATGAAGTCAAAAACAACAACTATGACCATGCCTGTTGTCAGAGCAAATAAAGATGAATAGGCTGCATTGGGAATCACTCTGTCATAAACAACCATAATAAAAACAGAGCTTGCTACCGATAAGAGATTAATCATTATCGAGGCTAACAGTACCCTGGAATATAGGTTCTTGTTTTCACTAAATGCTACCTTGAACCAGTGAGTAGTTTTTATTTGGCTGATCATTATTTGTTTATCAAATTAATATTTTCAAAGTTCTTTTTCAAAATAGTCAGTAATTTTTCCTAAAAGATAAAGTTGTCTTATTTGAGATGAAATAATTTCTTTTTTATTGAGCAATAATAATTCTGAAGACTCAATAAAATCTCGTTCAGCCTGCAACAGTTCTAATAAGGACACATTAGAAGATTCAAACTGAAGACTTAGTTTGTCTCTGCTCTCCATGTAAGCCTCATAAGCGGTATTAAATATCATTAATCTGTCATTACTGTTATTTAGTTCTGCCAAGTTTGCCCCTGATTTTATTCTTAAATCTTTAATTAAGATTTCTTTATTTAATTTTGCGGTTTTGAGTTGTTCATTAGCTAATCGAATTAATGCTGTTTTTTTCCCACCAGTGTATATATCTACATTAAAGTTCACTCCTGCATAAATGTCATAATTTTTATCTCCTGTGAGATCGTACCTGTCCCCTCTAAGTTCAAGATTAATTTTTGGTCTGAAGCCTGCTTTAGCTTTCTCTAACTCCCTTTCAGACGCTTTAATTAGCTCACTTGCTCGCATTACAGAAAAATTATTCTCAATTTCATCGTGAACTTTTTTTGTATTAATAATTAATTCTTCAGGGTCAATCGTAATGAATTTCTCACATGGTTTGCCATCCGACATCAATTGTTGAAATTGAGCTTTAGCAGTTGATAGTTTAAGTTCAATGGTCATTTTTTTTGCTCTAGCTTCTGCTAATCTGGCCTTAGCTCTGGTCATTTCTGCTTGAGCTGCTCGTCCACTCTCAACTCTCATTTGTATCCGGTTAACAATTTCTGAGTGACTATCAATTGAAATCTCAATGAGATCAGAAATTATTTTATAGGCTGCTGTATCTTGGCAAACCAAAGCCATTTCTAGAGTCAACTCAGAGATTCTTTGTTGTTTATCAAAATAATCTGCCTGCAGCATATATTCTTGTTTATTGATTTCTTCTTCAACGGCTTTGTCAAAAATAGACTGTTGCAAAATTAAACTGGAATCTGCTCTATGTTGATCTTTAGTGCTCTCTGTAAGGGCACTCAGTGGATCCTCAAATTTTTGTTTGAGGCTGTTCCTAGAATTTGCTTGTAATTGTATCTGAGGTTTATTGCTTGATTTTGAGATATCAAGAGAGGCTTTGCTTGTTTCAACAATCGTTAAGGTCTGTAAAAAAATAGGATGCTCTTTAATAGAAAACAGTAGTGAATTTACAAAAGCCTCCTGCTCTTGTTGATTCATTTCAAACTTATCAATCACAATTGGTTGGGCAACTGCAAACTGATTGAGAATGAAAAGCTGTAATAAAGTGATTATTTTTTTTCTAGAAAACTTCATATTCTTGTTTCATCTTAATAGAAAACGCTAAAAAAAAACCCCATAAATAACCGATAACACTAATCATTATTTTTATAGTTAATTTTTTATACAAATATTAGATATTTTTCTAACAATATTCATGTTATAAAAGCACACATATTATGAAAGAAAGTCCAACAATCAACTCTGATCTTCTAAAAAATAAAAAAACTCTAACATTTCCTGCGCTTGCCTCTCTGACTCTAGCCGCCTGTGGCGGTGGCGGTGGTGGCGGTGCTTTAATAACTCCACCAGCGCCTACCAATAAGGCGCCAACAACAGGTGGCACCACTACTTTAACCTTGGATGAAGATTCATCTGATGTCGCTCTGGGTATTGCCACCCCTAGCGATGCCGATGGAGACAGCTTAACCATTACCGTAACTGGGTTACCTACAGGTGGAACCTTAACCACAGCTGATGGCACTGAAGTCACTAATAATATGACCTTAACCATTTCTCAGCTCACGGGACTTATTTTTACACCTGATGCAAATCTCAATGACAGTAACACTGACTTTGGTTCTTTTACTTACAGTGTTTCTGATGGAAGCCTAACTTCAACAGGAGCAGTTAATATTTCAGTCACCCCAGTGAATGATGTTCCAGAGTTTACCTCAGGCCCTGATATAAGCATTGAAGAAAACCACTCAGATGTGACTGGTTTCACTGCAACTGATATCGATAATGATGCCCTCACTTATTCCATCAGTGGTGGC
>MDSV01121295.1_pt1 | contig 14566 bp, 11 predicted proteins | sample 810851 | NCBI WGS metagenome assembly MDSV01 (sample SAMN05326640, study PRJNA326480) | marine metagenome | isolation source: seawater | place: Atlantic Ocean: North East | collected 2012 | reverse complement strand
TCACAGGAGGATTAACACTAGCTCAGATTCAGAGGCCCTGTTGAATCTCTTCGCTGCTGAGATTCAACGTTCTTTGAATGGTAGGCCAGGGGGTCTCGACTCACTTCTGGATGAAGATATATTTAGGGCAGTTGAGAGGCTCCATATTAGGGCTGAAGGTAGCTACAGTGTTGTGGCCCTGATTACTGGGTGGGGGATAGTCGCATTCAGGGATCCAAATGGCATAAGGCCACTTTCCATGGGAAGTAGAGATGTCGAAGGCTTCACAGAGCGCGTTTTTGCCTCAGAGAGTGTAGTTTGCAATACTCTTGGCTTCAGTCACGATGGCGATGTCTCTCCTGGTGAAGCAGTGATAGCGAGGATTGATGGGAGGACTTCATCCAAACAATGCTCCAGTGATGTCAATCATAGCCCGTGTATCTTCGAGCACGTCTATTTCGCCAGACCAGATTCTGTCTTAGATGGTATCTCAGTCCATTCTTCTAGAATCAGAATGGGTGCCGCACTAGCATTGAGAATCAAAGAAGAATTGCCAAATCACGGGATAGAATCTGTAATTGCTGTCCCAGATAGTGGCAGGATAGCCGCTCTAGAGCTAGCCAGAGTCTTGGAGGTCCCCTACAGGGAGGGTTTTGTAAAAAATAGGTACATTGGAAGAACCTTCATTATGCCCGGACAGACAGAGAGAAAGGACTCTGTCAGGAAGAAGCTCAACACCATTGAAGAGGAGTTTTCCGACAAAGTCGTCTTGATAGTTGATGATAGCGTAGTCAGGGGAAACACCTCCAGAAGAATAGTTTCAATGGCAAGAGAAGCTGGAGCACGTAAAGTATACTTTGCATCATGCTCCCCTCCAATAGTACATCCAAATGTGTACGGAATCGATATGCCAGCTAAGTCTGAGTACATTGCCCATGGAAGGGATGTGAATCAAATTTCCGAGGCGATCGGAGCAGATTGGATGATTTATCAGAGCCTAGATGACTTAGTTGAGGCTTGTGCAGGAAACGCGGGTCGTGAATTCCATAGTTTCGACTGCTCTTGTTTTGACGGGGTCTATGTTACTGGCGGAATTAGTGATGAGTACTTGGAAAAAATAGAGAAGATTAGAAGTGACATAGCTAAGGAATCCGCCGCAATCTAAGAATAGTCAATATCAAGCCTGCAAGCCTCTCCCTTGGGTCGTGAGGCCTACCATCAGTGCAGTCTCTGAAGTTGAGGTCAACTATCCTATCAGGCTTGGAATCAAAATAAAAGATGGTTTTGCCATATCCTCTGGCTCTAAGGAACTCGAAATCTTTGATAATCAAGGACTAAAGATTAAGACTCATATTCTTGAAGGAAATATTACCCAGTTAATCCATTTCAATGACAGTCTCATTGTAGTGACTTCATCGAGCAACGTGTCTTTGTTATCAGATGATTCCAAGGAGTCAATATTTTATGGAATAAACTGCAATCATGCTTCTTCTTCGGGAGGGGATATTTTCCTTTCTGTAGAAAATGGAGATATCCTTGTCCTAAACCAAAACGGGGACTTAAAGGCCTCTAAAAATTGTGGCGAGTTAAAGATATTACATACTCCTGAAAATTCTAATTCTATGGCCATCGCTAGAGATGATGGTACATTTATTATCATGAACCACAACTTGGAGGTATTGCAATATTCCCCTCCTGCTGAAGATGATATTGAGGTCATAACTCATATTTCTTCCAATAGCGATGGTGTCTTTGTGGTTTCTAGGTCTTCCCTTGGGGTGGTTGTAGATGACAGACCAGTAAATAGAGCGGAAATATGGGATTCTAAAAGCGGGTTGCTAGGCATTACTGAACTACCTTCCCAAGCTACTTCATCATTGGCAATGAAGAATGGTTTCGTAATTGGGTGCTTTGAGGGGGAATTATTGTGGATTGGGTCGAATCAGGAAACTCATCTTATATCCAATCAGGGTTACTCAGTAACTGGCCTTCTAGAATGGGAAGGGGATGTAATAGCGTCTAGTTGGTTCTATTCTCAGAGGATGAGTTTGGACGGCCACATAAAGTGGAATTTTGAGCATCCTACTCTCATATCGGGTTTGCTTAATCTGGGGGGCGAACTAATTGCCCTAATTGGAGATAATAAAAAGGTAGGTGAACGCAACTATATTTCATTGATAGGGCCAAATAATAAGGTGTCAGATGAGAATAACCCCAGAGACGATGAGATTTTATCAACCGATTTTTCCGATCCAATATATTCTGGTTTACTATCCGAAACAGAGACAGCAGAGGCCTCCGAGAGAAATAGTATTGATCAAATTGAAGAAATCATTAGCGATATCAAAGAATCACTTGTCGAACCAAAACACGATGAAGAACAAGATGAAGATATTCTAAGGGACTTGGTCCTGTCAGCTAAATCAATCAATATTCCTCCAGTTGCCGATGCAGGTGAGGATATCACAATTACCTCAAACGACGAATCAAAGGCCGATGTAATTCTTGATGGTTCTAAGTCCTATGATCCAGATGGCGAGATAGTGTCATGGTCGTGGAACTCAGAAATCGGCAGATTGCTGGGCGAGTCGCCAGTGGTTAAAGTTAGACTTTCTCCCGGTGTACATATTTTTTCACTTACTGTGGTGGATAACAAGGGAGCGAAATCAGTTTCCAGTATGACTGTAAGGGTTGTTTAGCTAGAGTTTCCCTAGCTCTTCCTTCAAGCTCGGCAACGCATCTTCCCATGTAGCCACAATACCATAGTCCGCGACTCCAAATATGGGTGCATCAGGATCCTTATTGATTGCTACAATGTACTTGCTTGAGCGCATACCAGCAAGATGCTGAATTGCTCCACTGATTCCAACCGCGATGTAAAGAGTAGGGTTTACCGTTTTTCCAGTCTGACCAACTTGCATACTGTGAGGAATTTCTTCCCATGAGTCAACAGCCGCGCGACTTGCACCAACCGCGGCACCAATTATGTCAGCCACATCATTTAGGTGAGAGAAGTTAGAGGGATTCCCCATCCCCCTTCCTCCGGAGATTATGATGTCCGCCTCAGAAACATCCATTCTCTCTCCCGCTTTAGCAATCGCCTCTTTGACGGCAATAGAAACTTCGGACGTGTTGTTTACTGTGACCACTTCAGCATTCCCCCCATTTTCTGCTTCCTCGAAGGCGTTCTGCCTCAGAGTCACAACAAAAGGAGGAGAAACACTCGAGGTCTCAACGGCCTTACCTGAGTAAACAGGCCTAGTCAACATCAAACCGTCTTCTATGACAGTTACGTCTTGAACAACTGGAATGCCCATTTTAGAGGCTATCTGGGCCCCAAGTTCCCTCCCTCTTGGAGAAGATGATGCTATGACTGTTCCTTGTGAACAGGAAGCCATAGCAGAAGACCAAGCTCCACTATCGAAAGAAGCGAAACAATCTCCTTCCAGTGAGATGACCTTTGATACTCCTGAAATATCCGAGGCTTCGCTAGCACCTCTTCCACCTGGGCACAAAACTGTAATCGGTCCTCCAAGAGAGCCAGCGGCCCCTACAAGTTGCCCTGTTACTGGATGCAGTCCATCTCCACTAGTTTCAGCAATAATTGTTATTTCCATACTTAATCCTCCTCAAATTACGTTTGCCTCTTCTCTAAGTTTCAAAACAACGATTGGAACAGATTCAGCACCTTCGAACTTCTGGCCCGGGGGCTTCTCAGGAGGTGAATTCTGTGACTCAATATTAACTTTCGAATCACCTATCTCAACTCCTAGATCTTGGGGGCTAACGGTCTCAATAACCTTTCTCTTCGCCATCATTATTCCCTTAACATTGGGTCTTCTAAGCTCTGTTGCCGCCTTGTCAAATGTGAATAAGCATGGTTTGGAGACGGAAACCCTCTCATTGCCCGAAGAACTAGCCCTTAGTGCACTGAAACTACCTCCTTCGACTTCTACTTCAGAGACCATTCCTACACAAGCCGCTCCAATCCGACTAGCCACTCCTGGGCCAGTAGAGCCGGAGTTTGTATCAGCCGCCTGCTTTCCACATAGGACGATTTCAGCCTCACAGTGCCTGATTGCAGCCGCCAGTATGGACTGTATCTGCTCACTGTCCATCTCGGAGGTATCTGCTAAAATATGCAACATCGAATCAGCCCCTACTGCGGCGGCATCGGTGAGCATTTTTGATGCCCTCTGGGGACCACAGGTTATCGCAACCAGATTTCCCGCACCCGCTTCTTTCAATTTTAGAGCGTACTCAAGAGCGTATTCGTCATATGGACTTGTGGACCATTTTGAAACTGATAATTGGTCAACTCTCCCTCCGGAAACTGCAATCTTTGCCGTGGTATCAGGAACTTGCTTCAGTAGAACTGCTATCGTCATGTAATCCCAGTTCCCGCGACTATAGAGCGCCCTATCAAGATTGACCCTTTCAATTCTCTGAAAATTAGTTAATGCCCCTTGTAAATGCCTGAATTCCAGTTATGTGCCTTCCTAATATTAGATTGTGAATATCATGTGTTCCCTCATAGGTTTTAACAGACTCCAGATTAGCCATATGCCTCATGACTGGATATTCATCCAGTATTCCATTTGCCCCGTGAATGTCCCTGGCCACTCTGGCAATTTCGAGAGCGATATCAACATTGTTCATTTTGGCCAAAGATATGTGTTCAGGGATCCATTCTCCTGAATCCTTTTTCTGGGATAGGTGGTATGCCAAGAGTTGCGCTTTCGTAATCTCTCGCAGCATCCATGACAGCTTGTTCTGAATCAGTTGATAAGAAGCAATTGGATGTTCGAATTGGATTCTACTGAGAGAGTATTCTCTGGCAGAATTAAAGCATGCTTGAGCAGCACCAATGGCTCCCCATGAAATGCCAAATCTTGCATTATTAAGACATGAAAATGGCCCCCTCAGTCCCTTTACCCCTGGGAGAATCCTATCTTTGGGAATCTTACAGTCTTGGAAAACGAGTTCACTAGTTACTGAAGCCTTCAAGGAGTGCTTCCCCTTCATCTCAGGCGCTGAGAAACCCTCGTCTCCCTTCTCAACTATGAATCCCCTGATAACCCCATCTAGCTTTGCCCAGACGACAGCAACTTGCGCTATTGTACCATTAGTAATCCACATTTTAGCTCCATTTATGAGGAAGTGATCGCCTTTATCTTCAGCCTTGGTAATCATGTCACCCGGATTAGATCCATAATCTGGTTCAGTGAGGCCGAAGCATCCGACCCACTCTCCACTCGTCATTTTTGGAAGATAGTAATTTTTCTGCTCCTCTGAACCAAAATCCCATATTGGGTACATGGCAAGAGAGCCCTGGACAGAAGCAAAAGAACGTAGCCCACTGTCTCCTCTTTCAAGCTCCCTGCAAATGACCCCATATGCCGTATATGAAAGTCCAGGGCACCCATAACCCTTCAGAGGGGCTCCAAGAACTCCCATTTCCCCAAGGGTCACTCGCCACTCGTCAGGAAAAACTCCATCTCTGCAAGCATGCTCAATTTTGGGAAGGACATCATTATCTACAAAATCACGCACCATGTCCCTGACCATCCTCTCTTCTTCAGTCAAGAGCGAATCAACATCGTAGAAGTCCAGTGCTTCGTATGGCATATTATCAACCCTCGCGTAGTACTTTCACTCATCAAGGTATGGAACAAACTATCTCCTTCGACGCTTCTCAGAAGGTTTACTCCTTTTCCGACTTTTTCCTATGCTACTATTCGTCCCCCAATCAAAAAAAGACATCATTATTGTGACTATTAATCCAACAAGAGCCAAGGGTACGGCCAATGAAATAATTGTGGTTCCAATGGAACTCCCAATTTTACTTTCCAAGAGATTGAATGAGGCAAGATTTCCTCTGTCGGTTAGGATCCACCCCTCATCATCATCTAATGCCCATGTTGAGATTACCCTCTCTCCTGAAAGTTGCACACTTACCTTGGCCACATCAGAATTATCTAACCAGGGGAATGTTGCGTTCCTTTCCATGTCATGTTCCACTATTGCATAAGGGGCCATAGAGATTAGAAATCTGGTCCCTCCATGATGTGAAATTCCGGTGAAGACGCTATCCGTCCCGAGAATCTCCACGCCAGAGACTATTGATTTTTCAGGGTTGGAAGAATTAAGATGTATGGTGCCAACGATACTCGAAGATATTGCTACACAAGAGCTTCTGGAATCAATACATTCAAGGTCGTTCCATGCAGTTGAATAGCCTCCAACCCAACTCACAGAATGATCCCTCTCAATTACTGCAATCCCACTGAAAGATGTTATGGCAACACAAAGAACAGCATCTGATGTACATTCAATCGACACAACAGCGTCACTGCCACCAAGTCCTTCGAGTAAGTGGATATCGGAGCCACCATCGTCAGAAGCCCTCATCCTCCAAATTTCACCTTCAGTAGATCCTACATACGCCCAAGAACCTGATGGATTCCAAGATACTGCGGTGAGATTTGAACCGGCGAAAGAGCCACCACTGGCATCTGTCAGTGACTTATCAAGATCGGAGTATCTGAGTACCGTTCCGTTGTTTCCCACAATAATGGCCGAGTTTCCACTCGGGTGAAAACTTGCATCATTCAGGGAATCGGCGCCTATTGAAGGCATCTCAATATAGTCCGTCGGATCTGAAGAGGAGAAGACAATTACATTCGAATCTGCTCCGTATGCTATTACTTTCTCGCCGGATGGTCCCAATTCAGCGCCATTAAGTCCCAAATCGTACCCAGGAAGCGACTCCAGCTTATCCATGGTCACAGCAGAATCTGCAGCTGTGAACGCAGATATCGAAGATATGGCAAATAAGCCAGTTATTAGGACTATTCTAACTGTCCGCATGTTTCCCGATGCGCGCATTATCCATAGCCCGTTCGTAACTCAATATGGAGGCATCTGTAATGACAGAATTGAAGAGTGCCCCAGTAAGCGCGAGGGCATGGAGCGATTCGACGTACGACGCGGAATGATTAAGCAAATTGTAGAAGAAGGGGGATTATCAGTACTCGCAGGTAAGTATTTCGAGGATATTCGATCGGGCGATGATACTTCTTTCATTGGTTCCCACGGGATTATGACATTAATAAGCGGGAAGTTCGAAGGAAACGCACTCATAATAGATGTTACCAATGTCGCTCCGGACTTTGATGATCCTGAGGCTATGAAATCAGCGATGGATGCCCGAAGAAGATGGACGACCTTCCTCGATGATGCCACTGGCTACAATTCAAAGCAGCGAGGAGACAAGGCAAAGGAATGGGCAAAGAAGGCTACAAAGGCCAAATCTGCCGTTTCTTCCGCTCGTCATTTCATGTCAATGTCCGACTCTCTATCCCCTGAAAAGATAGAGGAAGCAGAGGGATTGATTTCGGAAATTGAGGCCGCCATCGAATCAAATGAGAATACGAAGGCCGCTGGAAGGGCCGAGAAATTGAAAAAGCTGTTTAATTAGGTGATCTGATGCCCCAGGAAGAAAATCCAGAGAGTTCTTTTGAGGGTGGTTCTCGTATTGATAAGATGTTCTCTGACTGCCTTGAGGTAGTAGGAAGGGAACATGTAGAGGCGGTTCTTTCAGGAGCCCCTTCACATTCTGGTGATGATCAACTGGTGGCGTATATCGGGCTAGAGCCCAGCGGTAAGGCCCACCTTGGTTGGCTACTCCTCTCTGGAACAATCAGAAGGATGCTCGACGAAGGGGTCAATGTCATCATCCTTCTAGCAGATTGGCATGCATGGGTCAATGATAAATTTGAACGAGACATGCAGAAAATTTCTTTGGCTGCGGATTATATGGTCGAGGTTTTCCTAGCTCTTCTTGGAAATCCCGAGGAGGGAGAGGGCCCGGGACAAATAAGATTCATTCGAGCGTCGGAAATTATGGACTCTGGCAAATATTGGGAGAGAGTACTCAGGTGCTCGAAGAATATGAGCCTCTCAAGAGTCAGGAGGACATTCAGTATTATGGGCAGGGATGAGGACTCTTCCGATCATGATCTATCGGCCTTCTTTTACCCCGCACTACAGGCAGCAGATATTTTTGAGTTAGAGGTCGACATAGCCTTCGGAGGCATGGATCAGAGAAAAGCGCATATGTATATGAGAGAAGTAGCCGACCGCAATGGTTGGACTAAACCAACATGCATCCACACCCCCATGCTTTCTGGATTAAAGGGACCTGGGGGGCGTATGGATTCATTCGATCACAAAATGTCGAAATCTGATCCCAATAATGCTATTATTCTGCATGATAACCAGGAAATACTACGCAAGAAGATGAAGAAAGCATTTCTCGAGGTGGGAAATGACTCTTCTTCGGTCTTTGAGATAGTTGAACATATCATAATTCCAAGATTAGGGGAGATATCAGTGGTCCCAGATCCAAAGTATGGCGAACCTTCGACATTTCCTGACACCAGTGAGTTCATGTCTGCAGTTTCCAATGGCGAGGTACACCCATTAGATGCAAAGATAGCTGTAGCGGACGCCCTTTCCGAAATCTTAGAGCCAGTTTCACAATATTTCCAGGATAACCAAGATATCCTCTCCAGAATAGAATCTATCACCGCTCTTAGGTAATATGTGGTATTTTGGGCCTGTGGTACGTTTCTTTAGGGACAGGTATCATAACCCCTATTACTACGCGAGGCTGGTGAAATTATGCCAGATGTCGGCATAGATGATATTGCGATTCATTTTCCTCGGCTATACTTCGATATGAAGGACTTTGCCGATTTCCGAGGTGCAGACTTTGGAAAGCTCAACAAGGGCTTGGGGCTTGCGGCCATGGCAATTCCAGACGTTCATGAAGATACGGCCACAATGGGTGCGAATGCTACTTCAAGATTGATAGATAGGAATGAAATCGATCCTAATGAAATTGGTAGAATCTACTTGGGTACAGAATCAGCTCTGGACGGAGCCAAGCCCACAGCTACCTACATCATGGACATGCTAGAGCAGAGATATTCCGATAAATATGGGAAAAATTGCTTCAGGAACTGTGATGTTGTTGATTTGACATTCGCATGTATCGGAGCTGTCGATGCAATGCACAATACATTGGATTGGGTTGCTAGGGGTGGAGAGGAGAAAGATAGAATTGGAATCGTAGTCTTTGCTGATAATGCGAAATATGATCTCGGCTCCAGTGGGGAGTATACCCAGGGTGCCGGAGGCGGGGCTATACTGATTCGGCATAGTCCAAGGTTGCTTACAATACCCGATATCTGGGGAGTATCTACTATGCCCGTCCATGATTTCTTCAAACCTCGTAGAGAGGTAAATACTAGGATGATAATTGAGAATGTCATTGATATAGCTAGAGAGAGCGGTGAAAGGGTAAAAGATGGCTTAGCAGAGAGAATACTCAAGTATCTCCCAAATTCGTCAAAGAAGGACGATATAATGTTTGAAAATGAAAAGTTGATGATCCATAAGGATATGCCAATCTTCGATGGACAATTCTCAAACAGGTGCTATTCCGAATCTGTGAAGACGGCCTTCATTGATTTTAGGTCAAAGGCGATTAGAGATGGAAGATATTCTCCCGAAGAGGACGAGATACTCACCGAACAGTGGATGAGGATAATTGTTCATCTCCCCTATGCATTCCAAGGGAAAAGAATGTTTCCCGATGTTTTCAGGCATGATAGGAGAAACCTGCCTATGTGGGATTCGATTACTGAAGAAATAGGTCCGGAGCCCTTCCCTGAAGACTTCTCCGAAACTCCAGAAGGAATAGAGGAATTCGAGCGAGCTAATGATTCCTACAGGAGACTCATTTCTAAGACAGAAGAGTTCAAGCAGTTTGCCGAGCAAAGGATAGAGAAGACCCAAAGAGCCTCTAGCTTGATAGGAAATCAGTATACTGGCTCTATTTTCCTGGCTCTGATGTCAACAATGGAGAGTGACTATCTAGATGGAACAGAAATGGGAGGTAAAAAGGTCGGCCTTTGTGGCTATGGTTCAGGTGCCAAAGCTAAGGTTTTCGAAGGGGAGGTTCAACAAGATTGGAAGGATGTTTCTTCAAGATTTAATCTATTTGAAAGGCTTTCTTCAAGACATCCAATAGATAAAACAATTTACGAATCCCTGCATCGTGGCTCTAGGAAGGATTCTGTAGTTGAGCCGAAAGGAGAATTCGCCCTGATCGGTATCGGCGCTGAAGGAGATCTGGAAGGTCAGAGAAGATACGCTTGGTTCGACTAACTCGAAATCCCCAAGTATCAATAAAATAATTATTTTTCAGGTTGTATTGCCCTATTGATAACTATCCTTTGCACCTCTTGGGTCCCTTCATAGATTTGAGTTATCTTTGCATCTCTGAAGAATCTCTCAACGGGGAAATCAGTAGTATAGCCATATCCGCCCAAAACCTGAACAGCACGCTCTGAAACCCACATGGCCGTATCCCCTGCAAATAATTTGGCCATACTTGCTTCCTTGGTATGCCTATGCCCGCCTTCCTCATAATGACGCTGCTTTGCCCACGCCGCCTTGTAAACCATCATTCTAGCAGCCTCAATTTGAGTTGCCATGTCTGCTAAAATATTTCCAATACTTTGGTGATGAGAAATAGGTTTTCCGAATGTCTCACGCTCTTGAGAATAATTTAGGGCAGATTCATAGGACCCTTGTGCTATCCCCAGAGCCTGGGCCGCGATACCTATCCTTGAATTATCAAGCGCATTCATTGCAATCGGAAATCCCTCTCCTGCGCCTTTTAGGATATTCTCCACGGGGACCACACAATCTTCGAGAAGTAGAGAGCAGGTATCGGATGAACGAATTCCTAGCTTATCTTCCTTTTTTCCTACTGAAAAACCCTTGAATCCCTTCTCAACAATGAAAGCGGTGGTGCCCCCATGCTTCTTGATACCATACTCAGGATGATCTACATCCTTAGCGAACAGTACGTAGATGTCAGCGCTAGAGCCATTAGTCACCCACATTTTCTCACCATTCAAAACGTAATGGCTACCATCTTGGCTAAGTTTAGCCTTACACCCCATTGCGGCCGCATCTGTTCCTGAGCCAGCCTCCGAAAGTGAATATGCCCCAATCTCATTACCCGATAGTCTGGTTAGATATTTTTTCTTCTGCTCCTCGTTACCGTGGATTGAAATTGTTTTGGAGCACAACCCCACATGGACGCAATACATTACGGAGAAAGAAGGATCGACCCTGGCTAACTCCTCTACAATAATTGCTTCAGTGATATCATCAACCGGACTACCTCCAAATTCCTCACTTATTGCTATGCCTTGAAGACTAGTATCACAAAAATCCGCCCACTCTTCAAGAGGGGCCCGTTGCTCTTTGTCCCTGATCAGGGTGGTCGGAAGAAGGACCTCTTCTGCGAAGTCCCTGACCATGGTTCGAATCATGTTTTGCTCTTCTGTCTCTTCAAAGTTCATAGTCGCTCATCACATGCGATAGGCAGTCCATTGTTAACCTCTTGTCGAAGAATTCTCAAATTTCCTGAATCGAATAGTTGAAATTAGATACCGAGTGCCGCGGTGCGAGAAACATGGCCGACAGCGACTACGCAGAGTTTAGCATTGCACACGATCGACTGTACACGCTTGACCATCTTTGGATGCAAGTCCTAGATGAGGACAAGGACGAGGGTACAACTAGCATCAAGATAGGACTTAGTGAATTTGTCATGGCTGAGTTTGGAGAAGTTATCCAAGTTGTTCTGGCCAGGCCCCGCGATGATAGTGATTTTGAGATAGATGCTGATTCCGGACTTTCTGAGGATGATGAAGAAGATAAGCCTTCTAGAACTGAAACTATGGGAGCGCAAGTTGATACTGACGAACTACTAATTACAGTAACTGCTAGATACGATGGAGAATTTGATAGAATACTCATCAACGCTCCAATTTCTTGTACTATCATGGAATTGAATGGTCATGTTGAAGACAATCCCGATTTAGTAAACGAAGATGCGTACGGGGATGCCTGGTGTGTCATCGTCAAGACATTCACAGATGATTTCGATGAAGATCAATTTATGGATAAGGACGAGTACTTGGCAATGCTGAATGAATTGCCCTGATTAAGGCCACTTCAAAGATTCCCAAGTGCTGTAGTCAGAGTCCTCCCAGTCAATCTCAGTTAGGAACGAAAGAACATCCCCTGACGTACGTACAGACTCTTCAATCTGCTTTCTGTGTAACCATTCCTTGAGTCTGCCAAGACGAGGCCCCGGTCCTAGGCCAGTTACATTTGCCAGAATCTCTCCATTGACCAAAGGATCGATAATGGGTTCTTCTAGAGCTACGGCTCTAAGGGCCCTATCAAAATCTTCGATGTCAGTACCAGACTTCTCAAGATACTCCATTATCATCGACTTACGATGTCCGGGGACTACAGCCATGAATCTTCTTGCTGACTTCATCGAAGCATCGATATTCAAATCTCTGCAATCATGCATATTGGATATTTCCCTAAGGTCATTTTTTGGGAGCACCAATATGCCTCTCAGTATTTCTGAGAGATCTTCTCCAGAACCCCCATGATTCCGGAATAATAATGCAAGGTTCACTAGGTGATTATTGGAAAGCCTCGGGGGAAAATCGGCCTTAAGTCCATCAAAAACTCTTTCCAAGACTCCCAGTGAGGCCATAATAGAAGTTACCCCATGGACATTCTCACCGCTCATAATCTTGGCCATTTCCATGCCTATTCTTTCCTTGGAGACGCCAGAAAGAAAATTTGTACTGGTCAAAATGCCATCTCTAAGTGAACTATCCATGTTCCTTACCCCCTCATCTCCAGAATCTAGAAATCTGAATGCCCGGAGTACCCTCAAACCGTCTTCTTTGAATCTCTCTTCAGCTAGTCCAACTGATTTTAATGTCCCTGTTTGCAAGTCTTCTAGGCCCCCATATGGGTCGATTAAGCCACCTTTAGAATCAATGGCCATGGCATTAATCGTGAAATCTCTCCGACCTAGATCTTCTAGTATCCCCTGGTACTCGCCTCCAGTACTCAGGAAATTAACTACTTTTGGTCTCCTCCCATCGACATAATCCCCCTCGTTCCTAAGGGTCGTTACCTGCCACTCAGTATCAGACTCCATTCCATCATCTAGTCTTACTATTGCTGTTCCAAAGCTAGCACCAACCATAAGAGACCTTGGAAAAATAGCCTTAATCTGATCAGGAGTCAAGGTAGTAGCGATGTCCATGTCATCGGGATTTTTCCCAAGAAGGGAGTCTCTAACCCAGCCCCCGACAATCCATGCTGATCCAGTTTCTCTCAGCTTATTCAGAACATACTCGTCTGTGCCAGATATCCGTTCGAGAGCGGCATCAAGGGTCTCGCGCATTGGTTCCTCCATGCCGGTCCCTAAGGACTCGTAGACATCACTCCTTCGGATTAGAATCAATAAACTTCATTTCAAGGAGTGAAATCTTCATGCCTTGTTCCGAATAGTGATCCCTCCTCCTCAGAGATGGGATCATTGATGTCAAAACCGATTATCCTACTGAAGGTCGGCCATAGTTCATTGAGCCACTCTGCCTCTGTCATCAAAAGATCTATCACAGGGTGTTCAATAATTTCCTCATCAGTGGAATTTTCTGTTATCAGGGGAAGTCCTGAGGGCAAATCTCTCAGGGCCTCCACTAATCTATCTAATCTAGAAACTTCTTCCGATTCATCTCCCAGAATTGATGAAATTAGTTTCACAGCATCCTCAAACTCATCTGCGATATGCAAAGGGTCAGGGAATCCTTTTTCCAATTCCTTGATATCCAATGGGCCAAATACGACTTCACCAAGGTCGGTTTCCATCCATTTTCCCCCTTGCCATTCCTTTTTCAGAAGTCTTTGTTGGATTCTACCTCCAAACGGGCCTAGGACGAATCCCCCTTCCTCAATCAATAGCTCAACAAAGTCCGGAATCTCTCTTAATGAGCCAGTGAAAAGAATCCTATTTACATCACGACTCCAAAACGGATCTTCCAAGGACTCCCTTTCAAGAACCCTCACTACGCCACATTGATTTCGCTCCTCGAGAACCTTAGTGGTATACTCTGCAACCTCTTCGCTCGTCTCGATAATTGTGACTCTGCCACTAGGTCCGCATATTCTATCTATCAAGCTAGCCAAGTACCCTCCCTTCGACCCCATGAGTAGAACATGAAGACCTTCTGCCAGCTCTAGGTGGTGTAACATTGTCACAATCATATGAGGGGCTGATATCGTTCTTGGTGCTCCTGATTCTGTTATCAGAAATGGAACAGGGTAGTCATGCCAGAAACTCTCCAAGGGAAAATCAGTAAATTCTGAAGGATCGGTCGATAGAATTGCTTCAATGACCTCCTTACTCATTGGAATCCCTGTTTTTTCTAGCATTTTGACTAGATCGTAAACACCGGACATGACAACTCCCGACTTTCGTTCAGCCGCAGTCCATTTGAACACAACGCCCCCCCGACTAAACAGGGTCCGTGGTCTAGGGGTTATGACGTTGCTCTTACAAAGCGAAGATCGCAGGTTCAATTCCTGCCGGACCCACCAATATTTTTCAAGACAGTTAGCCATC
>MDSV01050235.1_pt1 | contig 14566 bp, 21 predicted proteins | sample 810851 | NCBI WGS metagenome assembly MDSV01 (sample SAMN05326640, study PRJNA326480) | marine metagenome | isolation source: seawater | place: Atlantic Ocean: North East | collected 2012 | reverse complement strand
GGGGATATGAAATTTTAACTACATCAGCTTCTTGATTTGTATCTTCTGGCGGATCGTTCAAGGGTGGAGGTGGAGGTGGAGGTACATCGTGATTCACTCCAATTTGAACCGATCCGTCAGGGAATTCAATAACGTTATATTTATCCTCACTCATTTTAGATATTTTTTTTATCAGTTTCAATCAACTTAGGAATCAAATCGTCAGGGTTTTCTCGTGACCGACCAGGAGCTTGGTATTAACCATGATCTTATAGCCCGCATCTTGTAAATTTTTACAAAATGCCACGTCTTCGCTACACGTGTCTCTTATAATTTTCCCATCGTCTCCCTTCATTTCGACGAGCGGGCGAGTGAAATACGGATACTTCAGTTTGTCGTCTTCCAAAACCTTTCGAGTACAAGCAAAAAATCCCATTCCATTGTACGCGACTTCTGTGTATTCATCCATATCTGGAACGTCCTTAGCCTTGATAAATTCAAATGTTCCATGTTTCTTGAAAAAATTCTCGTCCCAGTTTTTAATAGCGGCTACGTGTTCCATATCCGACATACGATAGAAACCGGAAATTACGGGATATTTATCCGTATCTTCAATGAGTTTAATTACTTGTTGTGGATTGAATGCGATATCACTATCTATAGTAACCCATACATGATAGTCTTCTTTTGCATCGAATGGTTTTTGATCCGCCCCACGAAGAACGGAGAGACCCAGTGTCTTCATTCTACTAAATGTCACGAAACTACTGTATTCATTTACCACCCTAATACCATAACCTTGTTGCATCATCGTAGCAACAGTTTCTAATAAGCTCGACATAAATTGCCCGGAATATGTTCTACCCGGAAGAGCTAAAATTATATTCTTCTTCGCCATATATACAATGATATAGCTATCACTTTAAGTATATAAGTCATATATTCACAACCTTGAGAATCTCTTCTACTGCTGGATGTCTCATCACATCATCTGTATCCATGCCAACATGTGTAATATAATCGAGATCCAAACCATTTAATTTATATAATAACTGTTCTAAACCATTATCTGAACCCAAATCCGACTGATTTAAATCCCCTGTGATTATTAATTTGGAATCCTCTCCTATTCTAGTTAATAATAATTTCATCTGCGTGAATGTACTGTTTTGCATTTCATCGGCAATAATTATACTATTACTAAAGGTTCGACCCCGCATATAACCAAGTGGTTCTATTGTAATGTGTCTATCCATTTGATTTTTTGTCAAATATTTGCCAAAGATATCATACATAGGTTTTGTCCATGGCTCCATCTTATTATCGACATCACCGGGCAAATATCCAATCGATTCATCTGCCGATACAATCGGTCTAGTCAATAAAACCTTACGAACCTGATTATAGTTATATATCTCGTCCATGGCAAAATCACACGCCATTAAAGTCTTGCCTGTACCCGCGGGACCGGTAACAACTACGATTGGCTTGGGTGATTGTAATGCGAGAGAATATCTAAACTGACCAGACGTCCGTGGATAATTCATATATCTTAAAGTAATAAATTAATATATAAGTAATATATACAATGACAACGGATCCGATACGACATGTGATGTCGACTCTAGATGAACACAAAGATGTCTTGCCGGAAGGTGTGTATCTTGATTTATGTAACAATCTAAAAAGAATATACGCGTCCGGTGACGCAAGCAAGGATACATATTTATTAAATTTGACGAATGATTACTTAGAATCTCTCGAAGTTATCGAAGTATTGCGACACGAATTAGTTACATTGAAACGGGAGTTATTGCGAACAAGGGTGTCCAGGTTTGAACATGTATATAGACCCCTAGCAGAACCATCGAGATCGCCATTCCAGCCACGAAGTGTATTAGAATCATTACTAGATGACCCGGAAGTAAATCCGATTGCCGGTGTAAATGAGGTATTAAATAGAAGAGACCCACAAATTCAACGACCAGCTCCGCAGCGAGTAGAAGTACCCAATAGAAATATACACTTTAGTTTCGGGACAAACCAGGAGTAAGTTAATTAAAAAAGAAGTCTCAGTATATACTAAGAGTATACTACAATATGGAGTTTAATTGTGTAACAATGAATCTCACAGGTGGTCACTTGGTAATAGTCGATCCGAGAGGTAAAACGAGATTTTTAGCATTCCGGGATCGACCGACAACAGAATTATTTATAGATTATCTAGCCAATCATAGATCTAAATATGGTAAATGGCCAAATATGGATATGTCTAAAAGTTTGACAAAGTTTGTCGCCACTGCCCCACACAAGAAGAGATCGCCCGAAAGTGTAAAAGATTATTTAGACATTGTAACGTACAATAGAGACGCCCTTGATATACTAGCGAGAACCACGGGAACCTCTTATTTATATGTACATAATTTCGGATTTATTACAGACCAGGGGACAGAGAATGTTACATTTAGTGGTCAGGAAGTGGATGGTGTAGGGGACTTACAGGAATATTGTGACACACTCGAGTATAACATGAGGGTAAAATGGGCATAAGAGTTTTAATCTTAGATAAACATAAGAATGCTCGACGAGGAATTAAAACTCCTCAAAGAATTTCGTGATGAAAAAGACGAGCTCATAGCGGATCTTTACGAGATCAGGCCAGTGATTGAAAAGGGTAATTTCGAGGACTATGACGCATTGATGGAAGCATTCAATTTATGTGAAAATATGACATTTGAATTATCCACATGGCACATCAAAACCAAGCCGGTTCTAATGGAAAAGAAACAGTGGATAGAACAGTATCTAGACGATAAATGTAAAATGCATTCAACAATGAAAGTGCTTAAATATGAAATTAGGAGTCTGAGACATAAAATACTCAGCCGGGTCAATAGTGGTATAGATAAAAACAAGCTTATAGAAAAGGACAAATAGTAATATAATGTCGCACAGAAACAGAGTTCAAAAACCGGATGAAGGCGAATGTTCAAAAAGATTTTTATATGCCTTCGATCCGAGTGATGAGCAGCATGTTATGTGGTTAAAGAATGCCGGAAACGCTATGAAACTCAAGGAAATTGATCAAAGAATAGACTTTAAAAAGATAATAAATGAAAATCCTCTTAGAATAGATGGAAAAGCAGTTAAGTTAGAAAATTTCTATGAATGGGCATTTGTTCATTTTACATTAGGAATGCGATACGCAGAAGCTGTGCTTAATCACCAGGCTTGGATTCCTCCAAACCCGTCATCAGCGACTAATGTAAGCACTTCCGAATAAACGGAAATCCATATATTCAGATAATGCGAAATCCTGACTATCGCTATTTTCATCCATACGAACTAATAGTATAGGACCCAATATAGTCTCTTTATCAAATGGTGACGGAAGTTTATTTACGTTTAAAGTTCCGGTATCACTCGCTCTTTTAATTATAACTACGTCTAATTCTTCCCACTGCCCCACAAATGTAGCCCGTCCCCCCAAAATGTTATAAATTTCATTCCGTTCTGGAGAAATATCCAAATTTATCTCTCGCATCTCACCTTCTTCTTCATTTATCAGGATGGCACAAACCATATCTAACTTAACTTATTTTCATCCGATAAAAAAATATCAGTAAAAAGTATATGATTGAAAAAATCACAAATATACTGTCGAAAGAATTCTTGACTATATTGATTATAGGGGTTGTTATATACCTTGCTGTGATACTCATAAAACATAGAAAATCCAGATATAAACCGTATAGACGTGAGTATGTGAGAGACACTATTAACACGAACCCAGCAAAGCGCCAATCGGGTCCGTTCGATGGATGTTCTCCGGAGGATTTTGGTGCGTGTAAAACGAGTACCAAGCAATTCGAAGGTCGCCCGCTCGCCTAAGTCAATTAAAGTTGTTAGTTTTTTATATAAGTAAGGAAAATGGGGGAGCAAACTAGAGCTTTTGTGATCAAACGGTTATCAAACATACTTGATATTCCCGAGAATAGTACCACATGTATCAATCTCGAGAAATCAATCCTCAATTGGACAACTAGACGCACAAAGACTCTCATGGATATTCCAGCGTGGGATAATGAAAATTTCGTCAATAGATATAGACAAAAATTTCTAACGTTGCGTTTTAACTTTGACAAATCAGAAAGTCTCAGAGAAAGTGTGAAAACAGGTAAAATTAAATCGGCAGAGTTGATGAATTTTGAACCAAACGAATTATGGGCACAGGGGCCATACGCTAAGGCGGTAGAAAAGAAAATTTTCAAAGAACTACAAAAACAAAGACTAGAAAACGAGGCGTTACGGGGCGTTGAGGGATTTTTCACTTGTGGTAAGTGCAAGTCAAAAAAGACCACATATTATCAGTTACAGACGAGATCAGCAGATGAACCAATGACGACATTTGTTTCGTGTCTCAATTGTGGAAAAAGATGGAAATGTTAATTTTTATAGATATTGATGTGTAGTAACATTTATCCAATGTTTAGTTTCGGTAAGATCCTCCCATATGTCGCCAACAGACAGAACAAAATTATACCCTAATAATTTTTTCATATCCCCCTTCATATCGTAATCGCAAAGCTTCAAAATATCATATGGAATGCCATATCGCATTAATTCGTGTCTAGTAACATACTCCATCCAATGAGGTCTAGCGGTAATAATAACAACATTGTAATTCATATTATGAGCCTCTCTCGCTAATTCGATAATGGGTTTATTCGCATCGCCGTTTGGGAAAATTAATGTACTATCGATATCAAACATAACTGCGTCATGTATAGGATTAACCCGATAATGACGGAGTAAGCTAATACCAGCTTCTTTAAGGTGATCCATTAATATTATTAAAGAATTAAAAAATTAATTAAATACGATGATCATTGATGTTCAAGAAGATAATGGAATGGTATCGATAGCTCGTATTTTATACGAGGATGGTGACATCCTGGGAGTACAATTCTTGAGAAAAATAAATAACGATACGTATGATTTTAATATACAAGTCGAACATATCGACAAAGCTACGGTATGTGGATTCTATGATACAGAAGAACTAGAAACTACCGGATTATACAAAAAAACATTAGATGGTAGATACGAATCGGCCGATGATTCCGATTATGAATTGGATGAAGAAGATTTAACCAGTGACAGTGAAAGTATTACCTCATTGGACAGTGAATACTAAATACTAAAAAAACTCGTCGTAATTAAGGGTCTATAGCTCAATTGGTAGAGCGCGTGCTTTGCATGCACGAGGTACCGAGATCGAAACTTGGTAGATCCAGACTGTTATTCGGCAGAATAAAAACGTAACACTATTATATGAATGGCCGTCAATTGGCACGAGAATACAGTTCATGAAGAAAAGTGTATTCTTGCCAATGGGACATTTTGGCTTGGATTTGGAGCAGTTACCATGATAGTATCATTCATGTTTTTTTCGATGTACATACGAGATGACACGGTAAATTAAAGAATATTAAAGAATCGAATCATATCTTATCCATAAATGAGCCTTCTTATCCACGCATCCACAAAGCCCGCCCTCGCGCCCAATAGGTCTGTGAAGAAGACCAAGACTGTGAAGAAGACTACTTCTTCTGTGAAGGCTCCCCTGCTTAAACCGATTGAGCGCCCCAATGACTTTCTTTCTATGGCCGAGCGCATAAATGGTCGTGCCGCTATGATTGGTTTCACGTCCGCTGTGATTGATGAGGTTATGACTGGAAACTCCATCAGTACCCAGTTCCATGACAACGTTGGTCTTTCTGTCGCCGTTGCTGCTTTGGCGTTCCTCGGAACAGCGGCGAATCCTAAAGATGAAGGATATGTCCGGGGCTTTTGGAAGCCCGAGACAGAATTACTAAATGGCCGACTTGCGATGGTTGGTGTCATATCGCTTCTTCTAACAGAGTCGCTCCATCCCCATGTTCCTCTATTCTAGAACCGGGTTGGTAACCTATATTAATTAAATGTTCCTGTCCTGCGTATCAGGTAGGCCAAGAACATCGTCTATTTTTTAACCGGGCCAAGAACTACATCCGGAGACAAGTACTTCGTGAGAACATTTGGGGGGTGAAGCATATCGAACTCTTCGGTGGCATCCTTACCAGCAAATAGCATGATAGCCTTCTTACCGCCGGGGTGATCTGGTAAAAATTTAGTTAGATCATATACCTTGTCACGAATTATCACCCAACAATCATTTTCTGTATTATGCTTCATTATTTCACCAAGAGACAAATCACGTGGATTCACATGGTCGTTTATTTTCTTAATTCTGTCCATTCTTATTTCTATTTGCTCACAGTCTCTCTAAGCGGAATAATCAAAAGCATGTTGGATAAAGGAATGAAACTAGAACTTATTAGTAATAAAATGGCTCCGTATAAACCTCCCGTGTCTCATTACACAGAAATGGATGTATCCAATTATGACGAAGATACGTTATTCAGTTTCATAGGAAAATCTGGAAAAAGATTCTATTGGCTAACCCGACTTACCAACCTAAACTATATGTGGTACGATAAAACCAGAAAAATTATCGAATTATGGGGTCCGTATGAAAGTTTGGCCACAAAACAAGCTCAGCACATTATCACGTGCGAACTCGATAATTTTATTCCTAAGTCAGATGTAGATGAGGAAAATCTCAGATCAAACCTCGGAAATAATGTATAAACGTCCAATTCTCCGACCTCGCCAAGAACCCGTAGCCACAAATAAAAAGAATATAAAACCCGGTCATTACCTATACAACATCATAAATCCGGTAAAAGTACCAGAAGTGACGCGGAGGTCTTGGACACAACCAATTTACATGAAGGATGTGTATTTGGAGTTACTCAACAAGTCCCTCGTGTCCGCCGGTTTGGAACCAATATATCCAGATATACCAGATTCCGAAGATACCGTACGAGAATTCCCAGTTCCCGAAATCGTTGAAGGAGATCCCGAAAAGGTACGTGTTGTCCTAAAATGCCTGAAGAGTGGTAAAATTCGTGTAAAATTGGATACACTATTCCGCGAAAATTTCATAAAGGTATCTTCCACTCAAACGCCCCAATCTATAACATCATGGGTTCAGGCGTGTAAAAATATAGGTATGTCGGGTGAATTCATTGATACTATGGTTACCAAACACAAGAAAAGAATTGAACATGGTAAAAAGGTTGCGGATAAAATGGAAGCGATATTTGAAGGATTGGGTGCCGCAAAAACAAAAAAGAAAAAAGAGAAAAAAGAAAAAGAAAAAGAAAAAGAAAAAGAGACGAAAGATGAAGACGATATCCTTACGGAAGATGTAGAGAATTTGGAAGAAAATTTACCAAAGGAGGATGACGCAAATGAAGACGAAGGAATGGATATGGAAGTTGATGAAGATGAAAACGATGATACTGAAACTCAGGAGGAAGAATACTTCTCCAACGCAGAATAAGCTTATAGAATAGAATTTCAATATATATATTATCTGTAATGGATCTAAGTAATTATGAATGGATAGTCGGACTCGGCGCTGTTTTGGCTTTAACTGCCTCATATGGTATTGGTGCGAATGATGTCGCCAATGCTTTCGCAACCTCGGTCGGATCGAAGTCCTTGAGCATTAAACAAGCAATCGGACTCGCCGCAATTTTTGAATTTTCGGGCGCCCTTTTGATGGGAAGTCACGTCACCGATACCGTGAGAAAGGGAATTGCCGATTACGCATGTTTCCAAGATGACCCGGCCGTACTCATGTATGGTTGTCAATGCGTTCTCTTTGCCGTATCTGTCTGGTTAGTACTGGCATCCAGTCTCGAAATGCCCGTGAGTACAACTCACAGTTGTGTCGGGGGAATGATAGGCATGACAATGGCCGCACGAGGTGCCAGTTGTGTGAAATGGAGTGCGCCCTCGGATGACTTTCCATTCGTCGGTGGCGTTTCTGCTATTGTCATCTCGTGGGTATTATCACCCGTATTCTCCGCTATATTTGCCTCACTTATGTTCTATGTAATGCGCGCGACAGTCCTCCGTCGTGATGATTCGTTCAAAAGGGTCAAGTGGGCATTCCCCGTTATATTCGGAATGGCGGTGTGTATTAATATATTTTTTATCATTTACAAGGGCGCAAAATTCTTAAAACTTGATGATATAGTTTTATGGAAAGCACTCGCTATCGCATTTGGTTGCGGTGGTGGAGTTGGAATATTATCCTACTTTGCCACACCGTATATAATGCGTAAATCGGAAGAAATATATAACGACAGTCTAAAAATTCATGAACTCGGAGACACCAGTGAAATCACAGAAATGGAGGAACCCGTCATTGAATACTCAAAAATGAGTTGGTACAAACGAATCGTACATTATCTCAAATATTCATTAAACGTCCAAAGTGCGGATATTGTAAATCAAGACGAAGATGTTCAGCATATTCACAATAACGCAGAAGTATTCGACGAAAAAACGGAAATATCAATGAGATACATGCAAGTATTAACCGCGTGTTGTGACGCTTTTGCCCACGGGGCTAATGACGTAGCAAATTCAATCGCGCCATTCGGTGCGATATGGGCAATCTATAAATCGGGTGAAGTCTCCTCAAAAAAGAATGATCTCGGAAATGATGCCTATTGGATCTTATCTATGGGAGCATTTGGAATTGTACTCGGTCTTGCCACGTATGGTTATAAAATCCTCCACGCACTCGGTACAAAATTAAGTAAAATTACTCCGAGTAGAGGCGTGTGCATTGAATTGGGAAGCGCATGTATCGTTATTTTGGGTAGTCGCCTTGGATGGCCTTTATCGACTACACATTGTCAAGTTGGTGCCACCACGGGCGTGGCATTGTTGGAAGGAACGGGTGGAGTAAATAAGAAAATTCTCGCTAAAACCGTGGCGGGATGGATCATGACACTCGTGGTCGTCGGCGGTACAACCGCGCTCATATTTGCGCAGGGTGCGTATTCACCCATGGCGTATTACCCCGATTATATTAAAAACAAAACCTTGTAGTTATATTGAAATTAAAATACCGGACACATATAAGAAACTATCATGTCAGTAGTTACGCTACTTTTATTGTTAGTTGCCATGGGTGTGGGTATATTTTTCTATAGAAGAAAAAAATCCAAACCGATTTCCGAGAACACTCAGGATGAAGAGGAAGTTCTCGAAGAAGAGGAGGAAGAAGAAATGGATGGCGCAGATATGATAGCGGCCGAAAAGAAGGCCGATATAGCTATCCAAGAAACGAAGAGGAAGGCCAGTGTCGCCGCTTCCATGGCCAAGAAAAAGAAAACCGAGGCCGCAGCTGCCATGGCAGCAAAAAAGAAAGCTGAAGCTGAAGCCCGAGAAGCAAAAAGGAAAAAGGATGCACAAGCGGCTCTTATGGCGAAAAAGAAAGCCGAGGCCGCGGCTGCTTTAGCGGCAAAAAAGAAGGCCGAAGCCGAAGCATACAAAAGGAAGCTCGCCAAAGCTCGTGAAGAGAAAAGAAAGGCCGAAGAGGCCGCCCGAAGAGCATACGAGGCCGAGATGAAAAGAAAACAAGAGGCCGCCCGAAGAGCATACGAGGCCGAGATGAAAAGAAGAAGGGATGAAGCCGCTCGTAAAGCCCGAGAGGCAAAGGCTCGTGCGTACCGAGAGAGAGTAAGGCTGAAGTGGAATAGAAACGCAAGTACGAACGCTAAAAAGAAAGTAACCGCATGCGATAGAGCGTCGTGGAATGGTGTCAAGTTGGTATTAAATAGTTATAGAAAGGTAAATTCCGATCAATATTGGTTTTCAAGTCTGAGGAGGTATAGCCCCCGGAATCGGGACGGCGACCAGAACCTAACCCAGCGACAGATGATACCTAGAACTTGGCGTTATAATAATGTAAAGATAGACGTGAAAACAAAAAGAAAAAGATTTGGTTGGAGGAGAGTCAATTCATGGGGCGATACCAAAACTCATATATACTTTGGGAGGTGTTGGGGATTCCGGGGACTGAATTGTAGCTGGAGACAGAAAAAAACTTACGATGGACATCTTTTCGTAGATGGAAATCGTCTCATGTTAAGAAAGGGTATAAAAATCGGAACATTGCCGTGGCAGTTTTATCTTAAAGATGTAGAACTCGCAAAATTCAAAGGAAACAGAGGGGAGTGTGCAATTATTGCTGTATCAGACTCCAATACCCGTAAATTGCTTTTCGTTCAAAGTAATAATACAGATGAATCATATGATTTAATAACCGGAAGATGGATTACTCATCCATATAAAAAGTGCCTTTCGCTGGACGAATGGACGCAAAAACTTTGCAGAAACTCTAGCGGTAAGTATATGTGCTAAAGTAAAAAGAATAAAACGTATAGTATATAATGCACCGAACACGGAAAAAGGGAAATAAGGTTTCTGTGTTTCATGTGTGTAAGGATGATGAACAGGAAAAGAAACATAAAGGAGAGGAACTAGAGATATACATAGACCCAGAGATACAACCAAAAAGTATAGTCGCACACGTCGATGTAGGTGAAGACACATGGTCTATCATTGCGACAAAAATACAATCAAAGCTATAACGTCTGGTTAGCTCAGTTGGTAGAGCGCACGCCTTTTAAGCGTGTGGTCACGGGTTCAAGCCCCGTACCAGATACCAGGCTCCTATAGCTCAGTTGGTTAGAGCGCGGTGCTTATATCTGAGATATACGAAAATGGTGTAAAAATCATAAAGGCACGCCGAGGTCATGGGTTCGAAACCCGTTAGGAGCATTGGATTTTTAGATATGTATCCCATATGTAAAAATTTTAATAACCGCTAAAATTATATGATTACACGAAGGCGTGGTGTATTTTATAAAGGTACTAAACCTGTATCTCAACCAGAACAGGAAAGGTGTCGGAAGTTAGCTATACCACCAGTCTATACAAATGTAGTAGTGTATCCAGCAAACGCAAAACTCCAAGCTACCGCCATCGATGCTACGGGGAAAAAGCATTATTATTACCACGACAAGTTTTTAGATCAGCAAAGAAAGATACGAAAGGCGAGGGCATCGACCGTAGATTTCGCAAAGATAAAGAGTGTCACAGCGAGGATATTAGCCGATAGAAATCTTCCGACGTGGAACGACGCACTCACACTCAGAATGATAGTGACGGCATATCTTCGTTCCGGTTCGAGAAATAACGAAGACGCGTTAGGGGCAATGTCTCTTCAACGTAAGCACGTTAAACTGAGTCGTGACGGTGAAACAATGACCTTTGATTTTCCAGCTAAAAGCGGACAACGACGCGTATATGAAGTGAAGGACAAGATATTACACTCGGCCATATCCAAGCAAAACAAACCCCTATTATCGGGGAATTCGACGCACACGAAGGTTCGGGATTTGCTACGAAAGATCATGAAGAATGATACGCTACAAATCAAAGATATACGCACAGCCGGGAGTATGCAACTCTTCGATAAGCATTTGAAGAAATATAACGGCGATGAGAAAATGGCCGTAGATGCTACCGCGAATACCATAGGTCACACACCGTCGGTGTCTAAAAAGTATTACATTTTATAAAATGCGCGCCTAAGTGTTACGAAACCATCGATTTCAGCATACAAAAATATGGTGAAATCGTTTTGTGAATTTTTGGGTCTGTACGTCTTCATGTATTTCCTAGTTATGGTGATAGACTTGGGATTCCAAGCTCTTTTACCGGTAAATGATCCCGAGTACGATTTAAAATGGAAATGTATGAAATATGTAAAAGAACACGGGATCTGTGATAACTAATTCTTCCCTCCTATCCCGTTACACATTATATACACAACGGCGGCTATCATGACACCTAACAAGCAAACTGTTATAGCCAGAAGCATATATAATAAGACACCCTTTTTATTTCCTAAGTCTCCCGCAATTCTGTATAAATTCCGTCATGAATATCTTTTTCCTGTCGCTCGATCCATCGGAAATTGCCCGTCTCTCCTGTGACCAACATGTCGTAAAAATCCAACTCGAAATTTGTCAAATGTTATATACCGCGTGGCATTTGTCGGATGATTCAAAATACGTCGAAGAACACGCACCATATACCAAAAACGAAACGAGGCGAGGATACAAAATGTGTCATGTAAATCATCCAATGACGATGTGGATTTCATCATCGATCGATAATTACATGTATGCGTGTAAAATTGGTATCGCTTTATCACTTGAATATACGAGACGATACAATAAAGTTCATACGTGCGCAAAACATCTAATGTGGTTATACGAACACCATCCCTCGTATTTTAAACCAAGAAAAAGTGAAAAGGCATTTTATTCGAAAGAAGGAATACCTGAATGTATGCCAGAATGTTACCATAATGTATCAGTAGTAGAGGCATATAAGGAATATTATAAAATAGAAAAATTACCATTCGCGCGATATAAAGTAGTTTAAAAGATCCATGTGTAATATAAGATACGATGAATGTACCACTTACACTGGCAAAAACGCCGATAAATGCACCGGATATAAAGATAGGAAAACAACAGGAGACCAAAAGAGAGTATTCTCCGCGAACCTATAGTGAGTTCATCAGTGGTGTTAAAAATGGAGAAATACCCGAAGTTGTTATAAATCCGAACGCGGGCACGGCAAAGTTCTTCGATAGTGAAGGAAACTATGGGGATACGCGAATAGCCCCGAATCAAGAATTGTGGAAAGTATTAATGAATAGCGAAACGAACCTCGTCGTCGATACAAAAACGGAAGCGACTGCGTCAGATTCGCTCACTACGTTTTTTATCCTACTCTTGATATTTGCCGTCATAAGAGGTTTATTATCCGGGGGTGGTGGAGCGGGAGGTATGCCAAATCCGTTTGAAAATACAATGAAATTTGACACCGATACCCAAGTTGAAACCCGTTTCGATGACGTTGAAGGTATCGATAACGCTAAACGCGAATTAGAAGAGCTTGTATCGTTTCTCCGGGAACCCGAAAAGTATATCGGATCTGGAGCCCGTATTCCTCGGGGCGCTCTTTTAACCGGAAAACCTGGTACGGGTAAAACCTTATTGGCGAGAGCGATCGCCGGTGAATCCAGTGTTCCGTTTATTCAGTGTTCCGCGTCCAGTTTCGTGGAAATGTTCGTCGGCGTCGGTGCGAAGAGAGTGCGCGAATTATTCGCCACCGCGCGAAAATTACAACCGTGTATCGTTTTCATCGACGAAATTGACGCTATCGGTAAATCAAGAAGTAGCGGAGGTTTCGCATCAAACGATGAACGAGAACAAACCATCAATCAATTACTCACGGAAATGGACGGTTTCTCTAACGACTCTCAAATTGTTGTTATCGGCGCAACCAATAGAATTGACGTTCTAGATGAAGCTCTGTTGCGTCCGGGACGTTTCGATAGAAAAATACAGGTAAGCCTCCCGAGTTTAAAAGGTCGGGAAAAGATTCTTGGTGTTCATTCTAGAGATAAAACTCTCAACGAAAGCGTCGACTTACACGATGTCGCTAAACAAACGACTGGATTCAGTGGTGCGGATTTGGCGAATCTCATGAACGAGTGTGCCATCAAAGCCGTCGATGAGAGTGAAGGTGTTATCACGAATGAAGTAATCGAAGACGTGTATCAGAGAATTATCGTGGGATCCAAGGGTGATTCTAAGTTTTCTGTCGCTAAAAAGGAACTCGTGGCCTATCACGAAGCTGGTCACGCCATAATCGGTGTATTAGTTCCAGAATACGACCAAGTGAGAAAGGTTAGTATTATCCCGAGAGGAGATGCCGGTGGAATTACATTCTTCCAACCGCTCGAGGAAAATGCGGACGTTGCTCTCTATTCGAGGAAATATCTCATTTCCCAAATTAAGGTCTTGTTAGGAGGACGGGGTGCTGAAGAGGTTATTTATGGAGAAGATAATGTAACAACTGGGGCATCCAGCGACTTCTCACAAGTATATCGCATAACCCGTGAAATGGTCACGACATACGGTCTCGGTACCCATCGTTACGACTACAATAACATGTCCCCGAGCGCGGCCAGACAAATTGACTTGGAAATAGAAGGGATCGTCAAGGACTGTTATGAATCCGTGTTATCCAGTTTGAGAGAAAATAGACTCCAATTGGAAAGACTTAAGGATAAATTAATGGAAGACGAAATCGTTGAAGGTGAGTGGGTGTATGACCTCATGAATGTAGAAATACAACCTAATAAGAGCATAGATCTCGTATAATGAAATATAAAGTATAAGAATGTAAAAATTATAAGATGAACCTTTATAAGAAGGAATTGATAGCTAATCATATCAGACTTGCTTATAAAGTTTCAAGTGATGTATATTATAAAGCATATCCACGAAAACGCGGTATCCATACGAAGAAGGATTTAAATAGCATAGGACTACATGCACTCGTTCGGGCGGCTCAAAAATTTGAACCGGAAAGGGGTTTCAAATTCACTACATACGCATATCCTTGGATTTACTGGAAATGTCGCAATTCTTTAGAACGAACGCCGATGTACGAGGAACTTAATTATTACAATGTTCCCGAATATTATGACAAGGAGCCTGACATTCTTTTAGACGATCTAGATGATGTC
>MDSV01245860.1_pt1 | contig 14567 bp, 18 predicted proteins | sample 810851 | NCBI WGS metagenome assembly MDSV01 (sample SAMN05326640, study PRJNA326480) | marine metagenome | isolation source: seawater | place: Atlantic Ocean: North East | collected 2012 | reverse complement strand
TGAACACTATTTGTTCCTGTTTTTGGAATTGAAATATATATATATTTTTCCATAATATATATCTATAATAGTATTATTTAAATATATTTAAACATATTGTACCAATTATTGGAATTATTTATTTTTACATCGAATCTTTCTAAGTTTTCTTTGACAACAAATTCAATTGCCACTTGTTCATTATTTAAATATCCATAACGCAACATTTCATTGTATTTTTCATTGACTTTCGTTTTCAACCATTCAACATCTTTATTTGGAACCACAAACGTTGTACCTATGATCAAATACCTTGACATTTTACACTCATTTTCCAAATTAATACAATTCAAAATATCATTGAAATTCTTATTAAATTTTTCATTTATTTCTGCTTCTTTGAATGTTTGAACAATTATTTTATCATTTAATTTTTCATAGTTTGGCCATATATCTGTTGGTACATTATCAAAAAAACGTGGTACTCCAGCATCTATCCATATATAGTATTCTGAATTTACAATTTGTTTTACCTCAGAAATGAAATCAAATTTACTATATTGTATAATGTTATATTCAGGATACACTGTTTCAGGTCTTCCATAATGTTTAACATTACGTTTATAACTCTCACTTGAAATATTATTTTTAATTTCGGAATAATGTTTTTTATTAAAATCTAACTCTTCAAACTCGCGTACAATAAACTGTACATAGTGCTCACGATTGATATCTTTCAATTGATTATAAGTAGAGTTACTACAAAATATGATCAATGGCATTTTAAATTGTAATAATTTTTTAATATTATCAATGTAAAAACCGAAATTTCTATCTTTCCTTCCAATATCATACAGTGATGTCACGCATACATATTTAGATATGGGTAATTTTTTATTGTAACAATAACCACATGAAGAATTCGCTGGATTTGAACAATGACATATCGAATTTTTTATAATTGACTCATTGCTACTTTGATCTATATAATACTCTAATGATTTGTTTAATAAATTATTGGCAATAATATGGTTACCATATGCTTGTTTAAATATAAAATTACTTCTCCCTATTATATCATGATTTAAAATTAATATTTTTATATTTTCAACCTGTATTATCTTACAATTAAATGATTTTTTATTAAGTAATATATTAATACTGGATATAGTATAATTATTATCACAAATATATTTCATTATTCCAATTTGGTCATCATTACACTCTTTTGTTTTCTTTAACCAAGAATCTAAAAGTAAGTTACTATTTGTGATTTTATTTATAATGAAAAACCCACAACATATGCCAAATCCTAATTTATTTGAATACTCTTTTGGGAATGCGTTGTTACCATAATTTTCAGAGGAAAAAATTGCATTATACTCTTTTAGTTTTAATATTTCATCTATATTATTCATTAAAATACAATCCATATCTATATGAACTATTGTATCGGATTCTGAATATAAATTACATATAGATACAAGTCTATTATACCATTTATTAGAAGTAATATTTGTGAAGAATTCAATTTTACAATCACTAATATTATCATTAATTATATTTGACCATCTGTTTTTAATAGAAGTGAATTTATCTCCAGTGCACATTGTACATACGATTGTTTTTTTTGAGAGAGTTAATAATGAATCATTATTAATTATTTTCCTATGAAAATCATTATACCAACCTTCTAATTTAATTTGTCTTTCTTTTGGCATAGATTTCTCGTGGAAGAAAAGATGATTGAATATTGTTGGGTACTTAGTTAGAATGTGTTTTTGTGTATTTTCGCCATCACGGCTTTGTACATAACATGGTAATTCAATTGTAATAGGTAAATTAAAACTAACAATCGGATAATTTTCATAATGTAAAGGTTTTATATCCAGTTTTGCCATCGCTATAGAAAAAATCACTTCATCTGTCATTCCTCCTCTAAATGAACGCATACAATTATATTTGTCATAATTGTTTAAAGCGTCTTTTGTGTATTCATAAAATCTATTAAAATTAATATGATTTTTATTAAAATATAACACGCCGCCGTGTATACTTGGAATTCTTCTACCAACTTTTTGGATTACTTGATCAACTCTTCCCCAATGCCAACATTTTTCATATTCAAATCCACAACACATAAATGGTGGATCAGTATTATTAAAAAAATCCCAAGCATGTTGAGGATTATATAAACAAATCATATCGCTGTCTAATGAAATTATTTTATCATAAGGCATATATTTTGGCATATGTATTCTTGATCTTACACAAAAGGAATTGTGGATATTATCATCCTTGATATCTTCATCATCCACATAAATTATATCATCAAATATCTTTTTTGTATTTACATATTTTTCATCTACTTTATGCGTCATTAATGCTACTGGTCTTTTTGAATCAAATACCTTTAAAGTTTCCACCATCTTTTCGCATTCATCAATGTATTTCTGGCCAAACCCCATAACAAAATATCCTTCAACCATATATATAATATCAATTACAAATTTTAAGTAAATATTTATCTATTAAGTTATTCCATCCAAACTTATCATTTCCATAATCTACGATTTGTTTTCTCATTGGAATACTTTTCTTTCTATTCTCATCTATTTTCGTCTGAATATATGATAAATCATTAATTTTACTCTCTTCAATAATAGTTATAAATTCATTTTCTATTAAATTTTTTCCTGAAGTTTCATTCACAACCACACCCAATCCGCATATTAATGCCTCCTTTATCACCAATGGATCGGCTTCACCTTCACTAATAAGAAGAATATTACCATATTTCGAAAGATTTTTATAAACATCATCTCGTGACCAAGAACCTTTCCAATTTTTCAAATGATTACCACCAGGTCCAACAATATCAATGTTATCTAAATTACAATATACGTGTTGTCTTTTTCGTTGTGTTACTTTACCCAAATAAATAGTTTTATTTGGGAATTCGGGAACTTCATAGAATGAAAACAATTCCTTACTTATACCATTTTCCAATATATGACAATTGATGGCACCATGTGATTCTAAAAAAATCTTATCTTTATTTGCCAAAACAAAATTATAATGATGACCGTTTACCATTTTATCAAAAATAGGAACAAATCCGTCGTTTCGATGTTTCGCCGGATTATCAATATATGGATAATGACTGGTAAGGCCAACCTTACAGTTTATATGATCAGCTATGTGAAATAAAACATCATAATGAATATGTACAAAGTTATAGTTTCCCGAATTGATTTCAAATAAAAGTTCTTGAATATATGTAGAATTTATATTTCTTTGTTCACTCTCGTTATTTCGAATTTTGTTAATTATTGTAACATCTATATTCATTTTTTTCAACTCCAGATAATAGTCCCATATAAGGATTTCCACCGCACCCCACCCTTGTGGTGGTATACTCATAATACCAGGACCAACCAAGCATATTTTACCGACGAATGTCATTTTTATTATATAAAACAAAACCTTTATATAACTACATTTCAATCCATGTTTTCGGACATAAATCGTGTGTTTGATTTTTTTTAAGATTTGGACCAAACCATGAATCTACAGCCGGATGAACTACATTTTTTAAAGGATTGCGATTGAAATATGCTCCCCACCAGCTAAAAGTGCTATTTGCTATAATATTGTGTTTACATAGACTCATTAAAAGTAACTGTTCATAATCTGCTATCTTCGTATCAATTGGAATAAATTTCATTTGGGTGAACTTAGTTTCCAAATATTTTATTTTATTGTTTATAATGGACAAATCCTTTTGTTCAAAGAAATATATTATGTTTTGTTTTTCATTACCTGTTATATCAATAATTTTATTAAGTGCTTTTTCATAATATTCTTCTGTAACAATTGGATGATAATTAGGCCCTATATTCTTGTAGTCTCCTAATCTGAAATGTAACGATATACTGTTTTCAAAATCATAAATATCCTTATATTTAGTATAAATTTCTTTTTGTTGCTCGTCTAATTTGATCAACTTGAATATATTTTCTTCATGTTTATTGAAATATTTATAAGACTGATAATATCCATAAAATTTAAATGCATTATTCATTGAATCATATGATTTCACAGGATTATAATGAAAACCAGATTCACGATATAATGGTAAATTTGGAACAGCATCTTTCACAAATAACTGTAATGATTTCAAAAAATTATTCCAATAAAATGGTCTATCATAACGTAACTGTTTTTGATGTTCGAAATAAAATGGTACTTTATATTCTAAACAATAATTGATTAAATGGAATATCTGAAATAACTGATTACCTAATCCCCCCATTAAATGAATCGTTATCATTATATATATATATAATGATTGGATTTATATAATTCTTTATAAAACATAAAAATATAATACATTTATAACATATTATACATATGTTACAAACTAAACATAATCCTGCTAACAAATATGAAATTGGCGTTGATGAATGTGCTCGTGGACCACTTTTTGGTCGTTTGTACACTGCCGCAGCAGTATTACCCGAAGAATTTGATCATCATCTAATGAAAGACAGCAAAAAAATCAAATCACGAAAAAAAATGAAAGAACTCAGTGATTATATCAAAACCAATGCTATTGCATACTCCGTGGATTTCATCGAAGCTGACGAAATAGATAAAATAAATATTCGCCAAGCTGTGCTAAAGTCAATGCGTCAATCCATTTCTAATGTCATAGATCAGTTGGATAGTAGTGAAATTTTCGCAGTAGTAGATGGTAACGATTTTTTGTCATTCATCCATAATGATATATGTGTTCCATTTACTACAATAAAACAAGGAGACAATACATATTCTTTCATTGCCGCTGCTTCAATATTGGCTAAATATACCCATGATACATATATTTCTGATTTATGTGATGCCGAACCCGAATTACATGAAAAATACGATTTGAGAAATAATGTAGGATATGGGACAAAAAAACATTTAGAAGGTATTGAAAAACATGGTATATCTCAATATCATCGTAAATCATATGCGCGTTGTAAAGATGCGTAAAATATTTATGGAACATATTCATAATTCAATATAAAATCAACTATTCTTTGTATTTTAAAATTACTGGTTTCACTATTTGTATCCTTAAATAGATTCAAGTATTGGTTCTTTAGAACAATATTATCATTGGCATAATTATAGAACCGAATAAATTTATTTTGTTCAATTTCATTAAGTCTTCCTTCACATATTATTTTCCAAAGAGGGGCAATTTTGGTTTGTGGTGGCACACCTTTACATATCTTACCAAATATACTTTTATCTGTAATTTTATTAACAATATTCACCAATAATGATAATTTGCTATATATTGTTACATAATCATCATATGTTGGCCAATAACCGCATGGACTTAGGTTACATGATAATTTATCATATCGTTTATCAAATAAAGTAAAATCACCAATTTTTGCTGAAATTATAAATCCAGTAATCATTGCTAAACTATCACATCTATTTGTTTCCTTTAATTCTCCAAAAGAACTATTCCATAAAGATTGGATATATTCTATATTTAATAATCCATTTACCTTAATATCATCTTCAAATGTAGATGTCCAAGTATCTCCAATAATTTTTTTGGCCATTTCTATTTCCCAAATATCCCCTCTATGTCCATGTGATTTAATAAGTTCACCTTGTCGTAGAGGGTTTATTTTTGTATTCAACCGAATGAACATGTGCGCAATAGTATTATCTGGATCAGTACGTTCAATTGTAATTTCCTGACATGGAATAAGTATTGTATTGAATTCTGCTCGTTCTTTTTCAGATAAATTACTATATTTCATCTTATTAAGATCTTCATATTTATCATCGATAAAATCTCGGATAGCTCTTGTACGATTTCCACCATCAAGTACTTTCCAAGGATCACTATAAGATGTAGTTGATTTATTATCTTTGACAAATATCATTATTCCTGGTGGATAACCGCGTTGTAATGTATCTATATAACATCGCCTGAAATCAATTGACCAAATACCGTTTTCTTCATCACCTCTTTGAAAAGAGGATTCAATAGAAATACCTTGTCCTGTATTATCCCAATCATTATTAGTATTTCTCTGATAAATACTATTAATAGTTTCTGTTTTAATATTAGTTCTAACCATCTCAAATTATATTTACAAATTAATATTATTAAAATTAAATCAATTTTTTTCGATCGAAAAGATGTAAAACATTAATTCTATTATATTATTCTAAAAACTAGAACCGAAGGCACCGCCTAAAATGGAGTTAGCTGCCATAGGACCCATTTCATATTGCATAGATGGTTCGGGTACTCCATAATCATTAGTTGGCTTTGTAGTGGCTACAGGTGCGGGTGGAAAAATATCATGTTGAATATGGGAATTATCCATATCGTCAGCGCGACTAGGACTATGTCGCGATTTTTTCTTTGGCTCATCATCAGTTGATTCAGTTGGTCCATTCCATAATATCATGACTCTATCAAAAAGGATATTACCTTTAAGACCCAATTTAGATTGAATACTGAGAACAATGACTAAAAAGGCTAAAATTATATTTGTCAATGTAAGGTTTTCATATTTGAATCCGCTATAAGTAGGAAAGAAAGTAATGATTCTATGAATCAAAATTAAACCTACAAATATCAATACTACTTGAATGGACATTTCGACTAAAAGTTCCAACGAAGATTTATCCGGATCGGCTTCTGGAATAAATCTATGGATTAATTTATTTAATACAATTACTGGTATTATAGCCATTAAGCCATATTGTATTACATTCAGCATTTCGGCTTTATCTTCATCTGTATTTGAGAAAATGTGATTAATGAAAGAAGTCTCTTTTTTTTCTTGATTCAGTTCCATATATATTTATTTTTAGAAAATATATTGACTCAATATTGACTAAATTAAAATTAATATAAAACAATTTAGAGAATATTTTGCCATTTATTTCATATGAATTCTATTGCCGCAGCCAAACGTCGTCGGGCACAACCCGATACTAAACCAAATCCAGTTCAAGCTAACCCTACTCAACCTATACCAAGACCAGCATCAACGCCTGCTTTGACCACTCAAACTTCTGCTGGTCCAAATCAACAAAGATTAAATCCCCAACAGTATCTTTTGATGATAGAGGCGAGAATATCATCATTAGAAAAAAATATGGGTGATAATCGTCCTTCATTACAAATTGAAGTAAATACTCCAGAAGGAAAGAAACAAATGGATATGTCGGAGTACATGGCAGATATTGATCAAAAGTTTATGGTACTTGCTGAGGAATTATCAACATTAAAAGATTCAATGATGAAGCTTCAAACCTTTACTATGGAAGTTAATCAGAGTTTATTTAGTAAATTAGAAACACCATCTGTGCCAGTTATTAGTGAAAATTTGGTTCCTCCGCCTAATAATATTGGGATGACATATAGTCCAGAAATAGACAATTTAGATCAAACTCAAATTTTACCATCTATTAAAGAAGAAACCGAAATGGTAACATCAACGAATGAAATACAATCTATAATTGAAAATGTTAATAATGAAACCGAACCAGAAATAACAGAAGATTCGATAATAGGTGTTACAAAAAAACAAAAGGGTAAAAAAAAGTAGTAAAATTAATTAAATAGTAAATATAAAATAATTTAGAAAATATTATATATTTTTCTTATAATGGAAAGGATACATAATGATATTATCAATATTCAAAAAAGATATTATGATAATCATGAAAAGCATTTAGTCATGAAACAGGGTCAAAAGGAAGATATTGCTAAAGAGATATGTAGAAATATAGATATAAATGTTTTACTCCAAAATTCATGTATTGTTAATGATAATCATGTAACTATAATTTACCCTATTATAAAAATGTTTTGTCATACAGATAATTATAATTATTGTGTTGAGTATATGATATCTAAATTTAGAGAATGTATAAATAATTATGGAAGCTTTAGTTGTACAATTGATATGAATACATTTACAATAAGCGCAGCACAACGACACAAAATCTTAATAGAATTATTCTGTAAAAAATGTCTTAGTGATACTTCGAATAATTATTCCGATTGTTTAATACAACTAAATATTGAAAATCCACCAAGTGTTATGGAACAACTATATAGATTATTTTATAAGTTCATAGATCCACAAGTGAAATCTAAAATACATATTTTACAAAAAAAGTAACAATTATGCGTATATATATAAAAACAAAAATGAGTAATATAAATATGAATATTTTTATTACTATTTTTATATTTATAGCAATATTATTGTTGTATTTACATTTTATGAATGAATTCAAATACGTCAAACAGTTATCTATATATGACGTTGAATACACTACTCGTAATCAGTTACAAAAAATATGTGAATTAAAACAACCATTTGTCAGTTCTCTTACCTTACAAAGTAATGAAAAAATAAATAAAGAACATAATATGTGTATTTTCGATAAAAATGATAATGAATTTGTAAATATTACATATCATTCTTTAGAAGAATTATTAGAAAAGAACAAAGAAGGAGTGTATTACTCTATGAAGAATTATGATTTCGCAAATGAGGAATTAAATGAAGAATTTACAGAATTGAATAAATGTATAAACCCATATTTTTCATACAATACAATATATGATGTACTCATGGGATCAAATAATGTACATACGCCATTATTATATCTACGTGAAAGTGGATTATTTTTATTTTTGAAAAAGGGTAAAGTAAATATAAAATTATCGAGATATGACAAAGATATAGAAAATTCCAACATTTGTTTATGGGATGATTCGCAAAATTATAATATTAGTGATATTTCTTTATTAGAAAATCAAATTCTATTTATACCATCATGGTGTTTTTATACATTACAATTTGAAGAAAATTCTATAATATATTCTGTATGTCATCAAACACCCACTAACTTAATAGTCAATACACCATATTATATATTAGAGTTTTTACAAAGCCAAAATGTAGAAGAAAAAGTATTAAAAACAATCGAAATCCCAGAAGACATTAAAGAAGATGAACCGGTCAAAGAACCAGATAATATAGAAAATAGCGACCAATAAAATATACAAATAACATATATGGATATATCAACACAATTTTTTGTAGAACGATTTGCTGCGATTTTCATTTTTACATTAATAATATCTGGTAATTTTTTGGCGCAATTATTTCCATGTAAGATTCAAGAAGCTCTCATGCATAATATTTTTATAAAACATATTTTCGGATTTTTCACGTTATTTTTCTTTGGTATTTTAGCCATACCTGAGTTGGCAAATATACCAGGTATGATAAGTAGTCTAGTATTATATATAATATTTTTAATTAATGCTAAGACGAAATATCAGTTTTGGATCGCGGTATTTTTATTGTATGGGTTTATATACATGTTACATATTATCAAAAAGGAATATGATTCCTATTTATCGAGTGAAACTACAAAGCCACAATATATTGGTATATACAAAGAAAGAAATAAATATATTGAAATAACACAAAATATAAGTATGGTATTAATAGTAATTTTAACAACCCTTGGATTTTTCATATATATGGGAGAAAAAAAAATAGAATATGGAAATAATTTTAATTATCATACTTTTTTACTAGGTAAACCATCATGCCGTTCTTCCAGTCCCAAAGACGTTTCATTTATAAACGCACTTAAAGTGGCATTTACAAAATAATTTTTTATTTGTATTATTTATACTATGAATATTACAAATATAATAGTAAGTGGTGTTTTGTTATTATGTATTGACAGTGTATATTTATCATTAATAAAAGATTTCTTCAGTAAACAAATCACAGATGTACAAAGATCGCCATTAAAAATCAATATTTATGGTGTTATTTTATCATATCTATTTTTAATTATTGGTATTAATTACTTTATTATTCAACATAATAAATCTGTTTTTGATGCTTTCATGTTAGGATTAGTAATATATGGAGTATATGAAGGTACTACATACGCATTACTCAAAGATTGGAGAATAAATACAGTTATATTGGATACTTTATGGGGTGGTATTTTATTTGGATTAGTAACTTATTTTACATATTTATTAATATCTTTGAAACTACTAAAATAGTTTATAAAAAAATATCTCGATATAAGTATTAAAAATATATAATTAACATATATATAATGGAATCGCCAAAATCGAAGACAAAAATCAATAAACAAGAAATAGTAAAAGTATTTATGCAAATGTTAAACACCGTTAAAATGTTTCATTGGAAAACATATTCATATGCCAAACATGAAGCCACTGATTTATTGTACAAAGATTTAAATAAATATATAGACGAATTTATCGAAACAATGCTTGGAAAATACAATACGCGTATTCCTAGTTTCGAAGTTTCTATACAACTGAAAAATCACGATTCATCTGATAAACTCAAGCAGGAAATTTTCAAATATAAGAAATACATTATAAATCTTAATGATGTTTTGGATAAAAAAACAGATTCAGATCTCTTGAATATTCGAGATGAAATATTAGCATGTTTGAATCAGTTTCTATACTTATTCAGTTTTAAAAAGTAATCATTCCATACAATGACGGACAATAAAACGATCTACCGATTTCGCGTGCGAATAAATTCATAGGATTTCTCATTTTTTTTATATATTCTTGTTTTTCTTTGTATATTTTTTTCCATTTTCGTTGGATAATTTTCAACCAAAATGTTTTTATTATAACATTACACGTACCATCATATTGAATACATAGTTTTAGAATATGAATAGTAGGTTGATGAACATATGATAAACTGTACTCATGTAAATATGTACGTACGTCATTTATATCATAATTTAAAAACCCATCAGCTGATATACCAGCAAGATACAACCAATTATGTGTTTTTCTTTCATATCCTGGCAATCCAATAATATATTTATTATTTATCAATGTATCATCAAAATTCCTTTCTTCAAAATCGAAAATAATATCCCACATTTCACTATTTAAAATATTATCATCATCAATACTATCAATACTATTTGACGATTCAATTGTTGTAATACTGTTATCATCGCTATCATACATTATGACTTCGTCCATATTATTTATAATTATATTATAATCAATAATTTCATTAGATACCAAATGTTCTGACTCCATAATTTATAGTAATTTATAATTATAATAGATTAATAAAATAATTAATCAATTTTTTAAATTTATATAAAACATTTAGTAACTATATAATTTATGATATGGCAGATTCCATACATCCAAAAAAATTACATTAATAGCAATATGTACATCTTAAATAAACAGATTTTATTACAACCTTTAAATAATAACACTTTTTTGAAACCAAGTGTTGATTCTTATGGTAAAGATTTTCGATATAATAATACTGAGCCAGATTTTGATCTAAGTATTTATAAAAAATATGAACTGTTACAACAATTATCATCTAAAGAATCTGTAACTAAAAAAATGGAATTATTACATAAAAATAGCTACTTATTTAATTTTTCTATAATGTATAATATTACAGCAGGTGGATTATTAGACGATTATGAATTTGACTTTTTCTAATCATTAATTTTTGGCGCCAAGTAAAATCGAATATAATTATTGTCTCCATCTTCATCTAACATATACTTACACATCATTGGATATTGCTTACTAAATTTTAATTGAACATTCTTGGCTACTTTGAAATAATTCGACATATATTGCATATATTTCAAAGTGAAACTACATGCTACATCGTCATCATCACTAATAATACATTCATCAACATCATCGATATCTATGTATGTGTTCATGATACCAGTAGTATCACTCTCAACATTCAATACTATCTTGTCATCTTTGAAATCAATATTAACGTTTTCACCAAAATTGACCATTTCATCTATTGTACCTTTCAATTTCTTGCTTTCCATGATGAACTCTAAATCGAAGTCAAAATCGGTGATGTTCATCAAATCATTATCTAAGTTAATCAACGGCATACGAAATTCTTTATTAAATTCTTTATCTTCACTTAATAAAGATATATCCAAGTTGTCATCGGATCGGGTTGATAAAATTATTTTTTGGCTTGATTTATGTGTTCCAAGTATTTTTGCGAAAATAGAAACATTAATTCCTAAAACCTCCTCTTTTTCTATTTTATAACTGTCAAACCAATTATTCATCATAGAAAGTTCAAACATACTTACATGAGCGTTATCCATACCTTGAACATACATTTTATCATTTTTTAAAATAATGGAAACCGCATCTGTAAATGCCTTCATATTTTGAAAGATTTGAACAAATGCTTGAGTCTTTTCGTTGTTTTCAATAATAATCTCCATGATAATTTATACTGTATATATTACATTATAAATCCATTTCAATTTTTTTACATATTTATGATTCGTCTAATACAAAACCAAAAATAAGTAAAAGCTAGAGGAAGTATACTAATAGGTGTATGTTGATCAATATACTCCTCAATGATAGATTCATTTATATCTATTATAAAATGATCGTTTGGTATTAATTGATATTTTTCAATATAATTCGTGTTAAATAAATAACTTTTATTACTATTTATATATCTCAATCTTACATCATTATTGTTACGTAACCCATTCTCAATATCTACGAATTGACCATAATCTTCCATTATAATACTGTAATATTTATATTATATAGCTTACGTATAAAAAATAAATCAATTTTTATTATGATAATTGAGTAGAATTATATTTTTTTATAAAAAATGCGTATTTTTTTCCCAAAATATAATTTAGACATATATAAAAATGAACTCTAAGCGTAGAGGAAATAAGAAACAGACTACTCGTATTATCGAGGAAGAGCTTGCTAAACATTACGAACAAAAGGAAGCAAAAGAAATGAGTAAGTCTGTTTTTGAAAATTTCCAATATTTATCCAATAAAGAGCGTTCTTCAATTGAGTCTAAGTTTGCGAAACCAAAAAACCAGTCGCAGGCACGTTATATTCATTGTTTAAATAAAAGCGCGAATAAAATAATAATTGCTACTGGGCCAGCAGGTACAGGAAAAACATTATTTGGTACAGAGTATGGTGTAAAACAGTTTTTACATGGTAAATATGATAAATTAATATTTACTCGACCAGCAGTAGCAGCGGACGAAGATTTGGGATATTTACCGGGTACATTGGAAGAAAAAATGGCTCCTTGGATTCGTCCAATATATGATATATTATATAAATTTATTAGCCCTGCTGAAGTTACTGAGTTAATAGAAAATAAATCTATTGAAATCGCACCTTTGGCATATATGCGTGGACGTACTTTCAAAAATACATGGATAGTGGCAGACGAAATGCAAAATAGTATTCCTACTCAAATGAAAATGTTACTTACACGATTGGGTGAAAGTTCTCGTATGGTTATTACAGGTGATTTGGATCAACATGATCGTCATGGTGAAACTAATGGGCTAGCAGATTTTTTGGAAAAATTCAGAGGAAATCGCTCATCTTCTATTGTGAGTGTTGAATTCGAAACAGATGATATACAGCGGGAAGATGTGATAAAAGAAGTATTGGATATATATGGCGGTGTCATACCTGATAATTATATAAATTCATAGTTTTCCTTAGAATTTGAAAAAAAATTGATTCATTTTTCTTCACATATTGTGAATGTATAAAATATTAAAAGATGACAGAATTAAAAATTATACAAGCATTAAAAGTCGAACTAACTTCAATTGACTCCAATATCCAATTAAAGTTAGTAGAAATTGAAGTGTTAAAGGCAAAGCATAAACAGACTCGTTTACTATACGATAATGCTGTTACAAAGCAAAAGAAATTCGCATCTGAGTTGAAATTTACCGAAGAATTTCAACAAGAAAATAGTGTTAAAGACGTGCCTGAAAATATGGAAATCAATGTAGTACCATCGTTGATTGAAGAAGTACATCAATATATTCATAATATCATGTGTAATGATGATAATGACTTAGATGAAGATGATATTACCAATACATCTCAACTTGTCAATCCTAATGATCCTCATGATAGAGTGGAATGTAAATTTGGAGACATTTTAGATACAATGGGAAATCGTCATTATGGATATAGATTTGTTGGAAAAGATGGTGCTATAATAAACACTAAGCGAACTCATGAAATGGTATTAGACCAAGAGTATGGTGTTACAGTGCCATATGAAATTTGTAAGTATTTGACTGATTCAGTAAATACTTATAAAAATATAGAATGTAATCGTTATATTGCTGTCTATGAGTTGCCATTTTACGATGCTACAGTTCAAAAGTATAAAGTTCAACCAGGTAACTTGTATGAATATAGACAAGATGTTGATGTTTATGATCATTGGGATTTGTATGTTATACATGAAGGTGGTAGTGAGCATAAAGCCGATTTAAAATAGATAGTTAGTAGATAGGTTAATTAAAAAATTGATTTTTTTTTATCTATAGTTACAGTATCTATAAAACTTACCACCAGTCTATTATTTCAACCTTTCTTAAAGTCTATTTGGCTCAACCTTTCTTAAAGT
>MDSV01072255.1_pt1 | contig 14568 bp, 11 predicted proteins | sample 810851 | NCBI WGS metagenome assembly MDSV01 (sample SAMN05326640, study PRJNA326480) | marine metagenome | isolation source: seawater | place: Atlantic Ocean: North East | collected 2012 | reverse complement strand
TTAATAAACTTTAAAAAACCAATAATACCGTGTATAATTAAGGCAAATAATACCAACAATAAATAGGGTTCAGTAATCTCTAAGACTACTATGTATAAAATTGTAATTGGAATAGCTAATAACAACCAAACTACTAAACCTATTTTTCTTCCATTAGAAATGCCACCTAAAGCAGTAGTTCCAGAAAATACAATAGCGAATAAAGGGGCTAAGGATTCAAAAGACCAAGTTTGTTCGTAATTAATGTAAATTAAAAACAAAAGAAATAGAAAAAATGATCCAGAAATCGTATAAAAATCCTTCACATCAATATGCTGTCTATTTTTATTTTTCTGTTTGATTTTTCTAAATATATTATTCATTAGGGGACTTAAATTAGCTATAAAGGGATTCTTTGGATTGACATTATCAACAGTCCCATATTTTATCTCTACATCCTTTCTTTCCATTTGAAAAGTCCCAAAAAGTTTATCCCAAATAATAAATGTACCTCCCATATTTTTTCCTAAATATTGCTCATTCTTTGCATGATGTACACGATGGTGGGAAGGTGTCATAAGTATCTTTTCAAGAAAACCCGCATTTATAATAAATGCATTATGATTGAAAAATTGAATAAAGTAATGAACTCCAGAAACCACAAGAAACTGTTCCAAAGGTACTCCTAAAAAAGCTAAAATTGAAAAAAAAGGGAATGATGATAGGGGTTGAAACCAAGAGTTTCTTATTCCTAAAGAAAGATTGAAATGTTCGGGTTGATGGTGTGTATGATGAATCTTCCAAAGGAGATTGGTGTTATGGTGTAGTCGATGAGACCAATAAAAGCATAAATCCCAAGCAAAAACCACTATTACCCACTGTAAATAAATTGGTATATTTTCAAAATAATTTAAAGTATAATTTATACTGATATATTTATATAAAAATAATATAACTCCTCTGAATAACCACACCATTATATGTCCAGTATTTATATTTGTTACGATCTCTTTCCACGGAAGATTTTTGCCTTGAATTTTCGATAAAAAGAAAAGCTCAACAACTATTAATGAAAAAAGCAATGAAGTCCCTAAAAATAAGTACATATTTATTTATTTTTCAATTTTAAATATAGTAATATTCAATTAAGTTAAAGTGATTAATTTAATACTTAAAAGTATTTATATATCACCTCATTATAATTTATAAGTAATTGAAAATAAGAAAGTTAATTGTATAAAAACTTAGAAAATAAATCCTAATTTATATTACCCTTTTTTGGATATTTTATATAAAAAGATCTAATTTAATTAGTAAATTACTAGCACATAGAATATTTTATTACTCTATTAGTAAAGTATTTTTTAACAAATTAAAATTTAATGTATTTAAAAAACAACCCCATTTTAAAATATAGATTTACCTATAATTTTTTATGGTTAGTTGAACACTTTACTTCCATAAAATCATTCGAAAAAAAGCGTTTGAAGATTTCATCTAAAATAGCATCTAAAATTACATTAAATGAAAATGAAAGAATATCTAATGTAAAGATTGAAACTGAAATCTCAGCAAAGGATTTTCATAAAAAATATTTTAACAATCCACAACCTGTAGTCTTTAAAGGTGCAGCAAAAAAATGGCCTGCGTTTAACAAATGGAATCCAGACTTTTTTAAAGACCATTATGGACAAACTAAAGTGATTTTGTTTGATGCATCTGTAAATAGTTTAGATTCAAATGAAATTAGTGAAACTACTTTAGTGAATTTTAACAAATTCATTGAAATGATGCAATCGGGAAGCAAAGAATATGTTCGATTTTCCCCCATTTTAGATAAAAACCCTGAACTATTAGAAGATATAGATAATAATTGGCTCTTAAATTTTTCTAATTCAAAATCTAAAAACACCAAACATCAGCTTTTTATCGGAGGAAAAAACACTTCTACATCTATTCATTCTGCAATTGGATCTAATTTATTTATACAAGTTCACGGTAGAAAAGAATGGTATATTTATGATACTTTTTACAATTCTTTAGTACAACCAAAAGTTGATAGATCTGTTTTTTTTAGAAGTAATGTTAGTGCAAAAAATCCTGATGAAATTTTTAAAAAAGCCAGAGGATGGAGAGTTGTATTAGAACCAGGTGACATTCTTTACAATCCCCCATTTTTTTGGCACGAAGTACATAATTTAGATACTACAGTAGGTTTTGGATACAGATGGTTTTCATTTAACGAGATTATTAAATCAAGTCTTATCAAATTCATTTTGACTATCACAGCCACTAATCCTTCAATTAGAAAGGCCAAAAAATTAGAAGAGAATTTTGCAAAAGTGTATGAACAAGTTTTATCAAAGAGTCTTAAATAATTTCTTTGTAATATTTTCTCATAAACGGAATATCATCTGGATCTAAGTACTTTTTTAATTTATAGGAACTTTTAGGTTTAGATTTAAACTTCATATGATTTGTATTTAAAATTTGATTTATGTACTTGAGATTTAGTTCTAAAAATTGGAATAAACTTTTGTAATGTTTTTCCTCTTTTTTTATTAGTAATTCAAAATCTAAATAATGATGTTTATGATCTTTATTCTTAGTAAAAATTTTATGAGTATGGAAGAACCAATCTTTGATTATAGTTTCAATTTTTAATTTTAATTCTTCTTTCATTGCAACAGATGAAAATGTGCTAAATAATAATTCGTTTAAATTTATGGTAGAATTTACTATTCGATTTGGGCATCTATTTATAGTTAAAATCTTTGCATCTTTAAAATGGAAGTAAAGAGATTTTATTTTACCCATCATAAATGGATTTTTAGAAAGAAATTTCTTTTTTCCGTTTCTATTAAAAACATAGTTATGTCTTTGAACATGCCTTAAGTATTGGTTCATAATCTTGTTCTGTTTTTTAAAATCTAACTGTTTATCAAGGTTTAAAAGTTGATCGAAAACATTGCTTTCCGGATAAAAATATTGAAGATATGGAGATGATAGATTCCAAAGTAAGACCAGTTCATCTTCTTCAGGTTGTTCCAATCCGGTATTATGAAGAGATACCAATTTTTTGAAAATTAAATTAGATAAAAAAATTACTAACTTTTTAACTCCTAAATTCATCTTATTATCAATTCTAATAAAATTTAGAATCACCAATTTCTGTATTATTGAAGGAGCAAAAATTAACTCCCATAATTTCATGGAAGTGAATTCTTCTTTTAAAGATGATAAAAAATGGAAAAGCATAGTTGTTCCGGTCCTTGGCATAGAAACAATAAAGACAGGCTGTTTGATTTTTATTTTTTTAAAGCTGAAAAACAAAACATAATCCATCATTAAAAAGAAATTATTGACCACAAAGAGGAATATGAAAAATGGAACCATTATTAAGACCATTAATAATCTTTTTAAATATGGAAATCTCATATTTTTTGGATTGATCGAAAACAATTCGGTAATTAATTTTATCATCATTGATTCAGTACTTAATAAGTAAACTTCCTATTGAAAATCCTGCAGAAGTTCCACTTAATAAACAAATATCTCCCCTTTTGATTCTTTGATCTTCAATTGCATCAATAAAAGTTAAAGGAATGGAAGCAGCAATACAATTCCCATATTTATATAAAGTTTCTATTACAACTTCATTACTTAAAGAATACATTTTTTTAAATAATAACAACCCTAATTTAGAAGCTTGATGAGGTATAATTTTATCTACATTTTGGATCTTATAACCGGTGTTTTTAAAGAACTCATCTAAAAATATTGGAAGTTCAATATTAGCAAGCTTTAGTAAGTTTTTTCCTTTCATTTGAAAACTGTGAATATTTTTATCATAGGGATGAAACTTAAAAGGTTTTTTAATGCCTCCCCCCTCAATCTTTGTTAGATCAACTCCGTTAGTATAGGTACGATGTTCACTTTTAATTAAGTAAGATTCATTATTATTATCATACTCAACTATGACTGCTGCAGCGGCATCTCCAAATAATGTAATCGTTTCCCAGTTGTCTTCGTTAAGATGTTTAGATGAAACTTCTGAGGATACAATTAATACTTTTTTGGTATGCTCATTCATAACATTAGCAGCGTATTGAAATGCAGTTAAAAAACTTAAGCAAGTAGTATTTAAATCTATTGCAGGAAAATTGTATTGTTCTGCATTTTTAATTTGGCTTTTTATAACCGAGGCTTGATTAGGAATAATATGATCAAAACTTGCCCCAGCAGAAATAAGTAAATCAATTTCCTTGATATGTGTATTAGAATTATCTAAAGCTGACTGTGCTGCTTTTGCTCCCATAAAGCCAACAGTTTCATTATTTGTCCAATGTCTTTGTTTAACACCCGAATTTTTATGTGACCATCCAATTGGTATATTAAATTTTTTTTCTAAATCGTTGGAAAGTACCTTTTTAGGCAAGAACTTTCCTACTGCAGTAATTCTTATTGGTTTATTTAAATTCATTTTTAATTCTTCTTAATTTGGTTCCCTTAATATGGTCCAATGTGTCTACTTTATGGATATTAATATCAGAGATTTTGAATTTCTCTAAAAGTTTTACAATTGATTTTTTTGCTTTTTCAAAATATTCCAGTTTACCATCTACAAATAAGTTAACTGTATTTTCTTTTATTTGGGTTAAGGAGTAATTTATAATATTATCATCTGAAAAAACTATAGCTCGTCTTATAAAATCAGGAAATACAACCACTTCTTTCCCCTTAGAATTTAAAAATTTCAATGCATCATCTTTTCTACCCTCAATCATTTCTATAGCTGTTGAATTAAGGGAGCAATCACAATCAAATTTTTCATGAATAATATCGTCTAACTTATATCTAATTACTGGTTGAGTAATTCTTTCTAAGTCTGTAATTATTGGATAAAACCTTTTTTTTTCTGTATCTAAATATTCTTTTTCTATTATTAAAAAATCCTCATTAAAATGTAAGTTTCCTTTCTCACATGTATGAGCTAAAAAACCCTCGTTACATTGGTAAACCTGATGAATTTTTTTACAAAAGATTTTTTCTAGGTATCCTTTATCTTCATTACTAAGAACTTCAGCAACTGAAATAATTTTATCAGGATTTATTTTTAACCCTTTATTTTGAACAGCATCTGCAATAACTAGAAGCATGCTAGTCTGAGCAACTAAAATTGTCGGATCTAATGATTGTAATCTTTCCAAATTTTTTTCATTAGAAATTAATAAATCAAAAAAATTAAAATTTATCCACTTTGAATTTACAGATTCATATAAGTTACTATTAGCTCTTAAAAAAAAAGCAATTTTTCTTTTTTTAAATGACCAACCTATTACTCTATCAATTACAGCAGCTGTCCAATACGCTCTTTCATTTTCACTAGCTAAAAAAACACTTTTATTTCCTGAAGTTCCAGTCGATAAACCAACTGTTATATTATTTATACTAGGTTTAAAATTTCTAGTATTCTCAGCTTTTAAGGCAACTTTGACTGCATTTACATACTTTATTGATTTAGTATTTATTAAGTCAAAATTTTTTAAAAAATCTTTTTTTTCTAAAACCGGAAAATTTTCAAAAGGACTTGTAGTATATGAGTTGTAAAATGGAGAGTGACTTATTTTTTTTAAAAGTAAATTCCATCTTATTTTCTGAATTTTTTTAATATTTTTTTTAAACAGAAATTTAAGGATTTTAATCTCCAATAAATTATATAAAATCTTTAATTTAAAGTTCATTAGAAAAAAATATATCTGAGACTAATTTATCAGTTGTAGCTGCACAATGAGTGGGAATTATTTTTACAGATCTATTGGAGTTATGAAATTCCTTTACTTTTAAAATTGACTTTTTATAATCTTGCCAGGAATCAAAAAATAGTCTTACAACAGGACTAGGCAATTTGTTTTCAGTAATTGCTTTTATATTCCAACATGCATCAGCTATTAAAAAATATTTACCATTTTCGGTTTCTAATATAATTCCTATTTGACCAGCTGCATGTCCACTAAGGTTTAAAAGTAGTAGAGCATTATCTCCAAATAAATCGTACTTATAATTGAATATTGTATCTTTTATTTTAGTAGAATTTTCTTCTATTATAGAAACTCTAGAATTTAAATTTTTTGGAATTAAGTCTTTTAAAATTCCTTTACTGAATGCTAAAAATTTAGGGATTTTATTTACTTGATTTAAAGCTGCTTTCGAAACATGAATTTTCGCATTTTTAAAATCTTTTAAACCACCAACATGGTCGGCATGAAAATGAGAGATTACAATATGTTTTATTTCGTTACAATCTATATTACTTTTCTTTAATTGCTCTTTTACTTCTTCGCTTTTTTTGAGAACTACTTTTGTTAAATTTGCATACAATTTATTAGGATATTTTTTTGTTGCTTCAAAAAATCTTTTCGTGTACCCTGTATCGAATAAAATGTAACCATTTATAGGGTGTTGAATTAGGGCCCATAGAGCATTGAATTTAACGTTAATATTCTTTCCTCCTTTAATTGTATGGTTTTCTTTAGCCAAACAATATCCAGCATAACCTAAATGTAATTTAACTTTAGTCAATCTCTTTATTTTTATACCATAATACAAACTCATCAATTGCTTCATCTACAGTTTGTTTAGGTCGGTAATTTAAAATCTTTATAGCTTTATCAATATTTAGAGAAAAGGATTTAGAAAGTATACCAATACTGTAAATTGTTGTTGTTGGTTCTTTTAAATTAAAAACTTTAGAGATTATTTCTAGCAAGAATACAACTGAGAAAGCAAGCTTGTATGAAACTTTCTTTTTTATTATTTTTTTATCTAATTTTTGTAGTACATAGTTTATTTTAGCCCAAAGTTTAACTGGTTTACCATTAGATAAATTAAAAGTTTGATATAGTGCATTTTCATTACGGATAGACAAAAGTATTGCATCTACTACATTAGAAACAGGCGTCAAGTCAACTAAGTTCTCTCCATCACCTACAATTTTTAATTTATTTTTTTCAAATGCATTAATTACTCGCGGCATTATAACATGATCTCCTCTACCAATTAATGCCCTAGGTCTAAAAATTACATATGGAAGATTAGAAGATCTCAATAATTCCTCTGCCTCGAATTTACTTCTTGCATAATTATTAATGAATTGCTTTGGTAAAGGGTCACTCTCATAAATATTTAACTTATTCTTAAGATCAAAGTAAATACTTGGAGAGGAAATAAAAATAAAGGTTTTAACCTTATTATATATACATGATTTTATAAGATTTTTTTGAGTAATAATATTTGCTTGAGTAAAATCCGAAATACTTCCCCAGGGTGAAGAAAGTGCAGCACAATTAATAACAATATCAATTTTTTTAGTTAGCTCATCTACAAATATGGGGTCTGTTAAATTTCCAGTAATATATTTTACTTTATCGCTTTTTATGTAATGAGTTTTTTTAATAACTCTACCAGAAGCTATAATTTGTTTATATCTAAAATCTAAATTAAGTTTTTCAACCAATCTAAACCCTAAGAATCCGGTTGCTCCAGTAATTAACACCCTCATCTTTTAAAATTACGAAAATTGAAATCTATCTTATTAAATATCTTTTTTTTATACCAATTATTTTCAACAAAAAAGGACTTTTTTATAGCTCTTAAAATTAGTAATTAATAGAAAAAGGAGTGAATACACTTAGAGATTTTAGTATTTTTAGAAATGATATAAAGTTTGTCATATTCCAATTAATAACTTAAAATGAATGATCAAAAAATAAAAATCACTTTTCCAAAAGAAGATGATGGTTTTTTCGATGAACTTAAAAAAGAAGTTAATGCTTATTTTATTTCTAACAATATATCAATTTATGGAAATAAATTTATGTATATAAAAATTGCTTTTCTATTTATAATTTATATTCTTATCTATTTACTTCCATTTATATTTAAATTATCTCAAAACCAGATTTTTGTTAGTTACATTTTTCTTGGAATTTGGAGTTTATTTTTAGGGGTCAATATTGGTCATGATGCAGCGCACAATGCACTTTTTAAAAATTCCAAATACAATGCCTTATTTATGTATGTTTTTGATTTTCTTGGGCTTAGTTCTTTTAATTGGAAAAATCGTCATGTTAAGGGACATCATAAATATTCAAATATAATGTATTATGATCCTGATATTCAACAATCTAATATTGTGAAAATTTTTCCTCACGATAGATCAAGAAGTTTTCATCGATATCAATGGTTATATATGCCATTTATATATGCTATTTTTATTCCAAGATGGATTTTTTATAGAGATTTTAAAGATATTTTTTTTAAAAAAATAGGTGGCTTTTTCAATAGGCCTTATCCAATTAAAGAAATCTTTAAAATGGTCATTTTTAAAATTTCATATGTTACCTACTTAGTTTTTATACCCTATTGGTTGTTGTCTTTTGAAATTAAAGTTTTTGTCTTGGCTTTTTTAATGTTAATGATTTCTTCTAGCTTAACAATTGTAGTTGTACTATTAACCACTCACATGTTAGAGGATTCAGAATTTCCAGAACCTGATGAAAATGGAATGATGCCTTACTCTTGGGCAAAACATCAAATTCTTACTACTTCAGATTATGCAACTAAAAGTTTCTTGATAACACATCTTTTTGGAGGGTTTAATCATCATGTTATTCATCACCTTTTTCAGCACATTTGTCATGTACATTACCCGGCATTAACTAAAATTCTTGAAAAAGTAGCCTCTAAGCATAACATTACCTACCAATCCCACAGATATATCTTACCGGCAATATTTTCTCATTTAAAATTACTTTACAATAATGGAGTAGTCATAAAAGCCTAAGTTTTATATTCTTATCTTCTATTTGTTACTTAAGAATTCTTATAAACTAATAAATTTCAAATATTAAAACGTCATGAAAAACATTGGGTATCTGTTTTTTGGATTTCTCAAGAATATTAAATCAACATTTATCACCCAAGTATTGATTCTTGACTTATTAAATAAAAATTATTGCTTTAAGATTGTTTAGATTACTAATTTTGTAAAATGTCTTATAAAATTGAGATAAAAAATAAAAGGGCAAAGTTTGAGTTTGAGTTTTTAGAAACTTTTACTGCAGGAATACAACTTTTTGGTACTGAAATTAAATCCATTAGAAATAATAAAGCAAGTATTGCTGAATCGTATGGAGTAATGGTTAAAAACGAACTTTTTATTCGAAACATGTACATAGCAGATTATGAAAATGCAGGCCATTTTAATCATGATAGTAAGAGAGATAGAAAACTTCTACTTAATAAAATAGAAATTTCCAAGATCCATAAAAAGTTAAAAAACAAGGGACTCACTATTGTTCCTGTAAGACTTTACATTAGTGAAAAAGGTTGGGCAAAAATTAATATTGCAGTTGCTAAAGGCAAGAAAATTCACGACAAAAGAGAAGATTTAAAGACTAAGGATGTCAAAAGAGAAATAGAAAGAAAATTGAAGAATTATTAAAAGCTAATTTAAAATTTTATCAATCGTATTAAAAGAAACATAATGGTAGTTATTCCGAGCTTTATCATATACTTTTTGAGCCCATAATTTATGATCGTTATTTTTAGAAAGTTCCAAGTATAGAGGTTGTAAAAATTTTCTTCTACCAATTCTTAATAAAAATTTTTCTAAATTTTCAAACGCTGGCTGATAATTAGTTTTGATACATTGAATAAACCAAACTGCTAAAATTTCAGAATTTCCACTATTAGATAAATTATAATTTTGATCTAAATCTGATAGCTGTTCTAAATTTATATTTTCAGGAAGATGTTTTATAAAATGCAACCATTCGTGAGTAGACCATGACTCTACATTATTTTTTAAAGAAACTGAACCATTTTTAATAAATTCCTTGACAAGTAATTCAGCATTTTCAAATCGTTTAGAAACTACCTTGGGACAATTTTTAGGGATACCAGGTTCGAAAATCCATTGTTCTATGTTAAGACTGTCATCTATATCAATTAAAAGATTTTTATTTAGGTAAACTAAAAAATCTTTTGTTACGATTGTTTCAAATTTATGATCACTAAAATAGTTCTTTAAGAAAAAATCCATCTTTTCTCTCCCAATATTTTCTTCTAACATTCTCAAAAAGAAATATCCTTTTTCATAGGCTACATCAGTCATAGCGTCATCAGGGTGCTTACCTAACATATTCAATTTTAAAAGCTGCATATCAGGTTCAAGAGTAGAGATTTCTTCTTGCAGATCCTGAAATCCCAAAAGAGCTAGCATTTCAGAATAATCTCTTCCATATAAAGATTCCATTATTCTTCGTTCAAAATAAACAGTAAATCCCTCATTTAGCCAAAAGTCATTCCAAGTAGCGTTGGTAACTAAATTACCACTCCACGAATGAGCTAATTCGTGAGCAATAAGTGAAACCAAACTTTGATCACCTGCTATAATAGTTGGAGTTGCAAAAGTTAATCTTGGATTTTCCATACCACCAAAAGGAAAGCTTGGAGGAAGTACAATTACATCGTATCTGTCCCAATCGTAATTCCCATATAATTTTTCTGCTGAGTCGACCATTTTACCCATGTCTACCAATTCGTTAGCACATTTATCCAACATACTTGGTTCTGCATATACTCCAGTTCTATAATCTATTGCTTTAAATCCTAAATTCCCCACTGCCAAGGCAATTAAATATGGTGGTATAGGTTGTTTCATTTCAAATTGATAAGTATTTCCTTCCACAATTTCTTGAGGATTAGCCGCACTCATTACAGCCATCATATTTTCTGGAGTTTTAATTTTAGCTGAGTAGGTAATTCTAATTCCTGGTGAATCTTGAATAGGAATCCAAGATCTTGTAAATATAGATTGTCCTTGAGTATACATAAATGGAAAAGTTTTACCTGCTGTTTGATTTGGCTGTAACCAGTCTAAGGCTTCCGATTTTTCCGTTGTTTTATAATAAATAATTACTTGATTCGTTTTCTTAAGTAAGTTAATTTGAATAGAAGTTCCTAATAACTCATCCAATTTTCCAAGTTGATAATCTAAATGGTTATTTTCTCCGTCTTGTATACTATCAATAATTAAATATTTAGAATCTAAAATGAGTACGTCAGAATTTTTATGTCTAGTAAAATCATGCTTAACTGAACCCACTAAAATTTTATTTTCAAAATCTACTTTTAAATTTAAATGAGAGTTAGTAATAGTAACTTCCTTATAATTTGATAGCGTATGACTATCCATAATTTGATTTGTTATCACTTTATTAATTATTTTATCTTTCTGTTGTTCACAACTACTAAAAATTAAAAAAGTGAAGAAAATAATACTTGAAATCTTAAATTTCATACTTTTTTTTATCCAAAAATAACATTTCATTAGATTAAAAGATGAATATTGAAAAATTTGAAAACTTTTGGTAAAAAAATTTGACTATTTTCACAACTACATAATAAATTAAAATCTATGACAACTATTGAAGCCAATGAAAAACATCCAAAGGGATTAATGACCTTATTTTTTTCTGAAATGTGGGAAAGATTTTGCTATTATGGTATGAGGACACTTTTAACTCTTTTTCTTGTGAAATCTTTAATGATGGGCGATAGTGAAGCCTCTTTAATTTATGGGGCTTATACAGGCTTAGTTTATGCAGCACCTATTTTAGGTGGAAGAATGGCCGATAAATATTTAGGCTATCGATACGCTGTGATGCTTGGAGCGGTGTTAATGGCTATTGGTGAATTTCTGATTTTAGGGAACAATGAAAATATGATGCTTATTGGTATGGGAGCTTTAATTATTGGAAATGGTTATTTCAAAGCCAATATTTCTACTATAGTAGGCAAATTATATAAAGACAATGATCCAAGAAGAGATTCGGGTTTTACAATTTTTTACATTGGTATTAATGTGGGTGCATTATTGGCCACCACCATAGTTGCTTATGTAGGAGAAACCTACGGTTTTAGATATGGATTTGGATTAGCCGGATTAGGAATGTTGTTAGGATTAGGAATTTTTTGGGTAGGAAGAAAAAACTATGCTGCTGCACCAGGGCTGGAAATACACGAAGAAGGAAAGAAGAAAGTGATAGGCCCAATAACTATGGTTCAGGCAATAACAGTAGGTTCACTTTTCTTAATTCCGTTATGTTATTTATTAATTATGCAAAATGAGCTAATGGATTATATATTACTTGCCTTGTTTCTAGGCATTTCTGTAGTCTTAATAAGAGCTGGAAGTAGTGAAGATAAAAAGGAAAATATTTCTATTTGGAGAGATAGAATGATTGCCTTAATCATTTTTATGATCATCAATATATCTTTCTGGGCTTGCTTTGAACAGGCTGGAACATCATTGACTCTTTTTGCGGATAGAAATGTAGATAGAATGATTTTTGGTTGGGAAATGCCAGCAAGTATGACTCAATTCTTTAATCCATTTTTTATTATCCTATTTGGTTCTATCTTTTCCATAATGTGGGTGAAACTATCAAAAATCGGTAAAAACCCAAGTATTCCTCTTAAATTTTGCTTTGGTATTGTACAGCTGGCTTTGGGATTTTTACTTACTAAATTAGGTTATCAGTTTGTCAATGAAGCCTACCAAGTTCCTATACTTACTTTAGTTTTCTTATATATGCTTCATACCACAGGAGAATTATTTCTATCACCAATTGGGTTATCCATGGTTACCAAACTTTCACCAAAAAGTATGGCTGGTACTTCAATGGGTGCCTGGTTTTTAAGTTTTGCAATTGCCAATTATGCAGGAGGTAAAATTGCAGCTATAACTGGTGGTCATGGTGGTGGAGAAGCTTTAAGTGCAGAAGCTGGTTTGTTACAATATTTAGATGTATTTTCAACCATAGGTTATGTTCTACTAGTGATTGCAGCAGGAATTTTCTTACTTAATAAACCTATAAAAAAATTAATGCACGGCGTTGAATAAATTAGAATATTTTACTGGGATTCATAATATTTTTAGGATCGAATACTTTTTTAATATTTCTCATTAAGTTTAGTTCTACTTCTTTAAAAGCAATATCCATATAATCTTTTTGTACCCATCCTATTCCATGCTCTCCAGAAATGGTTCCTCCAAGGGATACGGTTAAAGTGAAAATTTCTCTGATTGCTTTAGAAAGTTCTTCTTCCCACTGCAGATCAGTTAAATTACCTTTTATAATATTTACATGTAAGTTACCATCACCTGCGTGTCCATAACATATAGATTCAAATCCATATTTTTTCCCAATTTTTTTTACACCAGAAAGTAAATCAGGAAGTCTATATCTTGGAACTACTGTATCTTCCTCTTTATATATACTATTTACTTTAACTGCCTCGCCTATTCTTCTTCTTATAAACCATAACTGGTCTTTTTGTGCTTCATCTTCTGCAAAAAGAATATTTTCATCGCAATTATGGGATGTTACTACATCCAAAACTTTTTGAATTTCATCCATTAAATATTCTGGATTATTTCCATCCACTTCGATAAGCAAAAGTGCATTAGTATCATCAGACATTTCTAAATTTGCTTCTTCAATATATCTAATGGTAAAATCAACTGCTTTTCTATCCATAAATTCCATTGCAGAGGGCACAACACCAGCTTTAAATACAGATGCAACTGCTGCACAAGCATCCACTGCGGATTTAAAAGAAACTAAAATAAGTTTGTTAAACTTAGGAAGTGGGATTAACTTTAAAGTAGCTTTAGTAACTACTCCAAGAGTTCCTTCGCTACCCACCATTAATTGAGTTAAATTATATCCTGTAGAATTCTTTAATGTATTTGCTCCAGTATTTATTATTACCCCGTTAGGTAAAACTACTTCAAGATTTAAGACAAAATCTTTAGTCACTCCATATTTTACTGCTCTTGGACCGCCACTATTTTCAGCAATGTTCCCCCCAATAAAGCAACTCCCCTTACTTGCAGGGTCTGGAGCGTAATACAATCCCTTTCGAGCTACTTCGTCTTGTAAATTTTGAGTAATTACTCCAGGTTGAACAATAACTTGTAAATTATCATGATCAATTTTTAAAATTTTATTAAACTTTTCCATTGATAGGCCAATTCCACCATGAACGCAGAGAGATCCCCCACTAAGCCCTGTTCTAGCACCAATAGGGGTTACAGGGATAGAATTTTCAAAAGCTAATTTCATAATTTTAGAAACTTGATCAGCATCTTTTGGTTTTACTAATATTTCTGGTGGATAACTTAAGTTTTCGGTTTCGTCGTGTCCATAGTTTATTAAACTTTCTTGATCTATAAAAACATTCTCTTTTCCAAATAAGAGTAAAATTTCTTTTAAAATAGTTTTGGATATTTTATTGTATGGTTTTTCAGTCATTTAGTTTAAAAATACATAAAGATGGATATCTAAAGCGCAAATATTTGTAACAAAAGATAAACAAACAACTATTTTTTACAAAACTAATTGGAGATTTCAGTAGGAGCATTATATTTGCATTCGAAAAATTTGATTCGTTAGCTCAGCTGGTAGAGCACATCCCTTTTAAGGATGGGGTCCTGGGTTCGAACCCCAGACGAATCAC
>MDSV01237662.1_pt1 | contig 14570 bp, 14 predicted proteins | sample 810851 | NCBI WGS metagenome assembly MDSV01 (sample SAMN05326640, study PRJNA326480) | marine metagenome | isolation source: seawater | place: Atlantic Ocean: North East | collected 2012 | reverse complement strand
AGACAAAGTACCATCGGCGCAGAAGGGCTTGACTTCCGAGTTCGGAATGGGATCGGGTATTGCCCCTTCGCAATAATCACCGGCACATAGGGTATATATATTTTATAGTTTTTTGTAAATAGCTAAATTATCTCAAAATTCGTAACCGAGTTGGAAAAAATTTGCAGGATAAACGCATCTTTCCTTTAGATGTTCTTTCCAGGAATCTTTGATAAAATAATCTTTTTTTTCATGAGCTGAATAATGTTGATAAAAAGAATAAGGTAAGCCTGCATACTCCCAAACTTTAAAATATAATAGTTTTGATACATTTTCAAAACTTTGCATATATTTCTTCACAATTTTTCTATCCATTTCATGCAAACAATCAATTGCTATTGATATATCAAATGTTTTTTTATCAAAATAATTAATTTGGTGTGGTAAAATAAAAATCACATCATTTTTTTTAAAAGCATTTCTTAGACTATCCTCATTTAATTCAAAGCCCTTTATTATTTTTTTATTGGGAAAGCATGACTTTAAATTATTATAGCTAACATTTATTGCAGGTGGCAAATCTGCAATAACATACTTTATATCCTCATTAACGGATAAAATAGTTTTTGCCGTTCTACCAGATCCTGCCCCTATCTCTAAGAATTTTTTTTTTTCAGTTTTTATAGTGCTAATAAGTTCTTCAATTTTTTCATACTCACTTAGAGAATTTAAGTTATCTTGAGTAACTTCCATACCGTCTATTTTAAGTGAATGCTCAACTGCGACTTTATTTTTTTTAATTTTACCTAGTAGTTTGAAAATTTTTTTAAATTTTAGGTTTTCATATAAAAGTAACAAAATTAAATTATGATTAATTGATTCTACCCAATTTAAGTTGCTTTGTTTTTTAAATAAGTTTACCTTTAAATCAAACTCAGTATTTTGCATTTTTTCACTTGCAGTTTTAATTATATCCTCATCTATTTCTGTCCAGGTAAAATAAACCCTTGACATAATATTTTCGTAATTTTTATATTTTCCACTGGCTATTAGGTTAAGATGGAGCATGTTCACATGACGCCAAAATTTTGATGACCAGTCATAGCTTGGTGAATTTACATATATTGTAAAAGTCTCCACTAAATCCTTTGGCAAATTAGTCTTATCAAGGTTATGCCAGAATTTTTTAAGATTTTTATTTCTAATATATGCGTTTTTAAATGTGCTCCATAAAGATTTTTTTTTTGCTTGTAGCTTCATTTAAAGACCTTTGGAAAAGTAATAAATGTTATTTTTATAATTTTCAATAACAAAATGAACTTTAATTAAAAGTTTTTGGTGGGTGTGATAAGAATTGAACTTATGACCTCTACGATGTCAACGTAGCGTTCTACCACTGAACTACACACCCAAAGAATTTGAAAAAAATTATATTTAACTTTTTTTTTCAACAAATTTATAAAGATAAATATAAAATAACAATAAAATAAAAAAGTAGTACCTACAGAATAAACCGTTTTGCGTAAAAAAAAATGCAGGCGAGATTAGTAAAAAATAAATACTATTTATGTATAATGTAACTTTATAATTTAAAGTTGATGTAGACTTATTTTTTTTCACTAAATATTTATAAAGGTTCATATGCAAATGTTTTCTATCGGGCAAAAGTGGGCTTTGTTTTGCTACAAAAATTTTTCTAAAAAAGGAAAAGAAAACTTCAAAAAATAAATATGCCAGCAGTATGCAGAAAAAGAATGGTGAAATTGAAGGGTTGGAAATACTTGTTTTTATAATTGCAACCGCAATCAATGTCCCTAGTAGGTAAGCTCCGCTATCTCCTAAAAAAATACTAGCTCTAGGAAAATTAAATATTAAAAAAATTAATATTGCTAGAATTGTAAAAAATAAAAAGTATGAGTGTGCTATGTCTCCGTTCTGTATATTAATAATAAATAAAATTGTAATAATTATTAATGAATGAATACCTAACAATCCATTAAAACCATCTATAAGATTTGATCCATTTATAATAAATAAAAAACATAAACTTAAAAAAATTAGTGAAAAAATATCTATAGTTAACAATCGATTTAAAAACTCTAAACCTGTTCTTTCAATATAAAAATCATTATTTGTAATAACTACCGTTAGTATAAGAACCATAGCGCCAAGTCTGAATTTTGGAGCTATATCTACTTTTAGGTCATCCAATAATCCTAAAAAAAAAAAATAAAACGCAGAAGGAAATATACTCTTGATAAAATAAGTTTTTAAAAAAATATAAGTAAGTTAGAGCTAAAGTTAAGAAACAAAAAATAGAAATTCCACCAATTCTGTATGTTGCTTCTTTATGAAATGCTTGTGGTTTATTAAAGTTATTATCACATAAGAGACTATACTTTCCTCTATTTAAAACCAGCAAAACATATTTGTTAACAAAAAAGCTAATAATTAATAAAAAAATTATAAATATTATATTATTTAATTCCATATTTTTTTATCGAGTTTAAGGATATTGAAAAAATTGATAATAAATTTTCTAAAAAGTTTAATTTGTTAAATTTTTTATTTACATTCCATAACCAATAGATATTTTTTATTCTCTTGCTTGATCGAGATTGGTTTAAAATTCTATATGTTGCTAAATTTTCATTTAATTTCATTGCTTTATTATTAATTAATAATTCACATTTAAAAACATAGTCTTCTAATAATTTAATTTTTTTAAATCTATGAGTTTTTAAAATTGATCTAGAAATTATCATTGTTGTAGTATTAATAGATGAATTTCTTGTAAATGTCTCGAAATTAAAACTTTCAACTAATGAAGTTGATTTTTTAATTTTTTTTATTCCTTCTCTTTCAAAAAATGGTGTGTAATCAGTGTAAGTAAAAACAAAATTATTATCTTCCATAAATCTAATTTGTTTTTCTAACTTTTTTGTATCCCAAGTATCATCAGAATCTATAAATGAGATATACTTAGATTTTGATAACCTCATTCCTAAATTTCTACAAAAAGAAGGTCCTTTATTTTTTTTTAACCTAATTATATTAATATTTTTTAGTTCAGAGTACTTATCAATAATTTCCAATGAATTATCTGTTGAATTATCGTCAATTATATAAAGTTTCCAATTTTTTAAAGATTGACTAATTATAGACTTAATTGAATCATCTAAATAATTAGCCTTATTATAACTTGGCATAATAATATCAATACTAAAATTTTTTTTTGTCTTATCATTCATAATTATCTTTTAAATTATTTTATAATAGTCAATAATTTTTTTTTAAAAAACTCAAATAAAATAATAGAAAATATTATTTGTATTGGTAAAATAACAAGTTTGTATCTTGGCATTATTGATACGGTCGAGAAAATTGCTATATTAATTAAAAAAATAAAAACTAAGTAGTTTAACTCCATAGATTTTTTATTTGATACTAGGATGCCTAATACACTTCCTAAACCAATGAATATCAGTGGTACATAGTGTAATGGATTCCAATAATTTGGAGTGGTTGATTTAAAATCAATTAATACAAAAGAAATTGCCTTTTTTAAATAAAAAATGAAATGACCCACCGGATCAGATTTGATATTCTCAACTGCTTCATTTAAAAATACTTTATCCCAATGGACTCTATAAAAGTTATCAATTTTTATAGCGTTAGTTTTTTTCATAATCTTGTCATTTATTATCATTGAGCCAGCTACAATAGAATTTTCTTTTGCGTAAGGATGATTTCCTTTCCAAAGATTATATCCAAAAGAGTTTAATACTGTGACTTTTTCAAATATTAAAAAGTTTCTAATTAAATATGGCGAGATGGTAATTGCAGTAACTAGAAATATTAACATTATTTTTTTTAAAGGAATTTTTAAAAATAAAAATAAATATGTAATGCTTAATAAATAAATAAACCAAAATTCACCTCTTAATAAAATTAATAGTCCGCTAATAAGCGAGAAGAAAAGTAAATAAAAAATATTTTTTTTTATTAAAAAGAAGAAATACAAAAAAGCTATCGTTAAAAATACCTGTAATGAAATTGATGAAATTTGGCTACAGGCATATAAATATAATGGAAATAAAGAAAATATTAATGCGCCATAAATGCTAGTTTTGTTAGAAAAAAATAATTTGTTAAGTTGATAAAATAGTAGAATTGATAATGCTGCCAAGAAGGCTTGGGAATATAAAATTAAATATATATAATTCTCATTTTCTAAACCTAGAAAAGTTAATGAATAAAGGTAATAAGCATATAGAGGAGGCATCCATGAATTAGGTAACAGAAAGCCATTATCAAAGGTTTGCCACACAAGCTTTCCATTATGTACTAGATTATAGACTAAACTTTCCCATTCATAATCTAATCCTTCATCACCAAATATAATAATTATTGGAATTCTTATAAAAAATGATATTAAGAATAAAAAAACTCCTGTGCGTAGCTGACTATTTTTTAAATGCTGATAGTTTTTTACAAACATTATAGTTATATATATATTTATCTTAAGTAATTATGTTTAAATTAAGAAGACTTAAAAATCAAAAAATTAATATTACTTCTTTTGTACAAATTCTATTTTACACTTTTCCATTATCTTTTATATTAGGAAATTTAGCTGTAAGCCTTAATTGCGTACTATTTATATTATTTGGTTTGTTTTTAATTAAAAAAAATAGTCTGCCTTTTAGGTTTAATATCTTTTTTTGGGTATTTTTTATCTTCTTGCTATACTTTTTTATCAATACATTAATTCAGTTTAGATTCCCAGGTTTAATATGGGTTGAATATGTTCCAACTGCAATTGAAGCCTATGGTGAATTTAGTATTAAAAAATGGATGTCTGTAAATGGGGACCCAACGCTTAAAGCTTTTTTTCTTGTTAGATTTTTACTTTTAATTTTTGTTATTAATTGTCTTTTTTTTAATAAGATAATACATCTAAAAACATTTTTTTTATCTTCTTTTATTTGTACGCTATTTGTTAGTTTTGATATTATTGTTCAATATATTTTTGGAACAGACTTATTTGGATATAAAAAAATAGGTGCTTGGAGTTCTGGACCATTTGGAGATGAAAAGATCGCAACGACATATCTTAAAAATTTTTCTTTTATCTCATTTTTTTATTTTTTTGAATTAATAAAAGATAAAAAATATAATAAAACAATATTTATATTATTTGTAACTCTTTATCTTATTGCTGCTCTTTTGGGGGGGAATCGAATGCCAATGCTAATACTGTTGATTGGCTGTTTATTGGTGGTTATTTTTATTTCTCGTCTACGAACTTTAATGTTTTTGAGTTTAACATTATTTTTAATATTTTTTTCACTATTAGTTAATAATGATAAATATTTTAAAATAACTTACAGTAGCTTTATTGGAGATTTAAATATCGTAAAATTATTAAAAGTTGATAAAAATAAAAAAATTATTAAAAAGGATGAAAAAAAAGAGAAAATAGATTTAAGTAAGCAAAAATCAAACATAATGTCTCTATTACATAATAGTAGTCATAATAGAGTTTTTTGGACAGCAATATTGATATGGAAAGAGCAGCCCCTAACAGGATTGGGTTTTAAGTCTTATAGATTAAAATGTGTGGAGTTTTTAGCTAAAGATATTATAAATAAAAAAAATAATAATGAACAGCAACAAATAACTTGTGCTAATCATGCTCATAACTATTATCTTGAAATTTTAGCTGAATCTGGGATCTTGGGTTTGAGCTGTTTTTTCATTTTATTTATTATTTTATTAAAAAAATCATTTATTTTTTTAATAAAAAATTTTAAAAATAATAATCAAAATGAATTTTTTATTATTCCATTAATCATAATATTGTTATTAGAAATTTGGCCCATACAATCCACAGGAAGTTTTTTTACTTCCTGGGGCGCTACATTCTTTTGGTTAAATATTGGCCTTTTAATACCAAATATTTCTAAACAAAAAAATTACTAAGTTGGAAGATATTCTTTTTTACCAACTATAAGATCTACAATACTTAACAACCAAAGTTGATGAATGTTTTCTACGAAATTATAAGCTTTACTATCAACCCAAAAGTTTAAGTCTCCTAGCTTTGACAGTGGATTATTTTTCTCATGACCAGAAAAAGTTATTATTTTTAATATTTTTTTTCTTTTAGCTGCTTGGCAGGCATTAATCATATTTGGAGATTTCCCACTTGATGAGATTAAAATCAACACATCATTTGGATCTGCATAGAAATCAATAGTTTTTTCAACCCATTTTTCATAACCATAGTCATTTGAAAAACACGTTATTAAATCTGCTTCATTAAAGTTTACAGATCGAATTTTTGCTGCCTTGGTAAGATCAACACTTACATGACTAGCAATTGCTGCGCTTCCACCATTACCAAAGATTAAAACTTTATTATTATTTTTTTTAGTTTTAAGCAAAATATCTTTTGCTTCAATTATTTTTTGAACGATTTCTTCTTTAGGTTTAGAAATATCTGAAAACTCTTTAAGGTATTCTTTAACAAAATTAGACTGATCCATTTTTAAATTAAGTAATGCAATTCTTTTATAAAGTCAATAATTTACCATTTTTTTTAAAAAATAGTTTGGCAAGATTAAAGCAAATATTAATTTAATCTTTGAAAAGGAAAAAGGATGTTGAATTATAATTAGTAAACTTTTTTTAAACTGTCTTTCTAAAATTGCTTTTATGGCTTCTAGATATGAAATTTTTATACCGATCTGTCCGAATTGCTTACTTGAAGAAATAGTTTGATTATTTTTCATTTGATCTCTCCATATTTTAAGTTCTTGAATTTCTTTGTCCTTGTTAATTAAAGACTCATTTTTGTCGTGAAATCTTAAATAAGCAACTGGTTGCTGCACGCAAGAAATTTTATAAGTTGTTGCAATACGTATATTTAAATCAAAGTCTCCAATAATATGAAAATTATTATTAAATGTATAATCTAATTTATTTAAGCAACTTTTTCTTATAACCATGCTCGATAATCTTATTACATAGTCTTTTAAAAGTGGTTCAAGTATTGCTCCTTGGGGAAGTTTTTTTTTCTTAAGTATTTTTTTTTTATTATTTTTTTCAAAATAACGCCAAATATTCCCATACACCAAACCAACTTTTGGATCATTGAAAAGAATAATTTGTTTACTAAGTTTTAGAGATAACCACCAGTCGTCTACATCTAAAAATGCTATAAATTCACCGTTAGTTTTTTCTAATGCGTAGTTACGTGCTTGGTATAAAATACTAGTATGATTATCTGCTAAATAGTATTTAAGTCGTGGATCTTTATATGATTTAAATATTTCAGCACTTTTATCTGATGATTTGTTATCCCAAAATATAATTTCCCAATTTTTATAAGTTTGAGAAATAACGCTATCAATACATTGTCTTAGGTATTTTTCACCATTAAAACAATTAATAATAATACTTACTAAAGGTTCATTCGACATAGTTTAATTTCATTTTTAAAACATTTCGTAAATTGAATCAGAAACTTTAGTATTAATATCTTCCTCTATTGGATATTTTTTTGCTATTCTTACTAGGTCGATGATTGTTGGTTTAAATTTTTTTCCAAAATCTTTATTATACCAATACTTAATTATAGAATCTGCTATTTTTTTTGGATCTATTTCAAAAGTATCTAATTCTTTTTCGATAAGGAATATATTTTCTATAGAAGTTTGTTTTACGATATCTGTCCAATATGTAGTTTTGTTTATCTCTTGTTCACGATTAATTATTTCAACTCTATTTATAAAATAAGTTTTATATATTTTTTTAAGTTCCTTTTCGATGGATTTTTCATAATTATTTTTAATACTTTTAGTATAGTTATAATATTTTTTAGTTTTAATGTTTCTTTGATTATTTTTGTATAAAATAAAATTTTCAAGCAAAAGGATATCCATTTCAGTGTCCATAAAACATTTGTATGCATCCATTGGAGTATTAACTATTGGTTCGCCTCTGACATTAAATGAAGTATTTATAACAACTCCACACCCTGTAAGGTTGTCAAATTCTTTTATAATATCATAAAACTTTTTGTTATAGTCTCCTTCAACTGTCTGAATCCTTGCTGAATAGTCAATATGTGTTACTGCCGGTATATCACTTCTTGGTTGTTTAATTATTTCTAACATGTTTTCTGTATTAAATTTATTAAAATTTAGTCTTCTTTTTTTAAGTAATGGAGCAACCAGCATCATGTAAGGACTTTTTTTATTTATGTCAAAATACTCACTAACCTTTTCTGCTAAAACAGCTGGTGCAAACGGACGAAAAGACTCTCTTCTTTTAATTTTTAAATTAATAGTAGTTTGCATATCTTTGTTTCTTGGGTCTCCAAGGATTGATCGGGCACCTAGAGCACGTGGTCCAAATTCTGCTCTGCCAACAAAATGTCCAATTACATTTCCTTCACTAATAAGTTTTGCTACTAATTTTGCTCTATTCTTAGAATCTACTAAGTCGTATTTTAAATTCTCTGTCTCTAGAAATGATTTTATTTCATCGTCACTCCACTCTGGGCCAAGGTATGATCCTAGCTGCAATGAATCGTTATTATTCTTACTAATTTTTCGATCTAATTTTAAATAACTATGGTAAAAATCAAGTGCACAACCAAGTGAAGAACCCGCATCTCCTGATGCTGGTTGTATCCAAATATCTTTAAATAAACCTTCTTTTAGTAAATGTCCATTTGCTACACAGTTTAAAGCTACACCACCCGACAAACATAAATTGTCTTCGCCGGTAATCTTTTTTACATATTTGGCCATAGTCAAAATAATTTTTTCTGTAATTTTCTGTATTGAAGATGCTATATCCATTTCTCTTTGTGTTATTTTTGATTCTGGAGTTCTTGGACCACCTCCAAATAACTCCGAAAATTTATCACTAATCATCTCTGAGCCACTTTGATAACTAAAATATTCCTGATTTATTTTAATAGATCCATCTTCTTTTAGATCAATTAATTTTTTAAGTATAATTTCATAAAAAATCGGAGTACCGTATGGAGCTAAACCCATCATTTTATACTCACCAGAATTAACTTTAAATCCTGTAAATTTAGTAAAAGCCGAATAAAGCAATCCAAGGGAATTTGGATAATTCATTTCTTTTAATATTTGAATTTTATTACTGTCTCCTTGACCTATACTTGCTGTAGCCCATTCTCCAACCCCGTCGATCGTTAAAATTGCAGATCGTTTAAAAGGTGAAGGAAAAAAAGCAGAAGCTGCGTGTGAACGATGATGCAGGTTCTGAAATATTTTTCCATTATAGTTTAGCTTATTTCTTATAAGTTGTGGCAAGAAAAATTTATATTTTACCCAAGCAGGCATAGATTTTAACCATCCTTTTATGCTTCCAGGTGAAGTATTTAAAAAACTCCAAAATGTTCTTTCAAGTGTAAGCGATGTATTATCATAATACACAATAGCTTTTAAATCAGTTTGTTGAATACTTGCTCTTTCTAAACAATAATTAATAGCTAAAGCAGGAAAGCGTCGGTCATTTTTTACTCTTGAAAATCTTTCTTCTTGTGCGCTAGCAATAATTTCTCCATCTTTAATCAGTGTTGCAGCTGAGTCATGATAAAAAGCAGATATACCTAAGATATAAATAGATTTTTTAGATTCTGTTTTAATTTCTCTTTCAATTTTTTTTTTCTTGTTTATTAAAATTTTTTTTTTCTCAATTTCTTTAATTAAGAAATCAGATATTTTTATATGGCCAAATTGTGAAAAATGACTTTTGTCTTTTTTAAAGCATAAACTTTTACGCTGATTAAAATTTAACTGTTTAAAATTATCTAAAATATTACATGCAAATACTTTTCTTTCTCTATTTTGAAATAAATCAAAAAAATTGTCATATATCGGTTTGGCTCCATCAACATAATAATGATATGTTGGGATTGGTAAAATAATAATAGGCGTTGGTGATAAATCAGTTATAAATTTATTTAGTATTTTTTGTGTCAGTATAAAACCTTTGCTGCTACTCTTCTTATAATCTGGATAAGGTTGATAAAAATTACTAATTAGTATTGAGCGAAATTTTGCTAAACTTTCTTCAAAATTTTTTCTGATAGGTTTAAATATATTACTTTTTCTCCATAAGTTAATAATACTATAAATAAACTCCTGCCCTTTAGGAATTGACCACTGAATCATATTATTGTTTTCTGGTAAGAAGTTATCTTCTACTCTTGGTACAGGGGAATTTCTAAGCACAAGTTCATCTTTTACAAAGTCAAAATAAGGTTTTGGAGTTAAAGATAAATTCTTTGTATAGGGATTTATTGTTTGCCTATAAGCAACCTTATTTCTTTCAATATTTTCTACAAGAACACAAAGAACAATAAGATCAGCTTCAACATTTTGAGCATACTTTTTCCAAATTAAATATTGCTGATCAGTTCCTGATCCAGGTAAGCCATAATTATAAACCTCAGCATCAAAATGCTCACCAACTAATTCCGAAAATCTTTCATTGTTACTTACACCATCTGAAGCTGTATTTGAATCACCAAAAAAAAGTATTCGTGGTTTATTATGTTTTTTTTTTTTAAATTCTATATCAGAACGAAAACCTAAAGAATTTGTACGTACATAATATCCACCATTTTCATTAATAACTCGCACATTTAAATTTGATATAAATTGATGACCAATATCCTCATCATATCGAAAAATTTGTCTAAACGTTTTATTTAAGTTTTCATCTATCATTTTTATAGAAAATTATTTGAAAGCACCGACTGTTATCCTAATCCCTTTTTTAAAAGAAACTTTTGGACTCCACTTTATTTTGCTTTTTGCCTTATTTACATTTGGATAAAGTTTTGGAATATCAAATTTTCTTAGTTTAAACATTCCATATTGTGGTTGACCTCCTTTTGAAACTTTTTTAACTACTTTAATTACTCTTTTAATTATTTTTGGTTTTCCGGTTCCAATATTTAATATTTGACCTCTAGACTTTTTGTTTTTTAAACACATGATTATAGCTCTAACTGCATCATCAACATAAAGGAAATCTCTTAATTGACTTCCATCAGAAGTCGGAAATTTTTTATTTTTTAAACATCCATTAATTATAGTTGGAATAAAACGATTTATGTCTTGTTTGGGACCATATACCAAGTAAAATCTAATAACTGTCGATGGAAATTTTTGTTTCTTATAAAGATTAATCATATAATTAGATGATAATAATTTTGCCCTTCCGTAGGTAGATCTAACTGATTTTAGATTACATTTAATACTTTCTTTTTGAGGTGATTTAGATGTTCCGTATTCTAAACTACTACCTATTTGAATAAATGAAGAAATTTTTTTCTTTAAAAATATTTGTGCTAGATTTTTACATCCTACATAGTGACTTTTAAAAGTTTTTTTCTTATTGGAGTGATCAACATATCCTCCAAGATTGACAACATAATCATAAGTATTATTTGTATTTTTTTTTAGGAGTTTTTTATTTGTTATATCACTTCTTATGTATTTAACTTTTTTTAAAAATCTAATTTTTTTTGGTTTTTTTGATGAAATACTAGTTACTTGCCAGCTTTTTTTTAGGCATTTTTTTGCCAGATGATAGCCTATAAAACCTGTTCCTCCAACAATCAATATTTTTTTTTTAGTTTTCAAAATTTAATTTTTTTACTTCTTAAAATTTTTTCCAGATTATCTTTATCTCTTTTTGTGTCCATGCATTGCCAAAATCCTTTATGCCTAAATGCTATTAGTTGTCTTTTTTTTGTCATTTTTTCTAAAGGTTCGCGTTCTAAATATGTACTGTCATTTTTAATAAATTTTAAAAATTCTGGCTCCATTACAAAAAAGCCACCATTAATCCAACCTTCATCTAAATGTGATTTTTCTTTAAAATATCTAACATATTGTCCTTTCAACTTTAAAGCACCAAACCTTGCCGGAGGCCTTACTGCTGTAAGCGTTACTAATTTTTTGTTTTTTCTATGAAATTTTATTAGACTTTTTAAATTTATATTACTTAATCCATCTCCATAAGTCATTAAAAATGTCTCGTTTCCAATAAGCTTTGTTAATCTTTTTAATCTACCTCCTGTCATGGTATTTTTTCCAGTTTCAATAAGATTAATACTCCAATCAAAAAACTTTTTATTAAAAAATTTTTTAATTATTTCTCCTTTATATCCTAAAGCTATATAAAAATTTTTAAATCCATGGTTTGCGTAATATTGCATGATATGAAGAAGCAATGGTTTTCCGTTAATTTTAATCATTGGTTTTGGAATTGTTTTTGTATATTCGGATATTCTTGTTCCAAAACCGCCAGCCAACAAAACAACTTTCATATTTATATTTTTGCCCATTTTAAACCTCTTTTAGATGCCAAAGATTGATATTTCTTTATTTGTTGAGATGTGACTGTCGAAAGGTTTTTTTTGTTAGAATAATAATTCCAGTACCAATCTACAACCATCGAGGTCAGCTCGTTAAATCTAAGTATTGTATTCCATCTAAGATTTTTTTTAGCTTTATTACAATTTAGTCTAAGTAGTCCCGACTCATAAAAACTTTTTTTAGATTTTAAATCTGTTTTCCAATTAGCATCTTTCCAATTATGACTCATACTTTTTACTAAATCTAATACACTATATTCTTTTGACAAACTGGGTCCAAAATTAAAAGATTCTCCGTGTAACTTTTTGTTTATCTTTAAATTAATAGCCAAACAAAGATAACCACCAACCGCTTCTAGTACGTGCTGCCAAGGTCTTGTAGAACCAGGATTTCTTAGTCTTGCTGGTCTATTTTTTGACCACGATTTTATACAATCAGGTATTATTCTTTGAGCTGACCAATCCCCACCACCAATTACATTGCCTGCTCTTGCTGTAGCGATTCGAACTTTACTATTATTTTTAAAAAAAGAAGAAACATAAGAATGTACTAATATTTCTGCAGACGCTTTCGAGGCGCTGTATGGATCTTTACCTCCCAAAATATCTGTTTCTTTATATCCAGAATGTGTTTCTCTATTATGATAACATTTATCACTAGTTATTATTACAACATTGCATTTCTTTTTTAATTTTTTAAGTGCTTCTAAAACATTTAAAGTACCTAACACATTACTTTCCCATGTTAGTGGTGAATCTTTATAAGATAAACCAACTAATGCCTGTGCAGCTAAATGAAAAACAAAATCTGGTTTAAATGAAATAATTTTTTTTTCTAATTTTTTTCTATTTCTAATATCTAATCTTACATCATTAATGCCTCTGTTTATATTTGAAACATTATAGTGAGAAGGCTGTGTATTCGGTGATAATGAAATTCCCATTATATTTGATCCTAATTCTTTAAGCCAAGCAGTAAGCCATGATCCTTTAAAACCTGTATGACCAAGAACAATTACTCTTTTATTTTTAAAAATTTTTAAGCTTTTCATTTATATTTTTAAAAAATTATCAATTATAATTTGACCCATTTTTTGACTTTTTTCAGGATGAAACTGAACTCCAAAAATATTTTCTTTCTGTATAGCTGAACAAAATTTATTTTCATAAGTTGTTTCTGCTATTATGCAATTATTATCCTTTACTCTAAATGCATAACTATTAACAAAATAAAAGTCACTAGCATTTTTAATATTCTTAAAAATAGGTGAATTTTTTTTTATCTCAATATTATTCCAGCCAACATGAGGAAGAACTTTTTCACTTAATTTTTCAACTGTGCCCTCGATCCAACCTAATCCTTTGTGTACACCAAACTCTAAACCCTTTTCAGCAAGTACTTGCATACCAACACATATACCTAAAAAAGGTTTTTTGTTAACTTTTACTTCATCATTGAGTAGTTCGATTGAAATATTACTTTTTATCCTTTCAACTGATGCTCCAAATGCACCTACGCCAGGTAAAATTAAGTGTGATGATTTTTTAATATCCTCAGGTTTATTAGAAACCTTTATATCATAATCTAATCGATTTATAAGATTATAAACCGAAGCAACATTACCGCTGCCATAGTCTAAAATACAAACTTTTGCATTTTTCATTATTATGACTTTATAACTAAATCCTTATCTTGAATATAATTTAAATTATTTTTGAGTGCTATTTCTGCTTTATGAAGCTCTATACCCATATCAGCAGCATGCTGCAAACTTGATATATATTTTTCTCTTATAAGAGTGTTTGTAATTTCTATTGATGTCTTCCCAATAATTTCTACTTGGAGATTATGTTGAGAATTTTTTTCTAGATTATCAAATGTACAATAACCCACCCTTATCAATTTTTCTTTTTTATCTATAGTAATTAAAAAATAACCTTTGGGATCTAGAACAAAGTCTTTAATCTTGTGATATTTAGCAGTAATTTTTTTTTTTATTTTTTTGTTAATTTTAAAAAATTTTCCTTGTATGGATTCGCTTTTCGAATCTAGAGACATTTATTAAATTGAAAAATTAAACAGCTTTTTTTTATTTGCAAATTCTAAAATGAATTTTAAAACAAATAGATATATAAGAGTTGAAATTAAAGT
>MDSV01159241.1_pt1 | contig 14573 bp, 5 predicted proteins | sample 810851 | NCBI WGS metagenome assembly MDSV01 (sample SAMN05326640, study PRJNA326480) | marine metagenome | isolation source: seawater | place: Atlantic Ocean: North East | collected 2012 | reverse complement strand
TGCCAGGGATCGAACCTGGAATCTCGGGTTCCGTAGACCCGCGCCTTATCCATTGGGCCACAGAGCCTTGAAGTCATGCAGACCTACCACCTAAGCTGTGTATGGGAGACTGTTTCCCATACGCGTTTAGGAGCGCACCAGAACGCCTTGCGATCGCTCTTGTGATTTATTGGGAGACGGAGATGGATGCAAACTATATGTAAATGATCTCAGGATCACCCCTGAATAAAACCAGGGGTATATGCGGCCAGGGATATAAGCCCTAGCAGCGGCAGGGGCGTATCCCTACGCAGCAGCCAGGGGGGTATAACCCTTGGAAGCGGCAGGGGAGTGCGCACCTGCGCAGCGGTATAGGTAGTGGTACGTAGTCTACCTTAATACAGGTAGTACTGAAAGTTAGTCTTTACGTATTTTTCTTTTTCCCGGGCGGGTGCTCTCGAAAACGGTGCACCAACTTCATGAAAAACCTCGCTCTCTCAACCAACATCATTTTCGCGCGGCACCACGCGCGCTGCTGCTCCGGCCCTGGATAGATGCCCTGCCGGCGGTAAAATACTACTACGTACTAGGAAGCCGGAAGCCCCCCCTCGTCACCATCTTCGTCCACATACACACACACACACACACTGCTAGCTAGCTATCTATGTTCTTCGCCGCCGCGGCGGGAAGTCGGACTTGCTTCTTCACCCGTGGTGTCGCGGCGTGCTCAACATCGTCAGGAAACCTAAAAGACGACGACAACAACAACGTCAACAACGCGAAGAAAAAACTCGCCGCCGCCGCAGCACACAAGAAGAAGAAGAAGCTTGGTGGTGGTGGCACCGCCGTCCCCCCATCATCACAACAACAACCACGACGACGACGACGACACCAACAACAACAACACCAACAACAACAACAACAACAACGTTCTCCTGGTGAAACGACAAAAACCACCACGGGGGGGGAGGCCTCTAACACTAACAAAATAGCCTCCCTCATCCTCATCGGCGGCCGGGGCTGCGGGAAGAGCGCGCTGTGTAAGCGCTTGGTCGCGTCCGACCCGCGGTTCACCCTGCGCAGCCTGGACGACATGATCGTCGAGGACGCCGGCATGAGCATCCCGAAGATCGTCGAGCGGAGAGGGTGGCGTTGGTTCCGCGACGCGGAGTTCGCGGCGTGCGAGCGCGTCGCGGCGGGCGCTCGCGAGCGGCGGCGGTCGAGCGGCGGCGCGAACCCGCGATGGACGCTCGTCGACGCCGGCGGCGGCGTGGTGGTGGACCTGGACGAGCGCGGGAACGAGGTGTTCAGCGAGAGAAAGGTGGAAGCGCTTCGCGGCGCGGTGACGCGCGCGGGCGCGCGCGAGAACGTGTTGGTGTACCTGAAGAGAGACGTCGGGTACTTGGTGAACAGAACCTCGGGCGATCGAAACCGACCGAGCCTCAGTGAAAGCGTGTCCTTCGCGACGCTGATGGAGCGACGCGCGCCCTGGTACTTCCGCGCGGCGGACTACGTCGTCGACGCCGCGGGCGGCGCGATCGAGTCGGAGGTGAAGACGAAGCGGGAGATCAAGCGAGAGGTGCTGGAGTACTTCTACGCCGAGACGGACGGGTGGCCGGCGGAGGACGACGCCGACGACGACGACGACGCGGAGGACGAGACGGACCGGTGATGATGAAAACCACATTTTTTACCGATGATGGAAAAGCAAACCACCCCCCGAAGAAGAACAAACAACGAGTGTCGTTTATGGAGTGGAGGAGTGGAGTGTCGTCCTGGAGTGTCGTCCTGGAGTGTCGTCCTGTCGTCCTGTTCTCTCGGAGTAATATACGAAGGTAACAAATAAAAGCGCCGCCGTTGGATAGCCGCCGCGGCGTCGTGTGGTAGTAGTACTACATAGACTACATACGGCTACTAGCTAGCTAGTTACTACGTATTATGGCTACTATAGATACGTATCTTATAGCTTTGCTTGCATTATTTGGGGCGGAACCTTATTAGGCAGAACCTTGTACGGGTTGAGAATGCCTTTCGGGTCCAGCATCGCCTTCACGCCGCGCATGATCTCGATCGCCTCGCCGGGTTTGGAGTACGCCAGCTGTTCGGGTTTCATGAAACCGACGCCGTGCTCGGCGGAGACCGAGCCTTTCGCCGCGGCGGTCCATTCGTACACGAACGGCTCGACGATCGCTAAGAGCGCCGGATGGTACCCCGTCGGCGAGCTGACGTTCAGGTGCAGGTTCCCGTCGCCCAGGTGCCCGTACCCGAGCACGGAGACGGTCGAAAAGTCGAAAAAACGCGCCGCCTTTTCGTCGTCGTCGTCGTCGTCGCGTCGTCGTTCGGAAGCGTTTTCGGCGTTTTGTTTCGCCGCGACTCTCGCGCGAAGCGCGTCCACCAGGTCGTACATGGACTCCGTCGGCAAACTCAAGTCGTACTTGTACGTCGCGCCGGCGTGTTTCAGCGCCAGAGAGACGCGCTCGCGCAGGTTCCACAACCGCGACGCGTGCGTTTCGTTCGCGCCCACCGCGAACGCCGTTATCAAGCCGCGTCTCTTCGCCGCCGCCGCGAACGCCGACAACCGTCTCCCCGCGCGGCGAAACGCCGCCGCGCGGCGAGCCGAGGAGGGCGGCGGCGCCCTGTTATCATCGACGACGACGACGTCGGGCGACGACACAAACGCGTCCTTCGTCTTCGTCTCCTTCGTCTTCGTCTCGTCGGCGAAAGGCTCGTCGGCGAAAGTGGTCTCGTCGGCGGTACTCGCGGTCTCCGCCGCCTCGACGACGACGTAGAACGGCCACTTCTTTCGTCCTCCGAGCAGCGGTTCCTTCGTGCCCTTGAGCTCGCGGAGCACCAGCTCTAAGCTGGCGCGGTCGAGAAACTCGAACGCGCTCAGCGCGCCGCCCAGGCTCCGCTTCGCCAGACGCATCGCCGCGACGGCGGCGGCGAAACTGGGCGCGCCGGCAAAGACCACGTTCGTCGCCGTCGGCCGCGGCGGCGCCGCGAGCGCCACCTTCGTGATCACGCCGAGCGTCCCCTCCGCCCCGATGAACAGCTGTTTCAGGTCGTACCCGGTGTTGTCCTTGCGCAGCGCGCGGCACAGATCCAAGACGCGGCCGTCCGCGAGCACAACCTCCAAACCCAACACCGTGCCTCGCAGCGAGCCGTACCGCACCAGCCGCAACCCGCCGGCGTTGGTGCTGACGTTGCCGCCGATCTGGCACTTCCCCTTCGCGCCGAGGTCCAGGGGGATGGTCAGGCCGCGCGCGTTCGCGGCGGTCTCCAGATCCTCGAGCACGACGCCCGCCTCGGCGACCACCACGCCGGCGCTGCGGTCGACCGACACCACCTCGCGCATGTTGCGCAGGTTGACCACGACCTCGTCGTGCACGGGGACGCCCCCGCCGACCAGCCCGGTGTTCCCTCCCTGGGGCACCACGGCCAGGCCGCGGGCGTGGCATCGCGCGAGCACGGCGGAGACCTCCGCGGTGGTGCTCGGCAGGAGCAGAACCTCGGACCGGCCGCGGTACTTCTTCATCCAGTCCTCGTTCGCGGTCGCGAGCGAACCCGCGTCGAGACGGACTTTGCTCGAGGAGGAGGAGGAGGCGGAGGATGACGACGACGGAACATCAGGCGGCGTCTCGTCGTAAAAGTGGACGTCGCGCGATCGAACGACGTCGTCGCCCGTCGTCGCGCGAGAACCCTCCAGGACCTCGCGGAAGAAAGCCACGTCCTCGTCCGTGAGTGTCGCGAAATCCCCGCGGGGGGGGAGGACCGCGCCGCCCATGATGACGCGTGCGCGCCGCGCGACTCGGACTGCGGAAAGGTCGACTGCGCGATGGGTCGTGGAGAAAAATATTGCCGGCTCATCTCAAGAGTCTGGAAGCGTTCAGACTGTTCAGAGTGTGTATGGGTTTCGCCCTGTATATAACCGGCGAGTCTCGATGAGGACCCTCGCCACTCGCGCCCGCGCGGAGGCGGCGCCCGCGGTCGTCATGCGCACGCGCACGAGCGGTCCAGTGACCCCTCCCGCCCCCGCCGCGGTGGCCGCGAAGGCGAGCGCCGCGCGTAAGCCGCGCGCGGCGGGCGCGGGGTCGACGGCGAAGGCCGCGCCCGCCGCCGCCGCCCCCTCGTCGTCGCGCGCCCGTCGAGCCGCCGACGCGGGAGCCGCCCCGAGCGTCCCCGCTCGCTCGAGGCCCGAGGCGCGCGCCGCCGCCGGCGCGCGCCCGCCCGGGCGTCCGCAGCGCGGGAAGCGCGCGACGGCGTCGTCGTACTACCGCGTGGTCGGCGGCGTGCGATACGACCGCAAGGTGCTCGAGGATTGCGAGGCGTCCGTGGATGACGACGGCGTGATCGACCTGGGCGAGGCGCGGCGCATCGTTGCCGACGTGCTCGACGGCCCGCGGCGCGCGCAGGGGCGAGGTGTGGTCAGCGCGGTGACCGACTGCGAGTTGGCGACGCTGCGGTACGCGCACGAGCGGTTCGAATGGACGCCGGAGGCGGACGCGTGGGTGTACGGAAAGCTCGTGGAGGCGTTCGAAGCGGGGAGGGACGCGCGCGAGACGAAAAAAACAAAGGCGGCGGCGGCGAACGCGGACGCCGAGGAGGAGGACGCCGAGAAATCGGCGTTCGTCGCCGACTCCGAACGTCGAGAAGACGCGTCTTCCGAGGACGACGACGGCGATGGCGACGACGGCGATGGCGACGGCGATGGCGACGACGACGACGACGACAACGACTCCTACTCCTCCTCCGACTCCTCCGACTCCGACTCCTCCGACTCCGACTCCGACTCCTCCTCCTCCGACTCCGAGCGCTCGAAAGACGCGCGCCCGGACTGGTCCGCGATGGACGCGGCGACGGCGCTCGCCTTCGCGCGGTGCGCCGAGGCGGCCGCCGCCAAAGCCGCCGCCGCGGAGGCTGAGAAAGCCGGGACGCTGTTCCGAGCCGCGACGGTCGACGTCGCGGCGTCGCTGGAATCGTTCCTGCGGCGCGAGCGAAGAGCCGCCGCGAAGTTCGCGGCGCGCGACGCCGAAACCGCCGCGGCTGAGAAAAACGCGACGACGGCTCCGGCTCTGTCTTTCGGCGTTCGGTCCTCGTCGCTGGGCGACGCGAGCGACTCGCTGTTCGGGGGGCACGTCTCTTACTCCGGCAGAAGAAGCAAACAAAACGGCGATGGACTCGAACCTGGCATCCCCGCCTTCTCCTCGAGCCGCGGTGAAAAAGTAGACGCGACGCCGTCTCGGCGCGCCGCCGACGCGCGGAAGAAGCCGAAGCAGCTCCTTCTCGAGCGCGACGCGAAGCGCCGGGGCAAGGACGGCGTTCGGAAAACCATGGACAAGAACGCCGACGCGCTCGTCTCCGCGCGCGCGTTGGCGGAGGAGGGCGCGGGTCTGTTTCTCAAGCCGCTGGACACGTCCAAGCTCCGCCGGGACGCGAAAAAGCTGGGCGGCGGCGGTGCGGCGGACGCGGCGAACGCGACGAAGCGCTGGTTCTCGATGCCCGCGGTGGAGTACACGCCGGAGCTGCGGCGGGACGTGCGCCTGCTGAAGCTTCGCGGCGCGTACGACCCGAAGCGGTTTTACAAGACGGACGACACGAGCAAGCTCCCGAAGAACTTCCAGATCGGCACGGTGGTGGAGGGCGCGCAGGACTTCTACTCCGCGCGCCTGACGAAGAAGGAGCGGAAACGCACGCTGACGGAGGAGGTGTTCGCGGATGCCGAAATCAAGGCGGTGCGCAAGAAGCGCTTCGCGAAGATCCAAGCCGCCAAGGCGCACACCATGGGGCGCAAGGAGAAGCGCAAGCTGGGCGGGCGCGCGAGGGGGCCCGGGGGGAAGCCCGCCGCGCAAAAGAGCACCAAGCGCGTCAAGAGGTGATCCCTCAAACGGATCGAAAAGGCGTGTGGTGACGAAAAAAAAAGCCGCGCAGACTCGTAAGTAGACTGCGTACTACAGATACTCCTTCGCGAACCCGAACCCGAACGAACCCCAACCTCGGTAACACGAATCTACACGAATCGCCTCATCAGTACCTCCATCACTTCTCCTCTCGTCAGTACTTCTCCTCGTTCGGCGCGGCGTCGTAGAACCCGCCCACCTCGAACCCCGGCCCGCCGCCGAGCGCGCCGCCGCCCCCCCACCGCCCGCCCGCCGCCGCAAACGCCTTGGCCGCCTCGCGCGCCGCCTCCTCGGCGGCGGCGATGGCTTCGTCGTCCGCGCGCGCGCGTTCCAGGCTCGGGGCGTACCCCCCGGTCATGCCGTAGCTCACGCGGTACAGCAGGCTGCCCGCGGGCGCGCCGTCGTCCACGATCACGTCGCGGAACGCGGCGCCGCCGCGGTTCACGGACCCGGGGCCGGCGCCCGGGACGGCGCGCTCGAGATCCTCCGCGCGCGTCGATCGAAAAGCCGCCGAGCCCGAGCCCGCGCCGGATCCGGATCCATCGGATCCGCCGTTTGTTTCACGAACGTCTACGTCGCGCCACGAGCCCGTCGCCGGGTCGTGCTCGGGGTGCTCGGGGTCGTCCAGCCTCGTCTTCTCGTCGCGGTTCTCCGCCGCCGCCGCGAACGCCGCCGCGTGGTGGTGCGTCGCCGCGGCGCGGTGGTGGTCCGTGAAGAGCGCCGTCGCCGCCGCCAGCGCGCCCGCCGCGCCGCCGCCGCCCGCGGCGTGCGCGGAGACGCCGAGCAGCGCGCCGCTCAGCGACAGGGACGCGCCGTTTCGGTGGGACGATCGGTCCTCTTCACCCCGGTCCCTGCGACGCGCGTCCGCGTCCCCCTCCCGCCTCGCCGCGCGCGCCGCCGCGCTCCAGGGCACGTTGGCGTCCATGTGCCTGGCGTAGGGCCGCCCCGGCCGGCACCGGTCGTACGAGCGCCGCAGCGACGCGAACGTGCGGTCCCAGGTGAGCCCCCGCGTGGACTCGCGCGCCGCCATGCCCAGGGCGTCCCTCTTCTCCGGGTGCCGCAGCAGGTCCACCAGCGCCTCCAGCCAGCCGGAGACGTCCCCCGGCAGCGGGTCGGCGTCCTTCACCAGGACGCCCGTCGCGCCGTCCTTGACGATGGCTCGGTTCACCCCGACGTCGTCCGTGACCACCGGCAGCCCGGAAGCCATCGCCTCGATGAGGTTGTTCGGGAACACCTCCGTGCGGCTGGGGAAGAAGAACACGTCGCCGTTGGCGTACGTCTCCGCCAGCCGGTCGCCGCCGGCGTGGCCTAAGATGCGCACGCGCGGGTACAGAGCGGGGTCCAGCTGCCTGCGCGTCCACGGCAGGTCGGGGCCGTCCCCGGCCACCACCACGCGAAACGGGGGCAGGTCGGCGAGCTCGCCGGCGTCCGCGGCGCGGAACAGTTCGCGCACCGTCTTCACGAACGACCCGAGGCCCTTCTCGCGCACGATGCGCGCCACCCACAGAATCACGACTTCGCCGTCGCGCGAGACGGCGGCGCCGCCGCGGCGTAATTCGCCTCCTTTTCTGCCTAGAGGCCTCTCGTCGCGCGCGCGCGCGTCGCTCGCGCCGGAGCCGTCGCCGACGCCGAAAACCTCGCGCCGGAACGCGGCGCTTCTTCGCGCCGGCGAGTACATCGTTCGATTGACGCCGCGCGGGAAAAACCCCATGCGCTCGCGCGGGACGCCCATCTCGCTCAGGTGCTCCGCCGCGGCGTACGACGGCGTCGCGACGACGTCGCAGCTCCCGTAGAACCCGGAGAGCATCTGTCGTAAGGGCGCGGCCAAAACCCCGACGCGGTAGTACTGCAAATACGTGTCGTACGCGGTGTGGTACGAGCACACCGAGCACACGTCGTTCTCCGCCGCCCACCGCACCGCCGAGTGCCCGAGCATGTCCGGCGCGGCGACGTGCACGACGTGCGGCGCGAACGTCTCCATCTGGTGCCTCTGCCTCTGCTGCAGCGGCGCCGCCATCTTGTACTCGCCGCGGCCGGGCATGGGGATGTGCGGCACGTCCGTCACGTGGTACCGCTCGTGCGTCGCCGCCTCGCGGAAGTCGCTCTCCACCAGGTCGGGGGACATGACGAACACGCGCGAGTCCGCGCGCGACCGCAGGTGGTGCGCGAGACGCTTCATCGTGCGGCTCACGCCGTCGACGTGCTCCCAGACGGACGCGAAGACGATCACGCGGCGCTCGGCGCCGTATCCGGAAGCGCCCGCGCCGCCGTTGCCGACGACGTCGTCGTCGTTCACAATCGGAACCGATCCGCGGCGTCGCGCGTCGGACGACGCTCGCGCCTCGGAATCTTTTTTTTCGCCCGAGCGCGTCTTCGCCCGAGCGGCGAAGGACGCTGACGTCTCCCGGACGCACGTCAGCTCGGGACACACGCTCGTGTCGAGCCGCATCGCGTTCCGTTCCAGCCGGTCCGCGAGCGCGCTCGCCGCCGCCTCCTGGTCCAACAAGTGGCACGACGAGTACTCGCGCGCGCGCTCGCGCAGTCGGTCCCCCGCCCCCGCCGTCCACTGGTAGTGCATCACCTTGAGCGGCACGGGGTACGCCGCCTCGTGGTCCTCGACGAGCCGCGCCGCCGTCACGACGTCGTCCAGCCCGAAATCCTGCAGGGTGCGCGCGTCCAGGATGGGGTACTGCGCCCTGTGCGCGAACACGCGGCGCCCGCCGCCCACCACGCCCAGCACGGTGCTGTAGTGGTGCAGCCCGCGCAGCGCGTGCGTGGCGGGCGACCCGGGCCGTTCCAAGTCCCGCTCCCGCCCGGCTTTGAACCCGGCGTGGTGCGGATCGTGGCACGAGCCCACCGCGCAACGCAGGGGAAACGCGTCCGACAGGCTCTCGCCGCCGCGCGAAGCCGCCGGCGCGGGGCGCGTCTCCCCCCCCTCCGCGACGCGGTCCACCCACACGCCGTGCACGAGCGAGTACCCCATCGCGTCCGCCGCGCCGAGGAACGCGGGCAGCGTGACGCCGGGCGGCGGCTCGACGTGCTCGTCCAGGTCGGCGACGACGATCCAGTCGGCGTCGTCGGCGACGGCGGCGAGCCGGTGTTCCCAATGGTGCGCGACGGAGCTGAACAGCAGCGCTTCGCCCTCGTACGTCTCGAAGAACACCTCTCTGCGGGTCAGAATGGCGGCGAGGGATCGCGTGACCGCGCGCCGGTTCTCGGCGTCCGGCGACGCGTCATCCGCGGGCGGCGCGTGCACCACCGCCAAAACGTACTCGCGAGGCACGCGCGCCGGGCCGTCTTTTTCGACGTAGTGGTCCAGCCAGTGCTCGAGCAACGCCGCCGCGCCCGGTGTGCTCGAGGAAACGCCCGTCAGCAGGAACACGCGCGCGTCCGTGGCGTTGAGGAACGGCTCGCGGTCGGCCGGGGGATCGAACGCGCGCGCGGGGCCCGCGAACGACCCTCGCGCGACGGGGCGATCGCGACGATCGGAAAAACCGTCTCCGGTCGCGCCGTCTCCGGACGCGCCTCTGGCTCTCTCGTCCGCGAGCTCCTCGGCGAGCCCCTCGGCCCGCGCGCCGCTCGCGCCGCTCGCGCCCGCGCCGCCCCGCGGCTTGTACCGCAGCGGCGCCGCCGAGCACAGCAGCCGCCGCGCGCTGGACGTTTCGATCTCCCCCTCCCGGAGCACCGCGGGCAGGTCCGGCGCGTGGTGGTGCCTCGCCCGCACGCGGTACTTGCCGAAGTACGCGGCGAGCGCCAGGGCGTACAGCAGCACGACCATCGCCAGCATGCGCGGCACCACGCGCACGGCCTTGCGGTAGCGCCGGCCGACCGCCGCCTTCTGCGGCGTGGACATCGAGGCGTACAGCTCGGGGTTGATCGGTCGGCTCCCGATGGAGTTGCGCCGCGACGGACGCCCACTCGGAGGGGGACTTCGGTCGCCACCCATGACGGTCGCCGCGCGCGTTCGCCCGCGCCCCGCGAAACGCGACCCACGCCCCGGCCGCCCGTCACCTCGCGCGCTCGCTCCGAACGCAGGAGCCGAGACGCGCGCGCGTGACCCGCGCCGCGCGGAATGGCGCGCCGCCGCGAGCTCGCCCGTTGAGTCCACCGAGAGCCAGACTGTCCAGTTTCATCGCGTCCGCGGACCGCCACCTGCGAACGATTTCAGCGCGCAACGGTTTCGCGAAACGGAGGGCGGACAATCGTCCGCCGAAGGTTTTGTCGGACGCCGCGACGGGAGCGTCCGTCCAGTCCGAGAAATCCGAAAACTTCCGAGGGGAAACTTCAAAACGAGACGGAGCTTTTTTTTTCGGGTTCGTCGGTGCCCACGGCTGCGTGAAGGTTTAGACCACTGGGACCAGCTCCCGAACATCATCGTCAGAGCGGAAGGCGCGGATGTTTTGGTTCGTGCGGCGCGCGCTCCGGGCGCTCCGCGCGCCGCTTCGGCGGCCGCTGGAGCCGCTGCTGTGGTTCGCGGCGGCGTTGTCGGCGAAGGACGCGTGGGTGCGTTCCCCGCCCGTCCCCGGAACCGCGCGCGTCCCGCCTCGACGGCATTCCCCCCCGGGTCCACGTGTCACGCGCAGTCGTGGTCCTCCGACGTTCGCCCTCGCGCTCGCGCTGACCACCCCGACCGCCCCCACGCGCGCCCGTTTCCGCCGCGGACCCGATCGCGATCCCCACGCGCCGAACCCCAGGCGCTCCCGTCGACCGCGCGCGCGCGAGCCTCCCCGGGCGAGAGCCTCCCCGCGGGAGGATCTCAATCAGCAGCGGGAGCCAGGCCGTCGTCCGAATCGCAATCAGCCGCGCTCGCGACGCCGCGCGCGAAACCGCGCGCGGTCGCGCCCCTGCTGATCATCCTCGCCCAGGCGAAACTGGACGGCACGCGGTGGCAGGTGGTGCCCGCGTACCTCGGCGTGGTGACGTGCACGGGTCTCAACGCGCTCGGTAAGGTGAAAGGCGCGCGTTTGCCGAAGATCCTCTGCCGATGCGTCGCTTTGGCCGGCGCCGCGGGGACCGCCGTCTCGACGCTCGCCGGCGTGTTCGCGCCGGTGTTCCCGATGCCCAAGCCCACGGGCCCGTACCGCGTCGGGAAGACGACGCGTTTGTGGGTGGACCGGAACCGGCGGTCGTGGCTGCTGAAGACGAAGCGCGTGTTCGGCGCGCGGCCGCTGCCGGAGCACAGGATGATGATGGCCGACATCTGGTACCCGGCGCGCGCGGACTTTTTCGACGCGAAGGGCTCCGCGGCTGCGGGAGATCCGCAGCCGCCGTGGCCGGCGGACGAGGAGGCCGAGGCTCGGTTCGCCGAGCGAGCGAGGCAGGCGCGCGACGAGACGGAGCGCGGCGATCCCACCGATAAAAAATTCGATTCGCGTCCGCGAGACGGCGCGACGCCGGACCGGCGTCGCGCCGCCTCGCGGAAGCGGCGGGAGGAGGCGGCGAAGCACCAGGCGCGGTACGAGGCGAAGCGGGCGGAGGCGCGAAAGAGCGGCAAGCGACGCCGCGCGCACTGGCTCGACCCCACGCTCGCGACGACGCTCGCGGAGTCGTTTTACTTACCGGGTTGGGTGGTGGACTACTTCCGGCTCGTCAAGATGGAAGCCACGGAGGACGCGCCCGTGGCGGACCCGCCCGTCGTCCGATCGCCGAGCGAGCGGTCGTCCGGCGAGCCCGATACGCCCGTCCAAGTCGAAACCGGGGGTTTCCCCGTGGTGCTGTTTTCGCACTCCTTCACCGGCGTGAAGGAGCAGAACTCCGCGCTGTTACAGGAGATGGCGAGCTGGGGGCACGTCGTCGTGGCGGTGGACCACCCGCACGACGCCGCGCTGGTGCTGTACCCGGACGGGAGCACCGCGGACTTCCGCGGGTACGACATGCCGAAAGAGAGCGAACCTCGGAACTGGTGGCGGTTCAGACACGAACACGCGCGTTGGCGCGCGCTGGACCTGGCGCACGCGCTCGAGCGCGTCGTGGAGCTCTCTTTCCACGAGGCGTCCCCGTTGCGAGGCAAAATCGACCTTTCGCGCGTCGCGTGCGTCGGGCACTCGTTCGGGGGCGCCGCCGCGGTGATGCTCGCGCAGATGGACCCCCGGATCACGAGCGTGGTCGCGCTGGACCCTTGGATGTGGCCGCTGGGGCGCGAGACGGCGGCGGCGGGGTGCCCCTGTCCTCTGCTGGTGCTCGAGGCGCCCGAGTTCATGTGGAATCGCGACATCTTCTGCGTGACCAACGGCGAGACCTCCAGCCTGATGTGCGCGGCGACCGCGCCGCGGGCGGCGGCGGCGGCGGCGCGAAGGGAAAAAAAGACGAACGAAGACTCGAACGCGTCCGAATTTTCGAATCCGCGCGGCGACCACACGTGCGCAAAAGACGCGCGGTCGCGACGCGCGGTTCAGTTCGACGACGAGCGTTTAGGTGAGGACGCCTCGGACGTGGCGGCGGAGGATCCCGCGCGAGAGGATCCTTTGATGGAGGACCCCTCGAAGCCCCCCCCAGGGTTCGCGGGCGCGGAGGTGGACGGCCACGCCGGCGTCGGGTTCTACAACCGGGACGGGTACTACTACGCCAGCAACCCGCCTTCCAGCCCGACATCGCGGCGGCGCAGCGCGCACTTCCGACCGCAGCACCCGCGCCTGGGCTCGAGCGAGAATCTGGCTTCGTTCACGTCGTTCACGTCCATGGCGTCTTTGTCCAGCGCGCGCAGCGTCGGGTCCGTCGCCAGCCTCGCCGGGAGCGAACCGCGCGAAAAAAGCGCGGCCGGCGACGCCGACGTTTCCGGAATCTCCGCGGACGCCGACGCCACCGCCGCGCCCACCGCCGAGGAGGAAGCGGCGGCGGCGGTGGCTGCGTACGCCGCCGGCCGACCGCCGCGCGACCCGTCCTCGCTCGCGTTCCTCGCCCACGCCGGCGGGGCGAGCGGCGCGGAGACTCAAAACCCGGAGACTGAAAACGCGCTGCGCGCGAGCGGCAGCTGGAGCAACGTCCTGCGCGCGGTGAACGCCGACGCGGAACCCGCCTCCGCGGGCGATCACGGCTTGTCTAGTGAGAGCCCGGGTTTGCGGACGGTCGGGTCGTGGGGGTCGCTGCGGCGGCCTTTCCGCCGGCGCTCGATCGGCGAGCGGCGAAAAGCTGAACCGCACGGGGGAACCAGCGTGTCTTCCCTGGGCACGAGCGCGTACGGCTTCGAGACGCAGCGCGACCCGAGCGGCGTGGCGTTTAAAGCCGTGTTGCGCGACACGATGCACTTCGACTTCACCGACATCGCGATGATCGCGCCGCTCGCCGCGACGGTGTTCGGCGTGGTGGGTGTCGGCGGCAGGGAGGTGCACGACGTGACGAGCGCGGCGACTCTGCGGTTCCTGCGCATGTTCAACCACCCGCGCGACCCCGACCACTCCGATCCCGACGCGGCGGAGCTCGAAAAACTACGCGCGAAGCTCCTGAGCTCGGCGCCGGTGGCGTCCGTGCGCGCCGAGGAGACGTACGGCTTCTCCGGCGGGAACGAGATCGACCCGGAAAAAACCGGCTCCGATAAAAACGTCTCCGTCTCTCTGCCCCGGCTGAAGCTGGGCAAGATGGGGCACCCCGCGACGACGCACCGGGGCGTGCGCGGCTCGCTCGCGCGCGGGAAAAAAGCCGCCGGCGGCGCGGCGCGCGACGCGGCGTTTCGCAAATCCTTCGACGCGACGCACCTCCCCGAGAACTGGATGGACCTCGAGGGCGCCGACCTCGAGGGTGGGTCGGACGACCCGGAGACGCGCGCGGACGCGGGGGCGAGGAACGCGGAGGATGTCGCGCACGTGCGGGAGAACACCTCGGGCGGGCTCGAGGCGGACCGCGGCGAGGACCCGCGACGTCGATCGGGCGGACGGAGCGAAAAACGGAGCGAGACGGAGCGCGCCTTTCCGGCGACGGCGCCCTCGCGCCGCGACGCCGACGCCGACGCCGACGCCGCGACGGAGGCGACGGAGGCGAAGCCCCGGATCGTGCGCTGGGTGAAGTCGCACGAGTGGATTCTAGACTCTGACCGCGCGTTCGACGAGTCGCAGCGCCGCGAGATGCGGTGGCTGCTGCACGAGTGCCGGAAGCTGGGGACGCACATCCAGCCGAGCGACTTCGTCGCCATGTTCCCTTCGTTCGACACCGAAGCCATCAAAAGAGCGGCGCTGCGAGAGCTGACGTCGGAGGAGACGCACCCCGCGCCGAAGCCGCTGGTGTGGCTGGCGCAGATGGTGGTGGACGGGGACATACCGCGGCACACCAGCGAGGGGGGGAACCACCACGGCGTCCCGGACGAGGAGCTCGAGCGCGCGGAGGACGAGGCGACTTGAGTGTTGAATTCTCATAATTGTTTCTGTCGAAGTTCTTCGAGGGTGCTGTGCATACGAGCCGATCGTGATACCAGACAGCTTTTGCAGTCACAAGTTTCCGTTCTTTTATCGGACGTCTTTTTTCTTCGGAAAAATCCAGGAGAGAAGACTTTGTGAGAATGACGCGAAAAACCTTCATCAACATGGGCGGGGCGATCAGTCGTCCAACCCGAAGAAGCCACGGATGGTGAACGGCTCTTGCTCCTCCTCGGCCTCGCGCCCCGGCCGGCGCGCGCGCTTGCGCGGCGAGCGCTTCGGCGCGCACTCCGCGCACCAGTACTTCACCCTGCCGTGCGGACACGGCCGGCACTCCGCGCAGAACCGTTCG
>MDSV01015026.1_pt1 | contig 14573 bp, 11 predicted proteins | sample 810851 | NCBI WGS metagenome assembly MDSV01 (sample SAMN05326640, study PRJNA326480) | marine metagenome | isolation source: seawater | place: Atlantic Ocean: North East | collected 2012 | reverse complement strand
TCTCCAACGAGAAAGACCTGAAACTTTTTCTTTGTATGGCTCTTTACAAAAGATATTGATTCTAAAAACAATGGATGATTTTTTACGGGAACAAGCCGACCAACAAGGGCAATTGCCAATACATCACCACGAAGACCCCAATACTCCCTAAAGCTGGCTCGTTTGTTCTCCATATTTTCGAAAAACCTATCCAAATCAAAACCCAACGGCACCATGCGAAACTTAGAGGGGCTTGCAATCTTGTAGTCTTCTGATAGCTCTTTTTTCTGTAAAGGGCTTATTGCAATCAGGGCACTACTTCTTCGAGCCAAGAAACGTTCCACAGCTAAGAAAACACTAGTTTTTATATTGTTAAAATAGGAATGGAAAACATGTCCGTGATATGTATGTAGGACAACAGGAACCTTCTCTTTGTAGGCGGCATAACGCCCTATTGCTCCAGCTTTCGCCGCATGAGTGTGCACTATATGTGGCTTAAACTCACGAATAATCTTGCGGACCTCTAGGTATGCTTTACGGTCTTGACTGAAATTAATAGAACGCCGCATGGAGGGAATAAGTCTTGGGGACAACCCCATTGACTCTGCAATGTATAGCGAACTACCCTCTGAAGAGTCTTCCTGCCCAGCAATTAATAAGGTCTCAAAGGAATCGCCAAGGTGCTTTGTTAGGTAGCACACGTTATACGTTGGACCACCAATGTTGAGCCGATTAGCTATGCGCAAAACACGAATTTTTTGATTACCCATCGATTAAGTTTATACGTGCCCACCATTCTTGAAACACTAAGAAGGAATAGAGAAAGGCGCTTGTTTCTGCTCCGCCTTCTTTTTGATTAGATTCAAAGATTTGACGCAAAGGTTTATATAAAAATAAACCTTGTGCATCAAGAAAGTCTTTTTGTATGAATTGTTCAATTCTATCGGAAAAAACTGTTTTTGTCCATTCCTCTAGAGGAACCTCAAACCCATGTTTGGGCCTGAGAAAAACCTCTGAAGGCAAATCATTTTTAAATCCTTTGCGAAGAAGTCGCTTAGTTGTGGAACCTTTTATTTTGAAGGAGGAGGGAAGGCTATTGGCAAGATCAACAACATGGTGGTCTAAAAACGGAACCCGCACTTCAAGACTTGAGGCCATTGACATTTTGTCGACTTTGGTAAGCATATCAGACGGAAGGATAATGTTTTGGTCGGCATACAGAAAGTCATTAAGACATTCTATTTTTTTTGGTAGGAGATCATAGAAAGAGGGGTTTCCCTGATACGGATTAACAAGTGTGCGGTGTACATCATTTGGGTTTGAAAATGCTGCCCAATAAGCATAACGAGCTCTAGTGCTTTTACCCATACCAATGCTAAGCCGATGAAGCTGTCTGGCTTTGTTTTTAAGCATTGAACCACGGCTAGAACTCCCTGTACTCAAGAGCGGGCGTATGGCAGAAAGTAGACTTCGATAAAAAGGATTTAGGCTCATGCGAAGGGCACGATGCTTGTTATAACCCCCAAAAACTTCATCGGCCCCATCACCGCTCAAGGCCACGGTAATATGTTCTTTAACGCATTTACATAAATGAAAAACATTGATTGCCGATGAATCTGCAAAGGGCTCGTCCATCGCATCAAAAAAGAGATCTATATGGTTAAATATTTTCTCATCGGACAATACAATATTTTCGTGTTTGGTGCCGAGGGCAATAGCGGTTCGATTGGCCACACTTGTTTCGTCAAAAAAGTTCCGCCCCTCAAACCCAATAGAATAGGTTTGTATGCCACCATGAAGCTTTTGGGCAATCGAGGCAATGATAGACGAATCAATACCACCGCTTAGAAACGATCCAACAGGGACATCGGCCACCATTCGAAGCCCCACAGCGTACTCTATTTTTTCTTTACACATAGTTGCGGCCTCAGTAAATGAAAGTGCTTTTTGAGGGGCACTTTCGTCTACGTTGTAATAGCGAGTTTGAATTATCCCCCCCTTCGACGAATACTGTAAAGTTGTACCTGGAGAGAGTTTGACAACGCCATCAACTAAGCATAGTGGTTCGGGAACATAACTATATAAGAGATATTCATTGAGCGCTTGTGGGTTTATGTGAAAGGGAACTCCAAGACTTTTGAGGGCTTTGAGTTCTGAACTAAAACGAAGTCCATCCTCTGAATGGAAAAGATAGAGTGGTTTGATTCCCATTCGGTCGCGACCAAGAAGCACTTCTTGAGTTAGGGTATCATAGAACGCAAAAGCAAAAAAGCCATTTACCTCTTTAATAAAATCTTTACCATAAGCCATAAGACCCTGAAGAAGCACTTCGGTGTCAGACGATGTTAGAAAGGCTGTACCACTGTTTGATAAATTATGCCGCAAGTCAGCATGGTTAAACAACTCTCCATTATACACGAGCCAGTAGCGCCCACAGGGGCTTTTCATAGGTTGATTGGACCGCGCCTCAAGATCTATAACTGCAAGCCTCCTGTGCCCGAGAAAGTTGTTGTGTTCGAACACAACGTGATTGCCGTGATCAGGCCCGCGGTGTTTTAATGAATTTAATGTCGAGAGCAGCACCTTGCTACTTAACGGAGCATTATTTCCAATCCAACCAACGATACCGCACATACAATTGCAAAATAAAAGGATTTTGGTAAAGACGTATATTCAAACCGTGGAGCTATTGGATTTTATTATCGGCCCTATATACGTGGGTATAATATTGTTTATTGGGCTTAGGATCTCTTCGAGACTTATCGACCCCATTGATCGCAGAATGTTTAACCTCGGTCTATTAGTAAAATTGATTAGCTCTTTTGCAATCGGCGTAATCTATTGGTTTTATTATCAAGATGGCGATACGGTATATTACTATGAAAGAATGCTCAGGGTCGCTACTGTCCTAAAAAGTAATACTTCTCTTGGATTAAAGCTCGTTTTTTCAGCGTATCCAGAAGAGGCAGACGAAACCTATTTTTTAATGACATCGTTGCGAGCTTTTGACACCGCGTCATATATGGTGGTTCGAATTGCAGCCATAGTTAACACGGTGTGCTTTGGTATCTATACGAACGTTGCGTTGCTTTTTTCTGTTTTTGCTTTTTCAGGCCTATGGCAGCTTTACAGAATAACCTGTGATGCACTCCCCAATGTTTCTAAACGCTATATAGGCTTGGCTATATTATTGTTTCCCTCTGTAGTGTTTTGGGGAAGTGGGTTATTAAAAGACACCCTTACTCTAGGCGGGATAACCTGGGTGATTGCCTGTTTTTATCGCGGTATTATCAAAGGCAAAAAGCCAATTGTAAACATTTTAATCATAATTGTTATTGGTTATTTTGTTTCCGTAATAAAAAGCTACATTTTAGTTGCCTTCGTGCCAGCTGCGTTCTTGTGGTATGTGGCTGAGAAAAGATTGGCATCATCTGGTGCTGCCTCAACCCCATTAAATCCTGTTCTTGCGATAGGGGCCATCCTCATTTCTTTGGCTTTATTATCTCAGTTGGGGGATATTTTGGGCCGATACTCAGTAGAGAATCTTCAACGTGAGGCCGAAGCCATGCAGCAGTGGCACCATCAAGTTGAAGAAGTATATGACTATGAGGGTTCGTCCTATAGTTTGGGTAATACGGACTTTTCAACAGTTGGTTTGATCACCAAGGCCCCAATCGCGTTAATAACCACCTTTTTTAGACCCTTTCCTTGGGAGGTTGGCAATCCGCTCATGCTATTGAGCTCTTTGGAATCACTAGCCTTATTTTCTATTGGGTTTCTTGTCCTTTTTCAATCAAGCAAAAACTCAGAATACAGCCTTGCTCGTATTTTCAAGCAGTACCCGATTCTACAATTCTCTTTAGTCTTTTCTCTCATCTTCGGTTTTGCTGTGGGTTTTACTGCGTATAATTTCGGGGCGCTTGTGCGCTATAAAATTCCCTGTTTACCAACGGTTGGAATTTTATTGGCCGCGCTGTACTCTCTTCGATTAAACCAGGAAGCAGGAGCCTAAACACTAAAGCATCAAGGTTTTTATTTTGCGAACATATGTGTTCTGTTGACTTATAACAGAAAAATACTGCATGACATGTTCTCTTCCTGCTTCTCCCAACCGACTTCTTAAGGCATGGTCAAACAAGAGGCGCTCTAGGGCTTCGATCCAGTCATTTTTACTTTCAGCCAAAAAACCGGTCTGGCCGTGGAGCACAACGTTTTTGTTGGCACCAACTGGCGACGCAACGCAAGGGATGCCTAGGCTTAGATATTGTAGCGCCTTAAAAGCACACTTTCCTTTTGCCCACTCTTCATTGGGGAGGGGCATAATGCCTATATCAATATCCTGTAGTTGGTCAATTTCATGCACGATATTCCACTCTTCAAAATCAAAAGGAATGGTTAACTCCTGTGGTGTTTTGTCTGCTATGATTTTGAAACAGATATTGTGTCTCTGTTGGATAGCCTTTAATGCCCCTTCAATATTTTTGAGATAGGGCAAGGTAGAATGGCTGCCTGTCCACCCTATGCATACCACCTCGCCCGCTTTGTTTTTAACATGCTTTTTGATGGTGTTGTGGTGATGCTCGGTATCTATTGTTGTTGGTATAATGACGACATTATCATTATGCTGAGTGGCAAAATCGGCGAGGTGTTGGTTTCCAACACAAACCATAGAAGACCACGTACAAATACGATTTGTTTTTTCAGGGTTTTTAAGCCAGGAAATCCATGAATTAGAAGTGTTTTTGATCCAAATAGCATCATCGAAATCATAGATGAGCCTTTTTTTTGCAATGTGTGCAATCCACCACTCAATGATGGGTGGGCCGATTGGGCTAGCCTCTCGATGAACCATAACAAGGTCATAGCGCCACAGAAAAAATAAACAACAAAAGCGACGCAAAAACCCTAGCAGCGTGGCCCATATCTTAAATAAGTGGTACCCTTTTTTATATACAACACCCCAACCCCAGGTTGTTAAAAAAGATTGCTGGTCAACTACTATGTTATTAACCTCCAAAAAGGGAATGTATTGTTCAAAACGAAAGCGCTGAGAACCAGCGGATCCTTTCGGATAGGGACACAATATGAGTAGTCTCCTATTCTTTTCCATTACTTTTTTGTTGCTTTGCTTCATAGTTGACATGAACTTTAAAGAATTTTTTTTCCTCAAAGGACATCAAGATGAATCCTCAAGATACATTGCATTTTTCGTTCGGATACTGGTGATATATCTTGTTTGGTTTTTATTTCGTGAGTTTATGGAAAAGTCAGGATTGCTTCGTCCCTATTGGGATGACTTCCACATTCTTTTTTCAACGGTTTATATAGGGTTGGCTCAGCCTGTCTTGGAGTTATTTATACAAGCACCGGTTCTAGTAAACTCTCAAAATATTTTCCTCCCCGCATCTCCACCGATGTTTGTGGCATTTCACTGTGTTGGTGTTGCCCCAATGGCCATCATGACAATGGTTTTTTTATGGAACCCCCTTCCCCGAGCAAGAAGATTGAAATATTGGGTGATTGCCATGACCACAATCGTCTTCTTAAATTGGTTTAGGATAACTACCTTGGGCTTTATGCTTTACGCTCAGTGGGAGCAATTCTTTTATTTTAGTCACTCATACACGTATATTCTAATGATATATGGAGCACTTTTTTGGGTTGTTGTCTCCTTTTTTAGGCCATACTTTACATTAAAACCCAGTTAATGGTTAGCGTCGAGTTATGATAGATAAAGCAAATGTATTTGTGCACGAATCTGCTGTAATTAATTATCCAACCCAAATTGGTGCAGGTTCAAAGATCTGGCATTTTGCCCATGTTATGAGGGACGTGCAAATTGGACTATCATGTACCATCGGCCAAGGGTGTTTTATAGCTTCGAAATGCGTTTTGGGAAATAATGTCAAAGTTCAAAACAATGTCTCAATTTATGAAGGTGTGATTTGTGAGGATGATGTATTTCTAGGTCCTTCGATGGTCTTCACCAACGTGGCGAATCCCAGGGCTCATATCATGAGAAGGGATCAGTATAAAAAAACAACAATTAGAAAGGGTGCTACTGTCGGCGCCAACGCAACGATTGTGTGTGGAATAGAAATAGGATCCTATGGTTTTGTAGGTGCCGGATCTGTGGTAACAAAAGATGTTAAGCCCCACGAATTGGTCTATGGCAACCCTGCAACACATAAGGGTTGGGTAAGCAAGTCAGGGCATAAATTAAGTCTACAGAAGCCAGGTGACGAGGCGAGTTGCCCGGAAGGAGGCGAGTTGTATCGACTTACAAAAAAAGGGGTGGTAACTGTATAATGGAAGACAAGAAGGTTCATATTTCTAAACGTTTTGCACTCATTGGTGGAGCGGGATATATAGCACCACGCCACTATAAGGCAATCTGTGATTTGGGTCATAAGCTAGTTGCAGTGTATGATGTTAGTGACAGCATGGGGGTCCTTGATCAGTATGCCCCCGCCGCATACTTTTTCACCTCATTCGAGCGCTTTGACCGGTTTTTAGACAAGCAAAGACGACTCGGACTGCCAGTTACCCATCTGGTGGTTTGTAGCCCAAACCACCTACACGACGCTCATATCCGCTTTGGTTTGCGCCAAGGTATGGAGGTAATATGTGAAAAACCCATTGTGGTAGATTCAAAAAACTTAGAGGGCTTGCTTCAGCTTCAATCCAAGTCGGGAAAAAGGGTTCATCCGATTTTACAACTTCGTAAGCACCCCTCAGTAATTGCTTGGAAAAACGAGATAGCAAGTGCGGCAAACAAACCATCACAAGCAGTAATCGACTTAACCTATATAACGCCACGTGGAAATTGGTACTATGCCTCGTGGAAAGGCATTCAAGAAAAGTCTGGCGGGTTGGCAACCAACATTGGCATTCATTTTTTTGATATGTTGTTGTGGGCCCTTGGTCCTGTACTAGATTTCCAAGTCCATGTACGAAGCCATGATAGAGAAACAGGGCTCATTCAATTTAGCGATGCACGGGTTCGTTATTTCTTGTCTATTGATGGTGCTACAGTCCCACAGGCTCAAGAAAAATCCACCACAGGAAGCTACAGAAGCCTTAGGGTAGACAATCACGAGGTGACCTTTAGTGATGGCTTCATGGACCTTCATACAGAGGTTTATAAAGACATATTAGACAACAAGGGTTGTTCTTTGGCCGATGCACAACCCGCCATAGAACTTCTTACTAAAATGCGCGCAGTAACGCCGAGTCTACCAAATGACCCTGAAGAGGCACATCCACTAATACGCAGCCAACAGAAAAAGCACCCGTTCAGCGCATGAGTTTTGTGTAAATGGAATGGTAGGTTTCTATGCCGTGATTAACGTCAAACCATTGGTTTGCAGTCGCTTTGCAAACTGGGGCCAAAGCCTCTCGATACCCTTTATCCTTGAGTACGTGGAGCACTTTTTTATAGGCCACCTCATTAAAATCATTAACAAGAAGGGATTCGTCTATTTCTTCCATAACTTGATCAGTATCCCCCACCCCACGATTACACAGCACGGGCAGCCCCATGGCAAGCATTTCGCCTTGCTTAACAGGGGATGATGCTGATTTAGAAAACACGGGAAGAATAAAAAATAACCCTAGGTCGAATAGGGCGAGATGCTCGGGAACACGATCATAGCTAGTTGAATGAAGCCTTATTGAATCATTAGGTATGTCCCTTGACAATAGTTTAGGATTCAACTCCTCTAGTGAGAGTTTGGACAAAAAGAATAGCTTCAAATTAGGAATGTATTTGAGCCAAAAGGCAAATGCGTCTAACATTTCATCCAGCATATACCATGTTCCAATGGACCCGAGGTATCCGATAACAATATCTTCTTGATTTAGACCATATATTGTCCGCAAAGCCTCTCTGTCTTTTGTAGAATATTGCACGGGGTTAAAATGTTCTAGATCCGCGCAGCAGGGAATAACAGATATGGAGTCGTTAAAGTCTCTAATATGATTCCATCCAGCAACAATCCTCTTGCCTTTATGGGTTAGGGACACGATATGATTGGCATGAAAAAGAAGTTTTCTTTCCAGTTGCTTGACCCTGTGGTATACGATTCGGTATATGGGGTTGCTGTGTGGCCAGATTCCGCCCTCCTTTCTTTCATCTGCCCAAAACCCCCGCATGTCGAAGACAAAAGGGGTGCCCGATTTATTTTTAATCTGTAAGCCAACCCATCCCGCCATATAACTTCTGCAATGAACAAGATCTATAGCCTTTGTCGCCACGATTTTTACAGCCCTTTTTTTGATAGCTTGGCGCTGTATAAGGGGTTGTATGATAGGTGGTTTGTTCTTATAATCTATGTGGTCCCAAGCTATGTTGTACTTTTTAAGTAGCTCAAGAACCGCCTCCCCTTCGCGCGCAAATTGATTCTCTTTTTCTTGTGATAGGATATGAATAGTGTGCCCCATTTTACTAAGGCCTGTGAGATAAGGCAGAATTTGAGACCTTCCGAGGGGATCGGTTATACCATCAAATGTTATGTATAAGACAGCGCCCACATCAGTTCGTTAATTGTTTGTGTGTTACCCATGTTGAGCAAGCCACTTTATATATAGGTCAAGCCCCTTGGAAAACGATACTTTCGGCTCGTATTGCAATAGATTGCATGCCTTGGTTATGTTGGCATGGGTGTAATTAACGTCGCCCTCTTGCATGGGATGATACTCTATTTTCGGCGTCTCACCTAATTTCTCATAGAGTAAATCAGCCATTGTAGAAAGAGTAATCGGTTCACCCCCACCAAGATTAATAATCTCATAATGAGAAGCGCCACGCGCTAAAAAGCTTGTTGCAGAAAGTACCCCATCAACAATGTCATCTACAAACGTGTAATCCCTTCTTGTGCTTCCATCACCGTATAGAGTAATGGGTTGACCCCGTTTAATAAGATCGATAAACTTACAAATAGCGAGATCAGGTCTCTGTCGAGGTCCAAAAACAGTAAAAAACCTCAAACAACAAACATTTAAACCCAATCGGTGATGTGCTTCAAACAATTGAAGTTCGTTGGCTCTTTTGGTATAAGCATAGGGAGAAATGGGCTTACTAACATTCATTTCTTCGTCAAAAGGAAGCGTTGACAAGTTGCCATAAATCGAAGAGCTAGAGGCAAAGAGTATGTCTTTACATTGTATTTCTTCGGCAAGGTCAATGACTGCCTGGGTGCCAAGAATGTTGCTTTTTATGTAATCTCCAGGTCGTTCAATGGAAGGCCGAACCCCTGCCTTGGCGGCCAAATGAATGATGCAATCAAATGTGACCCCACCTGCAACCCAACGGCAATCTTTAAGATCTTGAAGAGAACACTCTTCAAAATGAAAGTTAGGATATGCTGCAAGTATGCTCAAGTTTTCCTCTTTGATTTCTCGAGGATAAAAGGGGTCTAGGTTATCCATGCCATAGACCAGGTGGCCTAAAGAAAGTAACCTTTCGGCAACATGTGATCCAATGAACCCGGCACAACCGGTTACAAAAAAAGTCTTTCTCTTAAACACAGCAATGTATTCTTTTGTAAAGTACTACTTCTCTAGCCATTGATGAAGTAAGGTTAATAGGAAGACGCGGTGGTAAAGGTATTGCTCGCCTTTGACATAAAACCGCCGTTTATATTGTTCCACCATGCTATAATCTACCCACCCATGTTTTGACACCACACTTCTTGTTAAGTGTTTATCTACCCACGCCCTTAGCGGCCCTTTGAGGTATTGAGCAAGAGGTACGCTAAAGCCTTGTTTGGGTCGATCAAAGAATTCTTTTGGCACAAGGTCAAAAAGGATGTCTTTTAAGATATATTTAGTCACTGATTTTCTTTTTTTCCAATGCACAGGCAGGCCAATGGCAAACTCAACTATGCGGTGATCTAACAGGGGAACTCTTACCTCTAAGCTGTGCGCCATGGAGGCGCGATCTACTTTTACAAGAAGATCATCTGGAAGATACCAGCAATAGTCAAAAAAAGCCTGTCTTTCTTGGGCACTCATCCAGGACGGAATAGGTGGTTGGGGGGAAAAGCCACCACCCCCTATTTGTAGTTTTCTTATTTCTTTTTGACTAAAGAAATATTGCTCTTGAGAGAAAATGTGACGCTGTCTATATTCCTTTTTATGACCTTCAAAAAGCCCAAAGGCTCTTTTGTGTCGGGAGCTACCAAGGCTTTTGACAAGAGGATTGGCAAGCCGCCCAACGTTTCGCAATAGAACACTGTCAAGTCTTTTTGCCCAGGTATACATGCCATATCCTAAGAAGCCTTCGTCTCCCCCATCTCCAGACAGTGCCACAGTTACATGCTCTCTAGTAAACTGGGAAACAAGGGATGTGGGAAGTAAGGATGTGTCTCCAAAGGGTTGGTCAGTCATGGAGAGATAGTTGGAAAAAATGTCGAGCAAGTCCTTTTGTTTAAAGATTTTTTCTCTGTGATCACAGCCTAGATGGTGGGCTATTTTTGCAGCATGAGATGCTTCGTTGAACGCGTCCTCCTTAAATCCAATGGAAAAGCTTTGTAGTTTACTTCCAAGGATATCCTGCGCGACAGCAACTACCAGGCTTGAATCTATCCCCCCGCTTAAAAAGCATCCAAGGGGCACATCGGCCACCAATCGATCCTCCACGCTTTTATAGACAAGATCACGTAATGATTTTTTTGCACTATCATATGATGTTGGAATAGAAGGCCGTTCATTTACTCGGTCAAACAACGAGTAGAATGCGCGATGATTGGCCTTGCCATCCTTAAGCTGGAGATAATAACCGGGCCTGACTTGATGAATTTCCTCAAACAAGGTGTTCTGTCCAGGAACAAAGCCAAGGTTTAAATAGTCGGCAAGGTGTTTATTGGATGGGCGAGTCTCGCCCAACGCTTGAAGCCCTTTTATCTCAGAAGCAAAAGAAAAACCCACACCAGTTGCTGTCGAATAATATAGGGGCTTTATGCCTATTCGGTCTCTAGCTAGGGTAAGCTCTTTCTCCTGCGCATCCCATATTGCCAAAGAAAACATTCCCTCAAGAAGGGCTAACGAATCCACACCTAAAGCATTAAACAAAAGGAGAACAACTTCACTGTCAGATTCACCTTTACAGGGAAGGTTATATTGTTTTTTAAGTGCCTTATAATTATAGACCTCCCCATTAAAAATTAAGGTGTAGCGGCCACAGGGCGTGGATAGGGGTTGGTTTCCACCATCTGTCGGATCGATAACACTTAGTCGGAAATGCCAAAGACTGCATGGCCCTAGTTGAGTGTGTGCAAATCGATCGGGCCCTCGGTGGTTTAAAACCCCCCTGAGCAAATGGGGTGGTGGTGCACTTTTCTCATCATGAAACGAAACAAATCCAACAATCCCACACATCAGACGCATTTTATATTGAGAAGGCAATCGGCAAGTTGTTTAGTGCTTGCTTGACGAGTATAGGCATGAGAAGAAGAAGCGTTTTCTATCGCAGTTTTACCTGTATTTACCCAGGCTTCATATAACTCTTTAATGTAAGAGCTAACCTCGTTGGCGTTTTTACAAACGAAACCAAGTGAGGTTTCTTCTAATATTTTTTCAAGAACACCCTGATCGCCTTCGACAAGCAAAATGGGCTTCTTGTGGGGTAAATAGTCAAAGGTCTTGGCGCTAAGCCAATCAGCACCCGGTGCTGATAATAGTAATAGAGCGTCTGCGCTGTGTAGGCTTTGCATTAACCTAGAATAGGATATTCTTTCGGTAAATACAAGGTGGTTTTCTAATGATTGGTGGAAACGTTTTATTCGCTTGACCATTTCAGGGTAAAAGGACATACCATAAAAAACCACCTTTATTTTAGCGTTTGCATGGTGGGTTAAAAATATCCTTAGCCCTTCGAGAAAACTCTCCAAACGCTGATAGTCATAGAGCCTACCCGCATAGGCAATGGTAAAGGTGCTGTTCAATTCTGATGGCTTAAGGCGACGGGCTATCTCTTCATCGTACCCATTATATATGACAGCCGTCCGCTCTTTTTTCATTAGAGAAGTGGAGGTGTTTTTTAAATAAGTTGGTGATGCAGCAGTAACCAGTGATGCATTAGTAAGGTTTTTTCGCTCACCAATCCGGTGAGACAGGAGTATGAGTTGTTCTGCAAACGACAATGATTTATTCTCCTGATTTGTTGTCCAACCATCCCTATAATCTAAGACCACGGGCAAGTTGTATTGTTTGCCAAGACGAGAGGCATAAGTGTGTAAAACAAAAGGCTCACCAGTTGCCATAATGGCATCTACATGAAGGGATGTAATGCGTTGTTTGGCCTCCTTGTATAAGAAGTGTTTGTCGCCAATTTTAGGAAATAGATGTTCACCCATAGCCATTAGGAAAGAAAGCACTTTGCGAATCCACCTTCTTTTTTTATTCCCATGCTTTATAAAAATTCGATCACGAAGGCCGGGATTAAAAGGAATCCGAATTATTCGATGCGAATCCTGACGAAGATCTTGAATGGATTGGCTTGCGCTAGGCTTGACACAATCTGCAGAAGATTGAAGCGAAGCGTCCCAGTGCCTTGTTAAGATGATGGGGTATACACCGTGTTCGTTTAAATACTTAGCCCAATACCAAGGTCGTTGACCACCAATAGATAGGTTTGGAGGAAAATCATAAGCAAGAATTAAAATTCGATACTCTGCCATGGGGTTCTAATAGGGAATTGTACCTAATTTAAAGGTAGTCATGGATCCTATAAAGAATTCCCTAGCTTCTCAACGTAGTCTCGTGTTTATTACAGCAGAGTATCCATTTGGCAAGCAAGAGACCTTTATAGAAAATGAGATTTCCTTACTATCAGAAGCATTTGACCGAATCATTGTGTTACCCAAAAGCACTCCGGGCAGTCCCAGAACAATGCCATCAAACTGTATCATTGGGACACTCTATGGCTCCAAATATCGTTCAATAGGCTGGCGCACTTTGTACCAAGAGTGCTTCAGCGTTATAGGTCATTGGGGCAAATTCAAAATTGCCTATCGTTCATGGCAAAGTATAAACAAACGACTTACGCAGATTTCAACCTCAACAAAAGGTGTTCTTGGTGAATTGGTGTATTACAGTTATTGGTTAGATGAAGGAGCGATGGCGGCAGCATTTCTTGCCCAAAGAGACGGGTCCTTTGCGATAAGTAGAGCCCACGGATGGGACGTTTATCCAGTACGCCATCCTCACAAATATTTACCATATAGGTCGTATCTAGCTAACTCGGATTTAGTGGTTTGTCCAATTTCAAAGCACGGAGCAGAGGCATTGCGAGAACAGGGTTTTACCAATCTAGACCTTTTTTATCTTGGTGCTCCACAGCCAAAAAAAGTAGAAGTAAAAAACCGTCAAGGCACTAAAACGCTAGTGTCTATATCATCATGTATTGAGTTAAAGCGCGTTCAGCGGATCGCAGCAATCTTTGCTGCGCTTTATCAGCGGGACTCCACATGGAGGTGGAACCACTTTGGAGACGGTCCATTGGAGGCAGAAGTAAAAGAGTGGTTGGATAAGTCAGGGGCGGAAGGATATATTTTTCATGGTCGCCAATCCAACGAAACAATTCACCAGTGGCTCAGTGAAAATGCCAATAACACCATCTTCATAAACCAAAGCACCACAGAGGGTCTGCCGGTTTCTATGATGGAGGCCATGAGTGTTGGCATTCCTTGTGTGGGTACCAATGTAGGCGGAGTTTCTGAGATTATTGAAGATGGCAATAATGGGCTCTTACATGACGATGGATTAAGTGTTGAGACTGTGGCTCATTTGATTCAGGCACTAGATGAAGACCGTCTCCACTCTATGGCAGAAAATGCGAAGAACACTTGGCAGAATAAGTTTAACGCGGAAAAGAACCACACAGCGTTCTTAAAGCGGTTAACCTAGCGCAGCGCGTCTTCGTAAAGCGTAACCAGCTTTTTGCAATAGGGCTTAATGTCATATTGGGCGGCAGTTTCTATGGCTCCTTTTTGCAGAGACTTTAACAGTTCTTTATTCTCCCAGACAGCAATAATTTTCGCCGCAAACTCTTCGGGCTTTGTATCCTGTGGCAAGAGATACCCATTAACCCCGTCTTTTACAATGTCCCTATTGCCTCTAGCATCTAGTGCAATTACAGGCAATCCCGCCGCCATTGCTTCTACCAAAACCAATCCAAAGGGCTCGTATGTTGCAGAGTGGACGTAAAGAGTATTTTTCCAAAGATATGGAGCCACTTGGTTTACATTTCCTTCTGAGGCAACACTAGACGATAGCCCCAAGCGTTCTGCTTCCTCTATGAATGGTGCCCTGAGTGGGCCATCCCCTAAGCAAGTAAGCTTGGAATGGAATTGCTTTTGCTTTTTAAGGTGGCCAAGAACACGCAAAAGGTATGCTTGGTTTTTCTTAGCCTTAAAGCTCCCAACATTTATAAGGCTTAAGAAGTCTGGCTCCTTTTGCTTTGGGTTCTTGGTAAAAATATGGGAGTTTATAGCATTAGAAAGAAGGGTAATTTCTCCCCGAACACTTTTTGAATCCTCTACATATTTTTTTTCGCTTTTTGATATTGCGATAAAATGTTGTGGTTGCTTTTG
>MDSV01194105.1_pt1 | contig 14574 bp, 16 predicted proteins | sample 810851 | NCBI WGS metagenome assembly MDSV01 (sample SAMN05326640, study PRJNA326480) | marine metagenome | isolation source: seawater | place: Atlantic Ocean: North East | collected 2012 | reverse complement strand
TAACTCCAAGCCAGAACCTCTTCCTTTCAGGAGTGAGGTCATTCATTTTTTCAATCCCGCCCGCTACAACAATATCTGCTTGTCCACTTTTGATGGCCATCCAAGCATCTCTGAATGCAAATCCAGATGAAGCACAAGCATTCTCTACTCTCCGGACTGGAATGTTGTCCATACCTGTGTGCTCTGTAAGCAGAGCTGCAGTATTACCAATTTGGCCCCCTCCGAAAGCAATTGAACCGATAAATGCTTCATCTACCATCGACGGCTCAAAATCACCGTCTATTGATGCGAACGCATTTTCAGCGGATTCGGCCCACATACCCTTTAATCCAAGGGCATGGTTACCAAATTTTGTTTGACCCGCGCCTATGACTGCGACATCGACCATGACACCTCCACTACTTCACGGTTCAACTAACTCTCGGTGCACAAGGTTCAACAACGACCCACTTGTCGGCGGGATGATACTAATGCTACGACAATGCAGAGCCCACGGTCATTTTAGAGGAACAAACTGCCCTACATGCAACGCTGAAGGCAAGTTCATTATGTCTGACAGAGAATCTAACAGCCTAGGTCGAATACTCGCGCTTGTGCTTCGACACGCCCCGGAAAAATTCGGTGTTGAGATGGATCTGAACGGTTGGGTAAATGGTCGTGAATTATCCGAATCAATTCAGAAGCAACGTAAGCATTTCCATTGGATTCGCGGATGGCATTTTGAGGCTATCGCAAATGCTGACGAAAAGGGTAGATATCAAGTCGAAGGTGAAATGATTAGAGCAACCTACGGACACTCTATTGAATTGGAATTAGATCTTCCTACTGATGATATTCCAGAATCATTGTATTGGCCATGCGAACTAGATGCAGTTCCAACTCACATGGAACTTGGAATCACTGCTGGTGACAGAAAACACGTTCACTTGTCTCGCACAATCTCCAACGCAATGGAAGCAGGACACGTTCGAATTAACCGCCCTGCAATTTTAGAAGTTGATACTACAAGAGCGATTGCAGATGGTTTCACAATCTGGAGAGCAGGTAAGACTGTATTCTTGTGTGAAGAAATGCCAGCCGAATATCTTTATCATGTCGAGGAAGATGACCCGGCGATTCAAGATATGATTGCTATTTGGGAAGAAGAGTGATTACTCAACGTAGTCTCCACAATTCGAGCAGAAGTTCAGTTCTGAATCGAGTTGTAATCCACAGCTAGGACAAATTCCACCAGCGATTGCCATAATCATTTTCGCAGCGTTAGCACCCTCTCCATCTGGAACTTGAAGTGCTTCGATTATCTTCATCGGGTTTTGACCCAGACTGGACAATTCTTTGAATTTTTTAGAGAAATCAATAGCTAAAAGTAATGCTGCTTCGATTTGCCATTGCTTTTTCTGCCTCTCAACTTTGTCAACAATTTCCTCACTAGCATCTAGTTCAGCTTGCATGTGTCGGACGAACTCATCGACGCTGGGTGACTCTGACATGAACTGGGCCTGTCCCAACTCCCATGTAAATCCAATGCACACATTAGTAGGAAATGTGTAGCATAAGCATGGCCGGGACAGTTGTCATCAAATGGGGAGGTGGCCTAATTACCTTCAAAGAGCAACTGTGTACGGTCAATATCGAAGTTATTGATGCGCTAGCAGAGGTTTGTTCAAAGACTGAAAAACGACTTGTCATTGTTCATGGTGCAGGTTCATTTGGCCATATGAAGGCAAAGAAGTTCAGGCTCTCAGAAGGTCGAATTGCGGGGTTAAATCAAGATGAGGCAGTAGAAGATGTTCGTTCAGATATGCTAAAACTGAATAGACATGTTATGGATTCGTTAGCAAAATTTGGTATTTCTGCAAAATCATATCCTCCTCATCAGTGGGCTAAGGGGACAGGCCCCGAATTCAAAGGAGATTTGCCTGTTTTTGATGGTGTCACTGTAGTCTTTGGCGATGTTGTTGAAGATGACGAACAGGGTTTCGGTATTCTGTCGGGTGACGATATTATGCTGCGATATGCCACTGAGATGCCTGATGTTGAGAGAGCAGTATTTGCAATTGGAGGAGTTGATGGGATCTTACGTGTACCGCCAGCTAGAGCAACCCCTGCTGATCTGATCGAGGTTTGGCATCCTGAACTCGAGTTTGAGGGTGAGCATGCAAGTGACATAGATGTCACTGGCGGAATTGGTCTGAAAGCCACAAGAGGTGCTGAAATCTCATCTTCCGGTGTAGATGTCATTCTCATTAACGGAGAACATCCAGGCAGAGTTATCGATGCAATCGAAGGTAAATCTGTAATTGGAACTCGAATAATCACAGGGAACTGTTGATGTAGTGGACGCGAAACCGGTAATTCGGTGAGTCAATGTCCGGTTATGCCATAGGCGATGTTCCGACAATTGAATTAGAGGCCGATGCTTCTGAGGTGCTTGCTGGCAGTGACTCTGTTCAAGAGTCTCTAATGTCTGAAGCAGTAATACAAGTTACTGAGCATGATGAAGTGATTGGCGCAATTTCAAAATTAGATAGTCATCATCTAGTTGGCAAATACCATCGTGCTTTCAGTGTACTTCTTTTCGACTCTTCAGGAAGGCTATTACTGCAAAGGAGGGCATCTCACAAAATCACCTTCCCTGATGTATGGGCTAACTCATGTTGCTCACATCCATTATACAGCGAAGAAGAAATGGAATTGAAGAATGATTTGGGAGTGAAAAGGGCAGCTATACGTAAGCTTGAGCAAGAACTTGGCATAGACCCCTCACAAGTCCCTATCGATAAATTTGAATTCATCACAAAGATACGATATCAAGCACGTCAGGATGAAAACTGGATTGAACGTGAAGTCGACCATTGCATGGTAATTCACGCTGATGTAGATGTCAATCCTAATCCCAATGAAGTAAGCGAAATCAAGTGGGTAAGTCAGTCAGAACTTGAACAATTGCTAGTAACAGATGACCCTGAGAATATCATTGCTCCATGGTTCAGATGCATTGCTGCTAGGATTATGGATGATGATTGGTGGCGACCAGGCTGTGCCAAACCTGATGGTTTGATTCATGATATGGGTGATGTCTCTCATATGCTGCCCGGTTCAATAGGTGCAGATTTGAATACCAGCATTGCCGAAGTAAAGGATTTAGTTGAAACTAGAATCGAAAGAGCGCTTACTCACACATCTCTTGACCGTTTGTCAGGTGCTATGATGCATTTAGTAGAAGGCGGAGGTAAGAGACTGCGTGCAACTCTTCCATGGCTTGTTGCTAAGGCTGTAGGCGATACTCACTCAGGATTGCTCGACGTTGGTGCAGCAATTGAGATTATTCACAATTTCACGTTAGTGCATGATGACATAATGGATGATGATGATATTAGAAGAGGGCGACCTGCAGTCCACATCGCTTATGATTTACCTACTGCGATTAATGCAGGAGATGCAATGTTAGCAATCGCATTTGAAGCGATGGCTGTAGCTGAGGGAATTGAAGCGGAATTGTTGCCATTCCTAGTAAAGCGGATTGGTAGAATGGTTCGCAAATGCAGTGAAGGGCAACAACTGGATATTGAATTTGAAGACCGTGAAATGGTATCCGAGGATGAATATATTACAATGATACATGGTAAAACAGCGGCTATGTTCCTTACTTGTGCGGAAGTTGGGTCTCATTTAGCAGGTGCTGATCTAGATACAATACAATGTATGCATGATTGGGGACTAGCTGTTGGACTTTGTTTCCAACTAATGGATGACTTAATCGATGTCCTATCAGATTCAGACACGCTTGGAAAGCCTAGCGGTAGCGATGTTGCTCAAGGAAAGAGAACACTGATGGTTATACATGCTCTAAAGCAGCCTCCTTCTGAATCAAAGGATGATCTTCTAGCGGTTCTAGGTAAGGGAGATGATGTCACTTCAGACCAAGTGATGAGGGCTCACAAAGCATTGCATGACTTAGGATCAATCGAATATGCTAGAACTAAAGCCGAGGCATACCACCGTAAAGCACACGATTGCCTAGATAGAATACCGCAAGGGCCAGCAATTAGGGCGCTTCGTGAATTGACAGATTACCAACTCAAACGGATCTACTAATCTGTCCTTCTTTCAGAACTTTGCAATACCATCTAGTTTCTCCAGGGTACTTTTTGTGTGAAATCCGATTGAAATAACCATCAGTGAATGAAGCAGAGATAGTTTTGCATGGTGTAGCAGCAGAAACAACTTCTAATTCGACCTCATCGATTTTGAAAGTTGTTCCAATCTCTAAACTGAAACCTTCTACCAATAAATTCTCACCAGTAGTACCGGCCATAATTGGGTGCCCTTCTGATTTCAGTTTGACGAGTAATTCATTTTCCAAAACACATACGGCTCTTAGTGGTCCACCATGATGTTTTTTATCGTGTTGGTTATCCCCAACTATGCCGTCAAAATTAACCTGAATAGTGGTTACATTTTCTTTTGGCACACCACCATTGGAAATGTATATTCCCAATAATTTGCCCATTCAATCACCTAAGTGACAGATTGATTCTCATCACTCTGCGTAGTAGGACTCAGGGTTAGGGTCTGGCTTCAATCCCTTTCGGGTTCTGATTTCAGAAACTACCTTGTCGAACAATTGTGGAGGAAGTATTTCGAATCCAATGTTCTCTGAGTTCCATACTGCACGTCCTTGTGAAGCAGCACGTATATCATTGGAGAATCCGAATGTTTCTGCAACTGGAAGAGTTCCAATTACTGTTGTAGCTTCTCCTTCTGATGGCATGTCTTCAATGATACCACGCCTGTTAGTGATTTCACGAGTAACTTGTCCTAGCCAGTCGTTTGGCACGCTGACGTGAGATCTCTGCATTGGTTCCATCAATACTGTGCGTGCACGAATCATAGCACCCTTGATTGCGTTTCTTACAGCAGGAATTGTCTGAGCAGGTCCACGGTGAATCGCATCTTCGTGCAACTTTGCGTCAACTAGTCTGACCATCATTCCCATAACTGGTTCATCAGCAACAGGTCCTTTCTTGCATACTTCATTGAATGATTCAATAATCAATTCTCGAGTCTCGTGAAGTCCTTGGATACCCTTGGTGTCATTGACTAGAACGTTTGTTCCATAGATTGCGTAAATCTTGCGCATCTTGTCCTTGTCCATTCCAAGTTCGCCGAATTTGTTTCCGACTTCCTTAGCATCTCCAGACCGAACTGTTCCATTTCCAAAGTGTCCATCACGAAGTGCTGCTACTACCTCTGGAGATAGTGGTTCACATTCAATCATGAATCTGTTGTGTCGGTTAGGGGATTTACCTTCGAAAGAACGCCCTCTGTTGTTACCTTCTACAGATTCTCTGTATACAACAATTGGAGGGCTGACCTTTACCTTGATATTCTGTTCTTCTTCAAGACGGTAAACTGTAATTTCAAGATGCAATTCTCCCATTCCTGCGAGAAGTGCTTCTCCAGTTTCCTGGTTTGTCATTACTTGTAGAGATGCATCAGACTTTGCTAGAGAGCGCAGAGCATCAATGAACTTTGGAAGATCCTTCATGCTCTTAGGTTCAACAGCAACGGTAACTACCGGGTCTGAATAGTGTCTAATTGCTTCGAAAGGAGTGAAATCCTTGTCACGTGACAATGTTACACCAGCTGCAGCAGAGCGAATTCCTGTGATTGCTGCAATGTTACCTGCAACTACCTTTGGTACAGTAATTCTGTCCCCTCCAACCATCATGCTGACTTGCTGAACTCTCTCAGGCTTTGCAGCACCTATTGCGAATACAGATTCTCCTTGGTTGATAGAACCAGAGTAAAGGCGACCTACAGCAACTTCCCCTGCGTGAGGGTCCATCCAAATCTTGGTAATCATCATTGCAAGTTCTGCTTCTGGGTCACAATTCATCATAGCCTTACCAATTGGTGATTCAAGGTCTCCATTCCAGATGTTAGGAATACGGTATGGTTGTGCTTCAACCGGACCTGGGAGTTTGGTAACCGCCATGTCCAAAAGAACTTCATGGACTGGAGCTTTCTTAGCCAGAGTCTTTTGGTCTTCATTGTTACAGTACTCGAAGATTTCAGTCATGGATACTCCTGACTTCTTCATGTAAGGTATTGTAATTCCCCAGTTGTGGTATGCTGAACCAAATGCTACAGTTCCGTCCATGACGCTGACTTGCCATTTCTTTTCCATACCTTCAGGAGCGAATGAGTGAATCAGTTTGTTGACTTTCTTGATTGTTTCTTCAAATCTCTTCAACATGTCTTCAGGTGTGACCTTCAATTCATTGATTAGACGGTCGACCTTGTTGATGAAAAGAACAGGCTTAACCTTCTCTTTCAATGCTTGACGAACAACAGTTTCAGTCTGTGGCATTGGCCCTTCAACAGCACATGCTAGGATGAAACATCCGTCAACAGCACGCATAGCACGAGTAACGTCTCCTCCGAAGTCAACGTGACCAGGAGTATCGATCAAATTGATTAGGAAATCTTCTCCATCTACACCGTGAACCATAGATGCTGATGCAGCGTTAATAGTAATTCCACGAGCACTCTCTTGTTCATCGAAATCAAGAACACGGCTTTTTCCAGCTAAGTCTTCGCTCATCATTCCTGCACCTGCAATCAGGTTGTCAGAAAGGGTAGTTTTTCCGTGGTCAATGTGAGCAGCAATACACAGATTTCGAATCTGTGGTAAAATGTGCATTACTTCTGTTGCCTTCTTGATGTTGTCTTCTTTACGGCCCATGGTGAATCACCTGACTCTCGTCTGTCTTCGCCACCTTGAAGGGGTTTATCAAATCGACTACCGTTAATGGAGTCAAATGTTGTGCTGTGGGCTGATTAAACGGCCCGAGCAAATGTCTTGTATTGTAATTCCATTTCCTGGAACAATAGTTTCAATTCAGCCTTAATGGAATTGTATGAATCTCGCATTTCAGAAATTTTGGAATTGATTGCCTCTTTAGATGCAGTAAGTGAATTCTTCAACTCTTTTTTGGACTTGTGAATTTCGAAAAGGCAGGATTTCATCTTATCTCTATACTTCGTAATACGGCTTTCATAATCTTGAATATCAATATTCTTTGAAGTTAGTTTATTTACAGACTTTTTGAACTTCATATCAAGTTTAGCAACTTCAATCGAATGTTTAGGAGTTGATTTTAGATTCGAATTTAATCCTATTATACTGAATGCACGAATCCACCACTTACTAGGATCAACATGGAACCATTTGTGCCCATTTCTGTAATCTGCTTGGAATGTGTGATGGAAGTTGTGATAGCCTTCCCCGAAGGTTAAGAATGCTAGGAAAAATGAATCTCTACTTGAGTTCTCTTCAGAGTATGGTTGAGTTCCCCAAATATGTGCGGCGCTGTTGATTAGGAATGTTCCATGGTGTACAAATACAGTACGAACTAATCCTGCCCAAACCAAGCAACCAATGGCTGTCGATATTCCTCCGATTAGATATCCAATTACTGCTGGTAAAATAATCCCAGATATTGCTCCAATGAGGAATATGTTTCTGTGTTGCCATCTGATGATTTTACTTGCCTGTAGATCTTTTACATTCGCAAAATCATTTGTGAATGCCTCTTCTTCAATCATCACCCAGCCCATATGTGAGTACCAAAAACCTCTGGTTGCAGAATATGGGTCTTTTTCTGTGTCAGTTGCTTTGTGATGATTTCTGTGGTCTGAACACCATTCGATAATTGAATTTTGAAAAGATCCAGCTCCAAACACTGCATAGAATAGAACTAGTGGCCACGATGCATCGTGTGAGCGATGAGAAAACAAACGGTGATAGCCTACTGTGATGGATAAACCACAAGCAAAGTAAAAGCCAACGAATACGATTGCTTCAGTCCAACCAGGGGCGCCGAAATAGTTCCAATGAAATATGGTGCCTGCGATAGCAAGTAATGGTGTTACCAATAGGAATAATGTGTTGAGCCAATTAATTCTGGTTGAAGGAACATACTCTTCCATTACCGGGTCGCAACGACTAACCCTATTGACCATTGGGGTTCGGTGTTACTAGCAACACCTAGTTTCAGCACTAGATATCAGCGGGCACTGGAAGCAATGCGCTGAACTTCTTCTTTCTTTGATACTGCGAAAGAAGTGACATCGCCATTGCTAGCCTTTGTTAGCTCGTTGATAATACACTGAGTCAGTGTACGCTTAGACTTGGAAGTTCCTTGCTGTGCTCCTTTTGCTAGGTTGGCCAAAGCAACATCCAATCTACGAGAAGGTGAACTGTCTACTGCCTTAGGCTGAGATACGGCACCGAACTTAATTCGAGTGATCTCTTCCATAGGTGCTGCATGACAAATAGCGTCGACAAAGGCCTGAAGTGGATTATTTCCACTTCTTTCAGCCATCGAATCCAAAGCAGTTTCGAATGCTTTTAGAGCACCTTGCTTCTTACCAGTGTACTTACCTGTACGCATTAATTTGTTAGTGAATCTCTCGACAACAGATAGGCGTGCTTTTCCGAACCATGCGTTAGCATGACGGCCACCAGTGTGTGGTACTCCTACTGTTGATAGGTTGATGTAAGGTGCTAATCCAGGGTCATTGCATACAACCTCTGCAGCATCATACTTTCCGAATACTAATGTGCCAATACCTGCAATTGGTTTGACCTCTTCAGGTGTTGACTCTTCTTCTTGTGTTTCGATTTCTTCACTCATCTAAATCACTCCGAATTATCGTACTGGCTTCTCCTTGCGTCCACGAACCATCTCATCTAGTGATACTCCGTTGACTTGTATGACCTTGTAACGGACACCAGGAATATCTCCGTATGAACGACCCATGCGTCCACCAATACCTTCAACCATAACTTCGTCGTGTTCATCGATGAAGTTGATAGCACCATCACCAGGTGCGAAGGCTGTGAGTTTGTTACCATTCTTGATTAGTGAAATCTTGACAGCTTTACGAATTCCAGAGTTAGGCTGCTTTGCTTCGATACCGACTTTTTCGATAACGATACCCTTTGCCTGAGTAGAACCTGCAAGAGGGTCATGCTTAGCTCTAGACTTTAGCATACGCTTCTTGTATCTACGATCAGACCATCTGAACTTTTGGCGGTCTTTTGCCATCTTGGTTCCTGCGAACAATCCACGACCCATGTCAATACTCTCCAGTGAAGCAACTTGCCGACCTACCCCCCCTATTTCATGATGCCGATTAAATCAGGTAAGGTAAATGATACACGGATAGCCATATCAACAGGGCGAATGTTCATGGTTATTCCCCTCTACCAAGGGTACATGGCATTCCGAGATTTGTTAGGTGCGGCTAGTGTAATATCAGAGTCAACCAGTGTACTGCATGGGATTTTTGATAAATCTAAATCAGTCGGGCATGAGTTGCTAGTGTTCGAAAACCTTGTTGAGGCTCCAGGACACAAAGTTGCAGTAAATTTGCTAACACGCCCAAGACTTTGTGCAGCATTATCGATAGAGCCGGAAGAGTTCATCGACCTCCTGGGATGGGCTATGACCAACCCCGGAGAGCCAAAGATTGTTGAAGATGGTCCAGTACTAGAATGTCCACAAGATTCACCAGATTTGACAAAACTACCTATTCCTCATCACTGGCGAGAAGATCGTGGAAGATATATGTCTTCGAGCGTTATTATTGCCGAGTATGGGGGGATAAGAAATATGTCATTCCATCGCCAACTTCTACGTGATGAAAATCACTTAGTTGTCAGGCTTGTTCCTAGACATCTTCATTCCATGACTAAAGAAGCAAGAGAGTCTGGTGAAGCGGTAAATATCGCTGTAATTAACGCTCCAGATCCTGTAGTTTTGTTGGCTGCAGCAATGTCATTCGATTCTAATATTGATGAATTAACAATAGCATCTGCTCTACATGAAAAAATACACGGAACACCATTAGAATTAGTCGAATTACCTAACGGAATTCAGGTTCCAGCATATGCTGAGTATGCTATGTGGGGGAGAATAACAACCGAAGACGATGACGAAGGCCCCTATGTCGACATTACTGGCACTGTTGATGATGTTAGGCAAGAACCTGTGATTGAGATAGATGGAATTACCCATCGTAAAGACCCTGTGTTCCATGCACTAATACCTGCAGAGGCAGAGCACAAGACACTGATGGGTCTGCCTCGATCTCCAACAATTAAGTCAGCAGTTAGCGAAGTCTGTGAATGCTTAGATGTGCATATGACTGAAGGAGGCGGCGGTTGGCTGGCGGCGGTTGTTAAAATCAGAGTAAAGAATGAAGGTGATGCAGTGAAGGCGATTAACGCAGCTCTGGCAGGACATCGTTCGATGAAGATGGTTACTGTAGTTGACGAAGATATTGACATCACCGACCCAGTTCGTGTAGAATGGGCAATGATGACACGTTGGCAGCCAGATTCTGATTCGATTATTCTATCTAATCAAAAGGGCTCAAGTTTAGATCCCTCAAGGCTGGAAAATGGCAAAACTGCTAAAATTGGAATTGATGCAACAATTCCATGGGGTTATGACCGTTCAGGATTTATGTCGGTTCAGTGAGTTGGTTTCATGGATAGCGCCTCGGTCCTTCAACACCCTCGGCGTAATTTAGGGAGCAGGCATCGTTCGCAAGCAGATAGATTCGTCAAGCTTGCAAAAAAGGACTCAGATAGAATGGAAGAGAATCTTTCATGGGCTGAGCAAAATGCTCAACAGGCTGTTCTTTACGATTTTACAGATGAGAGAAATTGGAGATGCTTAGCCAATATCAAACAACTCAGGAGGGACGGTGAGGGGCTTGCACTAGTTCTGGAGGACTTGTTTGTGGTTCTTGGGAGAGACCCAAATCAACTTTCACAACTCAAAGGTGTTAACCATCTTGAAGTTGGAATTGAATTACTTGAAGCGGCTTTCATTACTGATTCATTGGACCCTGAGAACTGGTTCGGGTCTCTTGATGGAGATGCCTTGGCTAAGTTTTCAATTCGGTGTCGAGGATTAGATTTCACAGATCAGAGATCAAATATTGTCTACGGTAGAAGATTAGAGCGAATTCGAAGTGCAGGGCATGAAGAACTTTTCATTGAATTAGTACATCATCTCCTTGCGCACCGACCTGCTAACCATGAATTATGGATGGAGTTAGGGCGATTGCACGAGAGAAGAAATGAGATAGACCAGGCTTGGTTATGCTATGACCACGTTCAGCAAATAAGGCCAACTGAAAAGGTCAGAGACTTGTTTTTGCAGCGCTTGAAAGGTGCTATGGATGGTGAAGATGCAATCCCATGGAGTGGACCTTCTTTGGATACTCGTGCGGATTTCCTTATTCGTATGCAATCTCTTTCACAAAATGTATCTGAAATACAGCCCGAGGAATCAATTATTGATGAAGAAGAAGAATCGGTCGATCCAAACCTAAAGAAGTTACAACAGTTAATTTCTGCAGGTGATGCTGCAGAAGCCTTTTTCCTAGCAAGATCTTTGTTTACTTCAGGCGATGAATGGGCCGAAGAGTGGATGCTTAAAGCACAAGAAATGCTTTGATTAAGCGCCCTTAAGAGTCAGAAGTTCTGTTACTCTTTTTGTCCATATTTCTGCCATCTCGCCTTCACTAGCAGATGCACATAATGCTGCAAGCATAGCATCTTCAACTATTGTTGGACTATCGAGTAATTCTGCAAATAAGTTTTCTCGCTTGAGCCTTTTAGCTAGCATTAACAATGCTCGTAAGTCAGGTCTATCATAACCAGAATACCCTTCAAAAGTATTTTCGACACACCATTCGAAAACGCCATTCACATCATCAGGATGCACTTGTAGTATAGGAGCAGCTTCTCCCACAGACAATGGCTTTGCATCCACTATTTGGTCTGCAAATTTGTCAGCATCTTCATTTGTATATTCACTTGCAATCTCTACAAATATGGCTCCAGACTCAACAGCCAGTTCAGTTTGCTTCGCAATCATTGAATGTGCGTGAGAATTGAATGCACATCTGGCGGCATCAAATGTATGCCCAAAGGCCAAGTGTATTCTTGCTGCTTGTATACGAGATATTGCTATCGTTTCATTTGCATGTCCTGAACTACGAGATATTTCACCATGGACATGTAGAGCCATCATCGGTTCATCAATTGAAAGGTGGAATGCTGCCTTGTTCAGAAGTGAGATGTCGTGGTCACGACTTGCTTTCGATACAGATTTCAGGCGGGTTTCTGCCCATGTCAAATCATCTCTTGCTGCTTCAATACTACCATTCTCGAAGTGAACTAATCCACGTTCCATTCGTAGTCGTCCTTCCAATGCAAGATCTCTTGTTCCAGGGTCTCTTGCTACTACTAGGGCCTTTTCTATAGATTCAAGGTCGATTTCTCCAATCAACCTCTTCTTTACCAAATTTAGAACTTCAATTTCCGCTGGAGTCAATTTTTCTTCGAGAAATTCAACAATTTTACTATTCATTACTAAGCCGAGTTCTGCAACTCCAAGCCAACTCGTCCATCGCATTTTCTCAAGGAGATGGTCTAAATCCCTCTCTCCGTTTTCATAGGCAGTAATAATTTCTTCAGGATTCAATTTTCATCCCTCTTTGTGTTTGCCAGTATGTTGATGAATGCAGTTTCCGCAGCAATTCTGTCAATCTTACCTGTCCATCCAGCGGCACCATCGTGGCCACCACCTTCTCCTCCCATTTTTTCTGCAAGTAATTGCATCATTTTACCGAGGTGTACCCCCGATTTTGTAGATGTTCTTGGAGCTCTAGCCGTAAGTCTAGTTTCTCCATCTCTATTTCTAGAAACTAGGGCTACCTCTGCTCCTGCTTGGATGATTAATGCTGCAACTTTACCTTCATGTATTCCTGCATGAGTATGAACAAGGTTCCATTTTCCTGATTCAATGGATTGACACCTTGACATTCCCTTCAATATGGCACCTCTATCACTTGCTGAAATAGTTTCATTCTGGATATACTCTACAAATTCTTGATACTCGAATTTAGCCCCTTCCATGATTTCAGATGCACATCTCAATGCAGTTTGATCCGCATGACGGAATCTGCCAGTATCAGTAATTAATCCTGCCAGTAGTAGTTTTCTGACTTCATCAGAAAGAGTACCAGGTGATGATTTCTTGAGATATTCAAATATCATTTGAGTCGTTGCTCTAGCTTCTCCCCTTAATTCTAAATCACCTGGAACAAACTCCCATTCACAAGTATCGTGATGGTCAATAACACATTTTGGAACACCCTCTGGGATTTTTAGTCCTGTTTGTGATTCTGCAGCTGCATCAACAATAATTACTCCACCAATCTTTGACGGCCAACTAGGGTTTTTTCCTAATTTTCTAAATGGTGCATTTAATTCTAGACATAGCCTGTTAGCTAGTCGTCCTAAGTGAAGACCACATGCGAGCAAATTAGGATTAGATGCTGCGAGAGCTATTGCAGAACCGACGGTGTCCATATCGCCATTTCTTCCGGTAATAACTGGAACCGCACCATTTGATGTGGCGTTTTCAATCCAGTCTGACAATTTGTCCAAAATCATCCCTCAAGAGATTGCTTTAATTTTTCATAGGTGGAAATCAATTCTGCTTCTCTTTCCGCCATTGTTGCAACAGCAGATTTCATCTGAACTAAGGTGGCCTCTAGGTCCTCAAGTAATTGAGAACGGTCTTCAACCTCCACAAGAATTGTACCCATCTGTCTGTGAAGTGCCATGTCTTCTGGTTGGTCTTTAACAGCCTGTACTGTTCCTTCTAATTCTCTTAACTGTGCATTAAGTGAAGCAACTTGTTGCCTTGCTGCTTGTACTTCTGCCACTACCATCTGTAATTGCTGGGCTGCTTCCATTATTTCCACCTCATTCGTTGTTACTTGATGAATTTATCACCTGAATGACATTGCTTGCAATGATGAGTGACCTCATCCTAGTATTCCACATTGCTCGTGCATCTTTAGCACGAGGTTCATTCAGAGTGAAACTGAAGTTGTTTCCTTCAGTATTGACTTCTTCTTCGCTTGCAAGACTAGATGCTAATGATTTAGCCCATGGGGAATCCACCGATAGGCGGATAGACCACAAAAAGAATCACTCCTCTTCGTCGATCTCACCAGCAACTAGTGCACGCTCGTATTCGATTGCAGCCTGCTGTGCGATGTAAGCCATGTCTGCAGTGGTTGCACCATCTGTATTACGGCGTATGATTCTGTTATTTGCATCTGAGGCACGGGTGTAAGGTTCCCATGCACCGCCAGCAAAGGTGTGTCCACACTTTGAACATGCCCAAATCCCTACAGCCTTGCGACCGACCTTTCGGTATTGGCATACAGGACATGTATACTTGGTAGATTTCTTCTTCATGGCCATTCCTGCGTTACGTCGAACGCTGACACCATATCGTGCACCGAACTTACCGGTTGCTCCTGCCTTCTGGGTTCGCTTTGCCATGTTCAAGCCTCCTTGGAGTTGACCAGATTAGCGAGTTCTGCGCAGCGCTGCTGTGCGACTCCTAGTATCTCGTCGAATTCGGCCGGCGTGAAAGTTCCCTTTAACCCCTTCTGAAGTGAATG
>MDSV01226925.1_pt1 | contig 14575 bp, 17 predicted proteins | sample 810851 | NCBI WGS metagenome assembly MDSV01 (sample SAMN05326640, study PRJNA326480) | marine metagenome | isolation source: seawater | place: Atlantic Ocean: North East | collected 2012 | reverse complement strand
GTTCTGCGGCGGTAGAAGTCACCCCATCTAGGATGTTCAGTTCTGCGGCGGTAGAAGTCACCCCATCTAGGATGTTCAGTTCTGCTGCTGTTGCGGTCACACCATCTAGGATGTTCAGTTCTGCGGCGGTAGAAGTCACCCCGTCTAGGATGTTCAGTTCTGCGGTGGTAGAAGTCACCCCGTCTAGGATGTTCAGTTCTGCGGTTGTCACAGTAGCTCCGTCTAGGATTTCAAGCTCCGCTTCATTTATGGCTGCAGATCCTATTGTGAATCCTGTTGCTGTCACTGAACCGGACGAGGTTATTGCACCAGAGCCAATTGTTCCGATGCCAGACATGTTGTTGTTGGTGTCTGCGATAGTGATTCCAGTCGCTTGAAGGCCTCTTCCTGTCCCGTCCGACCTTATGAGCCTGTTATCTGTGCCAAAGGTACTTGAGGCCGTTACGCTTGTCCCACCGCCACCTACAGCATCTAGTACGCTAGCGTCGTTAAGGAATGTTACCAGGTCGCTTATCGCCACCTGCTTCATCGTGCCGTCATCGTTGTAGACCAGCCTGTCAGCAGTGGCTATAGTGGTAGATGAGGCAGATGTGTCACCATCGAGTATGTTTATCTCTGCTGTTGTTGCAGTCACACCGTCCATTATCGATAGTTCTGCAGTAGATGCGACAAGCCCATCTAGGATGTTTAGTTCGTTTGTAGACAGAGTAGCTCCATCCAATATGTTTAGTTCTCCGGTTGTCGCACTCATACTGGCAAGTACATTCAACTCGCTCGTAGTAGCAGTGAGGCCGTCTAGGACATTTATTTCACCTGTGGATGATGTTACGCCGTCTAGGATGTTTAGTTCTGCGGCAGAGGCTGTTATTGCCGTAGTTCCTATCTTGAGCCCTGCAGAGCCTGTTGGAGCAGGGATTGTGACGAATCCTGTGAAAGAGGGGTTTGCCGTACCTATTTTTGCATTTAGTTGGGTCTGGATGTTGGAAGTCACCCCGTCAGTGTAGTTCAATTCAGCAGTGGTGGCCGTTAGCCCTGCTAGTTTGTTGATCTCTCCTGTTGAGGCTGTGACTCCATCAATGAGGTTCAGTTCTGCTGCAGTTGCAGTTATCGCCGTTCCCGCTATTTGGAGGCTGTCTGCAGGGATGTTTACTGCTCCAGTGAAGGTCGCCCCTCCTAATGCCGCTTTTGCGTTCAATTGCGTCTGTATAGAGGAAGTAACCCCATCTATGTAATTGAGTTCTGCAGTTGTGGCAGTCACGCCATCCATGAGATTGAGTTCTGATACGGTTGCAGTCAGTCCCGATATTGCGGCGGATGGAGACCCTGCGCCTGCTATTGTTAGAACTGATGCGTCATTGAGGAATGTCACTAGGTCGCTTATCGCCACCTGCTTCATCGTGCCGTCATCGTTGTAGACCAATCTATCGCCTGCTGCGACCGTGGTCGATGAAGCCGATGTGTTGCCGTCTAGTATGTCCAGTTCTGAAGCTGACACGCCTGTCGCTGCTAAGTCCTTAGCAAAATTGAGATCCGATGCCGAACCTGTGAAACCATCGAGTTTGTTGAGTTCTGAGGTGGTTATAGTAGCTCCATCTAGGATGTTGATTTCCCCAGTAGTTGCAGTTACCCCATCCATGATGTTCAGTTCTGCTGCAGTTGCAGTAAGTCCGGCCACCTTGTTGATTTCCGTAGAAGTTGCAGTCACACCGTCGAGGATGTTGAGTTCTGCAGTTGAAGAAGTAGTTCCGGCGACCCTGTTTATGTCGCTTGTAGAAACGGTCACACCATCCATGATGTTCAGTTCTGCTGCGGTTGCAGTCACACCGTCTAGGATGTTGATTTCTGCCGTAGTAGCAGTCACACCGTCTAGGATGTTCAGTTCTGCTGCTGTTGAGGTCACTGTCGTTCCAGACACAGCGAATCCCTGTGACAAGTTAGGCGTACCAGCAAAGGTACCGCCCGAAGCGTCCGCTTTTGCGGCTATCGCGTTTGTTATTGTCGTTGCGAAGTTTGCATCATCCCCTAGTGCGTTAGCCAGTTCATCGAGAGTATTGAGCAAGTCCGGAGCACCATTCGTGAGTGCCGTGATTGCTGATGCATTCGTTGCCACGCCACCAAGAGTCGTGGCGACATCGGAGAATCCAGGTATGGCAACCGTTCCAGTGAATGACGGAGAAGCCTTTGGTGCTTTAGCGGCCACCGATGTCAGAACAGTATCTACATTGGAGTGGTTTGGCGTAGTCACTGTTCCAGTGAATGTCGGATTGTTGATCGGTGCGAAGGTTGAGTTCGCAGTTGATGAAGTTACGAATCCCTTCGATTCGATTCTATCATCTACCGCTGCTGCGGTTTGAATTACCGTGTTGGAGTCGGTAAAGGATTCTGAGGACAGTTGAACTGCTGAACCTGCAAAGTTAGAAATTGTAAGATTGCTGATGTCGTCAGCAAGGGTTGGTGGTGCGGAATAATTTGACGGCACTTTTTATTCAACTCCCAATCGTATGCAATTTCTGGTTTGATGAACCGCTGATTGCATAGACCAGGTTTGAGTTTGAGATCTTCAAAGTGATAGCCGACCCTGCTGCCAGGGGGTAGCCGTTGCTTGTCGTCACCGATGAAGACTTCCCAATAAAGACCGTTGCGCCGTTTGCAGCGTCCGCCAGGAATGTTAGAGAGTCTGCTGGGGCAGAAGACGCTAACGCTGCCGCCGTTGTCCCTACTGTAGTCTGAAATTGAATCACTGCATCAGGAAGCCCACCAAAAACACCGCTTGCCATTTATTCACCTCAATAATTTATTCTGATACCGAACAATCTCAACTTCTTCGATTGATAGATTCTGTGCTGCATCCGTATTGGACACGATAAGTCTGATTCTCTTTTTGTGAGGGAATTGTTCTGCGCCTCTGAAAAGTGCTACTTTCTCATCGGTCTTATCAACGGTCAAATGCCACATCCCAGGTATGTCTCCGGGGAAGTTTAGATCAGTTAGCTTGTCTAGCGTCAGATTCTTGACACCGGAATCTGTTCCACCCTGAGCGTAGTCGTCAAGTTGGAGATATACTGCTAGTTTCCCTGCGCTTGCGGTAGAACCGGTCGTCGCTTTGATGTATGCGTAGTTTAGCATCCCTTCCTCTCTCTCGTCTAAAACCGTGAGTGTTTCTCCTGGTGTGAGCGTCAGACCTGTCTTTCTAGTGGAAACATACCTTTCGCCCGTTGTCTCTGCTGGAGCGTCTTTGGTTGCTATTCCTTTGGCACCCTCTCCCTCAGATGGAAGACCAGGCAAAGCGATAATCGTGGGTTCGTCTGGTTCGCCGATAATATCGGTGACACCATCTGGACCTACTGACATCCACTCAGACATCAGCAATACCCCCATAGAGGACATTTGTCGCATAATCCATCACACATATTCACTCATACCCCCTGTGTTTTCGTCTCGGGTCTTGTCCGGCTCCTGATACCCTCGAGCCGGTCGTGCCGTATAGGATGTTCCGTGTCTGAGCAGTTGTTTGGTCGGTCACTCGCTTGTAATCTTCAAGAGATAATTTACGCCCTCTGTTCTGTTCTACGAGTTCCTTCCATCCTATGGAAGGAGAACTTACACCGTCTCCTTGTCTGTTTTGCTTGGTGAAGGCGGTTGGAACGATCTCGTACTTGAATCGGCCTGATTTTCTTAGCATTTCCCTAAGTTCCCTTTCAGGGACAGGCCTCATGGTGTATTTCCATCCGACGAATGTCACATACGGTGCGATTAGAGGCGCGTTGGTGTGCCTGTTCATCATTTGGAACTCTGCTGCTCCTTCTTCTCCAGCACCTACCCAGATGTCGAAGTATGGGTTCATGTTTGCTTCTGAGCTACTGTGAACCTCAATCATACCACTTTTGCCCTGAAGAATCTTGTCAGAACCTACATTCATTGTATTTACTTCGTCTGCTGCGAACCTAATGACTCCCTTTGGTTGTAATACCCTTAGAGATGGACCTATAACGCCCACATTGGTGTTCTTTGTACCAGTCCCTACCTCGTCCCCATCCACGGACTTGTTGCCGTCTGTGTTGGCTGTTGTGGCTGAGAGGTCTTCATACTCATGGTCTTGCATAGAAGTTACGCTTCCAGCCCTTGAAATGAATGAGGGGTGCTCAGATACGCCCATAGATACATGATAGATTGGTATGTCTGTGCTTGAGCCTGGAAGTGTCGGTTCCAATATGTCCACCGATTGCGGTTCGATAACTACTGCCCCTGCTCCTGTCGTTGCTTTGGGAAGTCTCAGCATCAATGCCTCATCACCCACAATTATCCGGTCTGTGTCGATGGTTTCCGCCATAGACAATACAGAACCTGACGCAGATCCCAACGCGCCGCCACTTACTCCATCGACGGTTATGTGTTGAGTCTCGTCCCGATAGGTCTGCGCACCGAGTATGAATTGGTCTCCGGCGACTGGCGTGACATTTGCTAGGTTGAGTGCTTGGCTGTTTGCACCGAGTTGGTTATTGTCGCTTAGTGCTACTGTTACTGAGGATGAAGAAACTGCAGTTATTGTGCAAGGTATGCCGAAATAGTGCCTTACTGATATTGGTTCAGCGGAAACTACCCTATGCAATCCTTCTTGGAGCATTACGAGTTTTCCAGCCTGGTATTGACGATCTAAATAATTCGCAGATTGTCTAGAGATTCTCCCTATATGAGGAGCCCTACCTACTTCCTCCGCCGAGCGTACATGCCCAGGCATCTGCTTGGACTTAGTTCCCAATTGTGCTGGTGTTAGTGCCATTTGCCTTCACCCCCTAAATCATGTTGGGGGATCCGCCTGTCTCTGCTGTAATTGCACCTGCGTAAGGAAGTCCTTGCGGTACTATCAGCTTGTAGACTAGTCTCCCGCCGTTAATCCTTCGAGCCTCCTCTATGTCAGATGGGCTCATCTCCTTCAATCGAGCCTTGAACCCTACCAAGTGTATCACAGGGTAGTAAAGAGCCTCGCCAGTGTCATTCAAGAATCTGAAGTTCGGGAGCATGCTCTCGGAAGATTCGATCCATATTGCGAAGTTGGGGTTAGGGTCATCGACCGGACTGGTGTTCACATCGATGAATCCAGTCTTGTCGTTCTCTGGTGCTTCGTCAGCAGACCATCGAGCGATACCTGCTGGGTGCTTTAGGAAAACCTTGCCAGATATGTCTCCGACATGATTCCTTGATGCACCGCCGATAGATTGTGTAGATGTAACCGTCACAACTGTAGTGTCATTCGGGAAACCAACACCGTCGTATGTTCCGCTGCGCGAAATGAACTTCGGTTGCCTGTATAGGCAAGGGACTAGACAGTACAGGTGATTCCTGAAAGGTTCCAGGTCCTCATCTTCGAAATATCCGCTGTCATAGGCATCGGACACTTCTGTACCGTTCGTGTTACCTTGCGCTGTTACCACTAGATCATAGGTAAGTCCCTCTACGCTATCTACTGCGTAGAACTTTCCTCTGAGCTTAATGATAAAGCCTGGCTTTAGCGTGTTCTCCATTGGGTTGTAGCCCCTTACTGTGGGACTTCGACCAAACTGGACACGGGCCATTAGCAATCACCTTCTTCTGCTGTCGTGCTGTTTTTCTCTTCTTCTGTTCTCATTTTTTTCTCTCTCCTTTTGTGTGTTATTATGGGGGGAATGTTATTTGATGGATTGCGTAAGTAGACCTCCGGCCACCCACGCTCCAAATAGTGCTGCGTAATCCATTGCATCTCCACTAGTAGATGTGTATGCGTAATAGGAAGTTGCTCCGGCCAGAATAAGACCGGGGATCAATAGTCCTGGCTTTACATCGGCAGTTCTGCCAAGCCCACCAAGACCTTCTCCTGGTAATCCAGGATTAGTGTGAGCAGACATCATGTTCTCGTATGATAAAGAATCCATCAGAGTTTGACCCCCTTTATTGGTGCTTTGGCGACTTCTGTAGCGCCTTCTACTGTGGCTTTGAGTGGCTTTGTTACTTTACCAATGATTTTCTTTGGCTTCTTATCCATTTCTCTGTCGAATGCCTTCTTTGCCTTTGGATAGAACCTAGTTACGACATAGGTTCCTAAAATCAGACCTCCGACAGTAGCGACTGCTGAACTCAAGTCCGGACTGTAGCTACTGTTCGTTGCGTCTGCACCTAGAGTACCATGCCATCGGATAGATCCGCCTCTCGACCTAGGAGTGACTGTTCCGCCAATCCCGCCGCCGAAGAAGTTGTTACCCGACATACCATCACTTCATCTTATGATTCACTATGGCTCCGATGACTAATAGCCCTAGAATGCCTTGACCCGTAGTTATGGCTCCGAAGAAGGGTATCTCGAAAGTGCCTCTTCCAAAGACTTTCGAGTTTATTGCCTTCAATGGCGAGTTGTTGGCTGCCTGATTGGTAGCTTGATTGACTGGGGCCTGGTTGGTATTACCAAATGCGTGGTTATCCATCTGACCCATGTAGCCAGTTCGTCCGCCAGCGTAGCCAAGAGATCCGAAGCCGTGAGAGATATTACCTGCTCGTGCTTCGTTTCCCATACCGCCAGACCTTCCGCCTGGGTAGCCTAGTCCTCCTCTGATTCCGTCCATGTGTGTATTCAACTCCTCGAGCGTCCGCCCTGGGGCTCATGCGAACCCCGAGGGATGACTAACTCGAATGTAATCAGAGGTTGCTGCGTGCGTGTGCGTAGACGATCAACCTGTATGTGTCTGTGCCGCTGACTGGGGTCACTGCTGTACCGTCGTCTGGGTCGTGCATAGATACCAGGAGATTGACAGTTCCGCCAACGATTGACTTTACTGATACGCTACCTGCTGTGTCGTAGACTGCTCCGCCGCCGTCGTCCCAGGCAATGCTGCCGTGAGCGCCAACGATGTCAAGATCATCATGGTTGTCTCCAGCTCCGAAGACAACTTCTATTGGGCTTCCCTTTGCTGCTACTGTTCCTAATGTCATCGAACCTGCTCCGTAGACAACAGAGAAATCTGTTGTATCTCCAGATGCAGTTCCTTCACCGTTGATGAAGATTTTGTGGCTGTTAGTCCACAATCCGGTAACATGGAGGCAGTGCAGGGCGGGCTTGGAACCAGTGGCTAGCTCGAAGCCACCGATTGCAGATTGTGCTAGAGTTCCTTGGTCTCCCATTTTCCTCTCACCTCACTCCTGTCTGATCCCAAAAGGGAATCAGTTTAGCTCTCCACTGCTAGTCGTTTGTTGTATCAATTCGTGATGCTGGCCGACAACTAGGCCGACAACTCTGATCTTCTCTGCGCTTAGAGCGGTGGAAGCCTGGCGTGTTCTTACATCCCATGCGATTGTCTTCTCAGGTTCTACAACAAGTGGTTCACTGTAGAAAACTAGGGGCTCTTCTAGGACTGACATAACGCTGTTCTCGACCACTGGAGTAGTAATTCCAGCGATAGACCATTGTGTTTCCACGATGTTTAGTGGGTTCACTGCGTACTGAAGACCTTGCATCATTACATACAATTCCTCTAATGTCTTGAAATCTAATGCCTTGGAGATCCATCCGTTGGCTGCAGAGGTCTTAGCCCCGCTGGTACCAATGGAAGTGTTTGGAATGCTCCAAACTCCCTGGGTGTCCAATATGGAAAAGTGGTCAGCTCTTAGGCCGCCTGTCCCATATTCTCCCTTTGCCCATACTCCACGGTTCTTTCCACCCCAATTGGGGTAGGCGTAGCTTATGAACCCGTTTATCTGATCTAGATAATCGGCAATCAATGCTGCTGGTCTGTCAAAATATACCTTAAACTCCATTTCTCTTTTCTCTCCTTTATTTTTTTCATTACGCTTGTTGCGCTGAATTAGACGACAACCCTTTGGTATATCAAGCAGGGTAGCCTTCTGTAGGCATCCCGTAGTCTCTTGTAGGCAAGGCGTAGGCATCTGAGTCGGCAAGGTCATACGACAACGACCCGTGAGATTATTTGTGTCTAAGAGTGACCCGAAGGAACATACTGTTCGCGTGAGGCTTTCTGGTGATGACTTCGCAGATTTAGAGTTCGTATCAGAACAGCTTCAGATACCTTTGTCCACTTGTCTTAGGATGCATGCCCTTGAAGCCTTGAGGAATAGGAAGAACGATTTGTTCAGAGAAGCGACCAGGAGAAGGAAGCACCAGGATATGCTTGCTCAGCAGTTAGAGGATGTAGAAGATGCAGATTAGGGGGAAGAAATGTGTCTTGTGTGGACACAAGACTGGCATGATGAATACATCTTGTAGCGAATGTGACGGAGAGGAGCTTGTCGTATTCTCCGATGAACTCGAAGGCGGTGAAGATGCTTTCTGGGGTGTGACTGTCTCAAAGCCCATCATGGACTCAAAACAGGCATGGGAGTTCGAGGAGACTGTCTTGGGCAGTACGGAATCGTGGAAGGGACATTACACTGGACATGCAGTTGATGCGACGGCAGTCAGAGGAGTTGGTGTTGAAATCAACCTGGTGGACATGCACTGGCACTTTGAACAGACCGAGGGGCACTATGCAGTTGATCTGCAAGATTACCTTTTCGGACTTAGACCTGGGTTGATGACTGATGCAGTGATCTCTGTTGAGTTCTTTGACATAAATGAGATAGAGGAAGTTGCATGAAAGAGTCTGGAACTGCGGCAAGAATTGCTCGTGAGGTTCTGAACGCCGTGTCGTCCGAGGAAATCCTTAGCAAGATTAAGCCACCAGGACAGGCCATGATTCAAGACCAGGTTGATAGGTTAGAGGAACGCATAGGTGATGCCTATTTACTACTGAGAGTAATAGTCGCACTACAAGTGGCTTCGCTTGGAGCGATATTCATGCTTGCATTCTAAGCCTTGGCTTGGTTAATCAATGCTGCATCAGGACCAGTAGGAGCTAATGCTGCTGTAGCAGAGCCAGATGCCAGATACTCGAATCGCTTGTTTATTTGGAAAGCGTCTACTCTTGACATTAGTCCAGCACCTGCGAAGGCCACTCCGGCTGCTTTGGCTTTCCGCTTAGCATTCTTAGACAGATACTTCTGGTCGATTGCGATTTCCGTTGCCTCATTGATAGCGAAGATTAACCCTGCTGTCGAGGCAATTTTGCCCAGGGGACTGCCGTAGATCTGCTTAGCGTATGCCTTGTAGCCCGAATCCGACGGTGCGAGTACCCTGGTAGCCTCATCGAACAGTGACATCACTGCTCCAAAGGCCACTAGGCCACTGACACAAGTACCGAGGATTACGCCATTCTCTTTGGTCAGGCCTAAATCCCTTGCTCTGGTCGCCAGTTTCTTCGCCACTGAGTTCCCTCCTCATTCAGAAGAGGTTTACTCGAGTAGATCCAAGAGACTTTGTTCCGAAGAACTTGGCGTTTCCTGTTGCTGCCGTGTTGTTAGGAGACATTGCTAGAGCTAGGTTGTTGTTACCGTGTGCCCCGTGCATCATGCCCATGTTGCCATGTGCCATGCCCATGCCTTCGTTAGCGTGCATTCCGAACATTGTCTGACTGGTCATACCTAGTCCGCCCATTCCTGGAATCATACCAGTGATGTTGTTCACACTTGGTAGAGCACTTCTGACATCCTCAGATAGTGCATCCATTCTGCTGCCTACGCCTGCTAGAGTGATGCTTCGTACGAAGTCTGCTGCGATTAGCAGAGATGCGACGCTTACACCAGTCTTGACGAAAGCCTTGTCCATCTTGAGTCCGTCTGCGAGGACGATACCCAATCCACCGACTGTTGCTAGATCGATTGCTGCGTCTACTGCGCTTCCTAGGTCGTTGTGGATGGTTGATGCCCCGTCCACCAACATGCCTGGGAGCATTAGCCTGGACATTATCTCAGACTTGGTAGCTCCTAGAACTCCCATTAGGGTGAATCCTGTGAAGGTAGCATAGGATAGTTGAGTTAGACTGCTTAGAGAGTCGTTCTTCAACTTGCCTGGAATAGCCATGAATCCGTCGCTGATGCCCTTGAACTTTAGACCGCCTGGGACGAATCCTAGGAAATCATCGATTCCGACATTCTTCTTAGCAGTTAGAGCCATTGCGGTGCTTCTGCGTGAAGACTTCCTCTTGGTTCGGCGTGTAGTAGACTTGCGCTTTGCTCCGCCTGACCTGCGAGTTCTCCAGCCCTTCTTTGCTGCTGCTGATCTCTTTGCCTTTGTCATTCGTGTAGACTTTCTCTTTGGAGCAGCCTTCCTCTTGGTTCGGCGTGTAGTAGACTTTCGGGAGCGTGCTGCTCTCTTAGCCGCGTTGGACCTCTTTGTAGTCTTAGCTCGGCGAGTTCTCCAGCCCTTCTTTGCTGCTGCTGATCTCTTTGCCTTGGATGGACCTCTCTTGGAAGTCTTCCTTGCAGGGGACTTGCGAGAAGCCTTTCTCTTGCGAGATGCTGCGGCCTTCTTGCCTGCTGCGGATCTCTTGGAAGCATTTCTCTTTCGAGTTGCCGCCGCCTTCTTAGCAGCCCTGGACCTCTTCGCTGCATTTCTCTTGCGAGTAGCAGCGGCTTTCTTTGCTGATGCGCTGCGGGAAGCCTTTGTTCCGCCTCTCTTTACTGGTTTTCGTGCCTTTCTAGTTGTAGTTCGCTTAGTAGCCATTTTTTTTACCTTCCTTTGTTTTGGTGGGTTCACTAATACAAGTGTTCCTTCACTCATTGAATAGGGCTCACTACCATCCACATATAACCTGTAAGTCATACTTAGTGTTCGTTTTAACTACGCTGTAATCAAATGTCGTTGCGGTAATCTCAAAGGGCAATGATGTCTAGGAACGGCTGATGGGCCGACAGAAGAAGAAGGAGAGCACTGTGCTAACATTGAGAGTACCTGCAGATATAATGTTACGCGTGAGGCAACAGGCAGAGGAGGAAAACAGGTCAATTAACAACCTGGTGCTAACATATCTGCAATTGGACATTAACTTCTCCACAACTGAACACAGGCAGAAGCTTGAGGCCAAAGATAGGTCTCGCCGTAGGAGGTAGGTGATCCAATGGATTCCCCTAGTAAGCTCGTTAAGTCAATGGAACCCTTGTACGATGGAATCAGAAGTGGGCATCTGGTGATTTGCGGGCAAACCAGGTACGGGAAGAGTACGGCTGCCCTGTGGTTCTTCCTATTGGAGACCCTTTTCGATGGTAGAAAGAATGCTACCCACATATTCATTGATACGAAGCATGACGATGATTTGTTGGAACATGGATTCTATGCTAAGACAATCAATGATCTTCGATACTACTTGACTATGAAGGTAAAGAGAGTCATTTACCGCCCTCCTGGTACTTCCGATAGGTCAAGGCATCTGACTGACATAGTGAATCTCCTATTCGAAATGCGTGAGAAGAGGAGATACAAGAAGTGCCCCTATGCACTATTTGTGGACGAGGTGCAACTCTACGCTGCGAAGGGAGGAAAGCACGAGGGTTTGGAAAGACTCTCGACCACAGGCGCAGGGAAGGACATTCACGCCATTGTTATCGGCCAGAGGCTCCAAGACATACATGAGCAAACTTTGTCTCAATGCAATAGTAGAATGGTTTTCTTCATGCAAGAGAGGCCTGATTACCTACGCTCTAGAATGATGACGGAGTTAATCGACTGGATGGATTGGCTTAAGGAGAATCCCTATTATTTCGCCTTCCAGACTTTAGCCTCTGTCGATTGGAAGCTTCATACCCCCGTCCCACTCCCAATTTCGATAGACCCCTACGCACGGCAGTTTGCACCTCCACCATCCAAAAGAAGACGCTGAACCACTTGGGTAGCGATTGTTTGAATGCCTCTGCAATCACGACATCTCATCCGCAAATGTCTCTTGAATGGGTCTTGACTTCTGTATCTCATCGGTTCTCAGAAGAGATATTGCGTTTTCCGTAGCGGTATTCAAGCATGATACCACAAGTTCCAGTGGCTCTACCACATGAGTCATGTCACGCACACTCTCTGTCAATGGATCTACTCCTAGTTCGGGGTTTATCGAGAGTTCGTAGAGAGTGTCGATTATGTCCATAGCCGCTGTTTCGGCTAGAGTTCTGGGTATTATCATAAGAGCGTCTGCAAATGCGAGCTTTGCTAGTTCTGCCCTTGATGATTGCATCGGCTCAGATGCTCGGATGGCTGCGGCCATTCTCGATTGGATAGAACCAGCACCAGGAACGGTTAGAGGATTCTTTGCTGTGATGTACGCTACTCCTATCGCATCATCCATTGCACGGGAGAACTCCGCTGCTGTTTGCTCTGTAGGTGCGGGTAGAATGATTGAGGCTACATTGACATTTTTTCCTACTGCCTGAATGTAGGGGTTAGGTCCATCTTCACCTCTTATCTTGCATGTGCCTGAGCCAAGTTCCTCGATCATTATATCCGCTAGGTCAGCCACGACTTCTCCGTTGGTTGCCTTAGCAATCCTGTGCATGTCACTTTTCCTGATGTTTCTTACAGCGAGGATTCCCTTTCTTCTGAAATGCTGAATTGCCCTGGAGTCCATTCCCTTTTGACATAGAACCGCAGCAATCCCCATTTCGTCTATCGCTGAAAGCCTTTCTTCCATGTATTGTTGCTGAACCTTTGCTATTTCCGCAATCTTGCTTGGGTCGGCTAGATTGACATTGGCCTGTGGAGGGCCAAGTTCCTCATCCAGAAGCAGAATCTTCCCCTCGAAGGTGTCTTTCTCTGTTGGGTATGCATTCTGTTTGAGTATCACAACTCCTTCAACTAGCTCTGCATCTTTTGGATTGCCAGGTCGCCCTATCAGTTTGATGTTGTCCGGCTTTGCGGCCTCTGCTGCCTTAGCACAGATGTCACTTAGGATTTCTATGTAGGCCTCGGCAGACTTCCCGGTTATTGCCGTCTCTGCTACCTTCTTTGCTGCCTCGTAGGGAGTGTTGCCTTTCGTGGCGTTGGATTGAGCAGTCTCGATTGCTATTTGCAGGGCGTGTCTATACCCATTCATCACGGCATTCGTCTGAACGCCTTTCTCAATCAGTACCATTGCTAACTTGAGAAGTTCTGCTAGTGTGATTGTCGTTCCTGTCGTGCCATCGAAGACTCTTGCTTCTTGGGCTTTGGCCGCTTGGGCGACTATTCTGGCGACTGGATCTCTGTCTCCACCCATCTTTAGTATAGAAGCACCGTCGTTGGTTAGTTGGAACTCCCCCATCTTGTCCACCATCATTTTGTCGTAGCCGAGGGGGCCGAGAGTCGTTCTTACCCTTTCACCAACTTCTACGGCTTTGGAAACAATGTATCTCTGTGCTTCCCTTCCTCTCAAAGTCTCGAACTCGTCTTCCACGGAGGTTTCAACCGTCTTTGCCGTTTAATTGCATCTCAAGCCCTTGATTGCCTTATCTGTTCGGGCGACATCTGGTAGCACTTGAATCGGACTTGGTACTCGGGTATCTTCTTGTTGAGAGCATTCACAATGGTCTTCGTCCTGTCTCTTAGTAGTGCATTGCCATCCGTGTCATCCACATGGTCTGCCTCTGCCTCAATGAATACTTCCTCTATGTCATTTTCCAAGTCCACTATTACTGAAGCTACTTCCTCCGGGTCTATCTTGTTGGATTTCGCAAAGTGAAACCAGTCTATCCTGTCTCCCATCACGGTGAAGTGGTCTTGGATTCCGTTCACTGTGAAGAGCCCGTGATACACCTTGAAGTCGTCAGGACTGGTTTGACTTGGTTCCCATACTCTCGGGTGTGTGTGGAAGAAGGCATCTGCATCATCCAAAATGTAGCCTGTCACCATTGCTTCATTCAGATGCCTCGCCCCTGGTCTGTAGTAGAGTCTGTCACCCTTTATCCAGCCAGAGGCCTCACCGAAGTCCTGTGTCTTCTCTGCTAATTGCATGAATAGTTTTTCTGATCCAATAGGTCCTCTGAGCTTCTCGGACTTGAACTTCCTCTTTGCCTCGGATGGAGTCATTTTGTCTCCGAAGTCCTCGAGGTAGAGTTCTGCATCCTCATCCAGTTCTACCGGATGGGGATTGGCTTTGGGCATCTTGTAGTCTTTTTCCCAGGGGAATGGAACTGGCTCTCCCGCTGAACGGCTAGAGTATTCCCTCTTCCCCCCACCTGGACCGAAGAACTCTCGCTCTCGCTTATCATGCACATCATCTGAAGGGCATCCTCCTCTGCAGTAACCACTAGGAGGTGGTATTGGAGTTCCCTTCTTGCGAGGCTCTCCATCCCATGTTGATTCGTATAGAAGGCAACCACATATGCACCTGTCCTCATCAGGGTTGCTCTTTGTGCCAAACACGCTGTCCTTAGGGAGGTACATCTTGGAGAATGGGGGATTCTTCTTGCATCTGCACCCATTACATGACTTGCATTTTGAACAACACTCATCTGGAGGGTTCTTCTTCTTCGGCTTGCCTTTGAACTTCGGTTTGCCTTTGAACTTCGGTTTGCCTTTGCCTTGCTCTTGCTTCTTCTTTTCATCCGATACATCGTCTGTTTTCTTGTGAGGCTGCTTCCTACCTGTGAGATTCTTGATGAGATCCACACTCATTGGGCTGAATACGCCCTTGACTCGCTTCTGCTTCTTCGGTGTTGGTTTCTTCTGCTGGGTTTGGGTTTGAGTCTGCTTCTG
>MDSV01141209.1_pt1 | contig 14577 bp, 19 predicted proteins | sample 810851 | NCBI WGS metagenome assembly MDSV01 (sample SAMN05326640, study PRJNA326480) | marine metagenome | isolation source: seawater | place: Atlantic Ocean: North East | collected 2012 | reverse complement strand
CTTCATATTTATAATTTTTTGTTTTTATTTATACTATACTTACTTATAAATAATGTAATTAAAAATTAATAAATACAATGAAAAATACAACTTGGTCCAGCAGATTCACAAAACAATTAGATGATGAAGTACTTGATTTTAGTCAAAGCTTAAATATTGATATAGTTTTGTATAATGTCGATATTAAGGTAACTATGGCTCATATTGACATGCTTGCATCGTGTGGGCACATAAAAGATGCCGAAAAGAAAAAGATTAATAGTGGTCTGAAGAAGGTAAAAAAGCTTATCGAAACCGGTAAGATTAAATGGTCTGTCAAGCACGAAGATGTACACATGAATATCGAGAATGCTCTGGTTGATATTATCGGAGACCTAGGCAAAAAAATTCATCTTGGTAGATCAAGAAATGATCTAGTTACTACAGATCTACGTCTATATCTGAGAGATTTTATAGATATTTACATTTATAAAATTCAGGAAATACAATTTGTTTTGGCTAGACTAGCAAAAGATCATGCTAACTCTATATTCCCAGGGTTTACACATATGCAAGTTGCTCAACCGGTCACATTCGGGCACCATCTCTTGGCATGGGGAGAGATGCTCAATAGAGATGAAGCAAGATTTTTAAATAATAGAGAGACTCTGAATGTAATGCCACTAGGTTCAGCCGCACTGTCTGGAACTTCACTAAAGATCAATAGAACTATGATCGCAAAATCACTTGGTTTTAAAACTATTACCAAAAATTCTATGGACGCAGTAAGCGATAGAGATTATGTCTGTGATTTTGCTTATACAAATAGCATGGTGATGATGCATCTTTCTAGGATCTGTGAAGAACTTGTACTTTGGATGAATCCTCAGTTTGGCTTAATAGATCTCGACGAGAGTTTTTGCACAGGATCTTCTATCATGCCTCAAAAAAAGAATCCAGATGTTGCCGAACTTATAAGAGGTAAGACTGGTGGAGTGTATGGCAGTCTAATAGGCCTTCTGACAATGATGAAAGGTCTACCACTGACATACAACAGAGATATGCAGGAAGATAAAAATTTAGTTTTCGAATCAGTTGACACTACATTAAGCTGTTTGAGTTTAATGCCTAGAATGCTTTCTTCAATGAAGTTAAATATAAATAATGCTAATAAGATAGCATGTAGTTCTTTTTCTACCGCTACAGACATAGCCGAGTACTTATCAAAAAAAGGTATGCCATTTAGAACAGCACACCATTTAGTTGGAGATATAGTCAAATTTTGTGAAAAAAAGTCTAAGGACTTGCAGGATCTAACTATAGAAGAACTAAAAAGTTTTTCTAAAATGATAGATTCAGATATACATAAGGCTTTAGACCCAATCAATTGCATTAAATCAAGAAATGGCCATGGAGAGACATCACCGTCTTCTGTTGTTAGAGAGTCGACTGCTGTGATAAAACGTCTTAAAAAATATGGTTTTAAGTGATGGCTCGTTACTTATTTCTAATACTTATTCTATTTTCAGCGACAATAAGTTCTGGGCCTGTTCCGAGCATAGCAGACTACTTAGAAAGCGAGTCGAAAGAGACCTATGATTTATATATATATGGTCTAGAAAGTGGCCTAGAATGGGCGCAAGAACGTACTTACGCTAAAAATGGCCTAGAGTTTTTTTGCAAACCTAATGATCTCATACTTTCTGCTGCACAAATTAGACGGTTAATTGACAAAGAAATTACGGAAAATAATTCTTTTTATACAAAATATAAAGATGCTCCATTAATAGGCTTAGCGCTAAGAAACGCATATATATCTACGTTTCCTTGCAATTAAATATAAAAACTTAATTTCTCTATAGAAGAATCTTCATATATGATTATAATGTTATATAACCATAGATAAGGAGGAGTAATCATGGCAGATCATCCAACACCAAACGGCGACGATATAATATTGCCCGATGGAACAGTAGTTGGCTCGTGGAACGGAGATGATGTAAAAGACCTACAAGTTGAAGTTCAACGAATAATAGCCGAACAAAAAGCGAGCGGCGCCGATCGAAATAATTTATTAATAAGATTTGGTATTCCGCATTTTGATCAAACACCTGATCATCTAAAACCTTTTATAGCATATGCTCTCTGGGGCGTTGATAAAAAAGGCAACTGCTTGACTCATAGAAGAGCCGACCATTTTGAAACGGTCGAAAAAATTAATGAGAAGTATGGCAGTGAAACAGCAATCGCTGCTGCTCAAAGACACAGAGAATAGGTGTTAATATATGAGCCCTTGAAATAAGGGCTCATATTAATTAGCTAGCCATTCAATAATCTTATTATTTACTTCCTTTGTTACAGTATGTCCAAAATCATCAGTGTAACTATGTATTAGATCAGTTCTAGTCTTTAAAAATTCGTATGTTTTTTTATAGTCATTAAAGCTTATTGCTTGATCTGCAAAACCATGAGCTATAAATATTCTGCATTTACATATATCCAAATCTTTATAGTAATCAGCACTTGGCATGTATCCAGATAAAGCAATGCAGCCAGTATAATTATGAAAAGGATTAAACAACATACTCAAGGATAGAGCCGCACCTTGTGAGAATCCTCCTATTAAAATTTCTTGTTCTTCTTCTAAACAAAAGTTAGTAATAAATTCATTGATACTATTTTTGGCATCTTCTAAGGCCATGTGGTTCTCTGATATTGATCCATCATCATTACTCACAGGTAATGGATACCACGATCTTTTGTTATCACTTAATGGAGCATTAGGCATAACAATACAAATTTCATCATTCATTTGCATATTTATCATTTTCATTGTTGGTTCAAATGACCAATTATTTGATCCATAACCATGAAACCAAAATAACACTTTTTTAGCTGTCTTTATCTCACCAATTATAATTATGTCACTTTTATTTAAATTCATTCTTAGCCTAGCAGCAGATCGATAATATGATTATAATGTATCATATGTTTAATATAATCAAACACTCTAATATTAGGATCTCTAGAGTATTATTTGTCATATTCTTTTCTATGCTACTGTTATCTTGTGGCAACAAGGGACCACTAACTATCCCTCAGCAAGCCCAAGACAATGCTAATTCTGAAAAACAATCTGATAAAGCTGAGTATTAAATGATTACCAAGTATAAAGATAATATTCTACATTTTGATAATATCAATATCCTAGATGTGGCATCATCTCATCAAACACCATTTTATTTGTATTCAGAAAATATTATTAGAGATAATTTTATTTCTTATAGTAAAAGTTTTGGTAGTCACCAACATAATATTTGTTATTCTGTTAAAGCTAATTCTAATTTGTCTATCCTTTCTTTGCTTGCAAAGCTAGATTCAGGTTTCGATATTGTTTCTGGCGGCGAGTTGCTTAGAGTATTGAGAGCTGGAGGAGATCCTAAGAAAGTGGTTTTCTCAGGCGTGGGTAAGTTAGAAGACGAGATGAGCTTGGCGCTAGATAATAATATTATGTGTTTTAATATTGAGTCAGAAGACGAGCTTGATACATTAAATAAGGTAGCAATTAGTAAAAATTCAAAAGCTCCAATATCAATCCGAGTTAATCCAGCGATTAATGTCAATACGCATCCATATATTACAACGGGTATGAGAGATAATAAATTTGGTATTGATCAGAACGAGATTATTTCGCTATATAAAAAAGCATCTCTTTTAAACGGAATAACTATAGTTGGCATAGATTTTCATATAGGATCACAAATAATGGATCTAGAACCTTACATTGAGTCGCTGTCAAAAATCATCATTATAGTTGATGAACTTAAATCACATGGAATTAATCTCAGACACATTGATATTGGAGGCGGCCTAGGCATCTCATACGAAAACGAAAAATCTGTATCGAAAGAAATATTTATATCAAAAATCAGAGAAGTGATAGGGACAAGAAAACTATCATTAATTATTGAGCCAGGAAGATCTATCGTTGGAGAAGCTGGATTATTGGTATCTCAAGTCATTAATATTAAAAAATCATCTACTAAAAGTTTTGTAATTGCTGATGCTGGGATGAATGACTTAATACGACCTCCACTATATGATGCATATCACTCAATACGAGAGGTTTTAAAAAAAAGCACAAAACCGGCAGACTATGACATAGTTGGACCTGTCTGTGAGACAGCAGATTTCCTAGGTAAAAATAGAACTCTTTCAATTCAGAAAGGAGACTATTTTGTAGTTGAGAATGTCGGAGCATATGGGTTCGTTCTCTCATCAAATTATAATACTAGAGCAAAAATTAGCGAGTACATAATATCAAAAGACAAGGTAAACAAAATTCGTGAGAGAGATACTATCAATCAGATCCTAGAGAATGAGATTAAGTTCTTATAAAAATCTTTTTTTAAAATATGAAAGTTAATTTTGTAAAAATGAATAGTCAGGGCAATGATTTTATTATCATTGATGCTACAAATGATTCAGTATCACTAACGTCCACTCAGATACAAGAGGTTTCTTCTAGGAGTAATATCGGTTGTGATCAATTATTAGTTTTAGATATACAAAACTCAGATAATGTAGCTTGTAAAATTTATAATTCTGATGCATCAGAAGCTCTTCAGTGTGGCAATGGCATGAGAGCTATCATGTTTTTTTTAAATAAGTATTATAAATATGAAAAGGCTACCATCATCGTTGGTGGGGTAAAGTACTTTTCTACAATGAATTCGTCAGAGATTATTAAAGTTAACATGGGATTGCCAACCTTCTTGCAGGATAAGACTTTAGAAACATCTGCTGAGAGTAAAATTGATGATGATACTTTTTTCTATACCGTTGATTCTGCTGATACTTTTTCATACTCACCTATAATGCTTGGTAACTTCCATTGTGTAGTTTTTTCTAACAACTGTTATGATAATTGGAAGTCGATATCAAAAACTCTTTATGCTGCCTTTTCAGATGTACCAAATATATCTTTTGTACTAAATTTCAATAGATTTATAGAGAAGAAAGACGGCCATATCAAGCTGGTAGTTAAAGAAAGAGGATCTGGTTGGACAAAATCCTGTGGAAGTGGCGCATCAGCAACTGGCGCATTCATCATCAGATATGCTCATCTTGTCAATTATCCGTTAAATACACTGTGTATAAACCAAGATGGTGGCGACCTTAATGTTGAATGGGATTTCAATTCAAAACATAAGAATGATCAAAATATATATTTGATAGGACCTACAAAATTTGACTATGAAGGGATTTGGGATGTTAAGTCTTAAGGATTCGATAAATACATTCCATTCATACCTAAAGTATGAAAAACGATACAGCAATGACACACTCAAAAATTATCTCATAGACTTAGATAAATTTTCTAAGTATATAGGTAGCCAAAACATATCTTCGCTTTCTGATGTTTCTACACAAAATATTCAAGACTATATCAATTCATTAAACAGAACAGGATACCTAGCTACTACTCTTGCTAGAAAGGCATCTTCAATTAGATCTTTTTTTACATTTCTGTATAAAAAAAAATTGATCTCTGTCAATCCTTCTAAGAATATCATCGTTCCTAAGAAACTACAAAAGTTACCATTGATCCTGACGGTCGAACAGGTTGAAGATCTATGCAATATTACTGAGTCTAGTTTTGCCGCAGTAAGAGATAAGGCTATGATTGAGTTGATGTACAGTTCAGGTTTGCGCTTAAGCGAAATAACTTCTCTAAATATTTCATCTATTATTCAACAAGATAAAATTATTTCAGTAATTGGGAAAGGCAATAAACAAAGATACTTGCCGATTGGTAAACATGCCTTAGAAGCATTAGGAAAGTGGCTAATTAAAAGAAGTGAATCAAAAGTTTCTGATGAGGCTCTCTTTTTGAACAAATATGGCAAAAGATTATCAAATCGTTCTGTGCAAACTCGTCTAAATTATTGGGCAAGTTTCAGTGGGTTGAATTGTAAAATAAGTCCACACACACTTAGACATTCCTGTGCAACCCATCTACTAGAGTCTTCCGGAGATTTGAGAGCTGTACAAGAGTTTCTTGGTCATGAAGATATAAGCACCACGCAAATATACACAAATGTTGACTTCGATCATTTAAAGAAGGTTTATTCTCAATCACATCCTAGAGCATTCACCAAAAATAAGAATAGTCAGTGAAATTTATAAAATATAAATATATACTAAATTAAATGATTAAACCTACTGAAATTAGATATATTAAAAAAACTAATACACTTTCACTAACATTTGAAGATGGCCTAAACGTAAACTTAACATCTGAATATCTACGATGTTTTTCGCCATCTGCAGAAGTGAAGGGACATGCGCCTGGCCAAGAAGTCTTACAAAAAGGCAAAGAGAATGTTGTAATAGATAATATTGAGCCTGTTGGCAATTATGCAGTTAAACTCATTTTTGATGATGGTCATAATACTGGTCTATACTCTTGGGATTATTTGCATGATTTATCTAAAAATTATAAAAACTATTGGCATGATTATTTAGAGCGTTTAAGTAATGATGGTTATGTGAGAAAAAAGCCATGACAAAATTAAAAGTTATCAGCACTAAAAAGGCTCCTTCAGCAATTGGAGCATATTCTCAAGCAATAAAAGCAGGTGATTTCATGTATATATCAGGACAAATACCACTAGATCCAGAAAATATGGATATCGTCTCAAAAGATTTTAAAAACCAAATAAATCAAGTTTTAAAAAATCTTGATGCCATAGTAATTGAAGCGGGTTTCAAACTAAGTGATATTGTAAAACTAAACGTATATTTGAAGAACCTCGAACATTTTCAGCAGGTTAATGATGCCATGATTGATTCATTTCAAAAGCCATACCCTGCTAGAGCAGCTGTTGAAGTAAGCCGCTTACCAAAAGATGTCTTGGTTGAAATGGACGCAATTGTTTATATTGGTGATTAAACCAAATGAGCATAAAGCATGTATTAGATGACAAAAATCTCGAAGGTTTGCCATCAGTTGGGCCATCAACAAAATCAAACCTGAACTCAATAGGTATAAGAAAAATTAGCGACTTAATTCTTTTCTTACCATCTTTTTTAATTGATAAAACTAAATTATCTAGTATTTCTGAGATCGAGAATTCATCTTCATGTTTATTTATAGGTACTATAACAAAAGTGTTTAAGACCAAAGGGTTCAGGCCTAATTTAATTTTAAATGTTGATGTTGAAGGCACATCAGTTCAGATACGTTTCCTTCATAAACTAGTGATTTATTCGCATTTAAAATTAGGACTTAGTATTCGATTTTTTGGAATAATAAGAATTAAAGGTAAAACTATTGAGATGATTCATCCGGAAATAGAGGTGCTCACGGGAAAAAATAATATTGAAAATATCGTTCCATACTATAAAACAAAAAAAAAAGTAAGTCAGAATAAAATACGTAAACTCATAAAATATGTATATGAATACCTAATGAAAAATAACAATAATGATATCTTCGAAAAAGATCTACTCGAAAAACTCCAAATACCACAATACCTTGATGCATTAAAATATTGTCATTTTCCAGACTCAAGTGATTATGCAGAATCAAATGCTCTTTTCAAATTAGGAAGACAAAGATTTGTTATAGAGGAGTTATTGTCTTATAAGCTAATTTTAAAAAACGCAAAGATCAAGTATGAACTCAATACAAGTGTCACATTTTCCATGAAGGAAAAAGAGATAAATGCATTTATAGATTCGCTATCATTCAAGTTAACAGAATCGCAGCTAAGAGCAATTGATCAAGTCAAATCAAGCTTCAAAAATAAATACCCTACAAAGAGGCTAATACAGGGAGACGTAGGATCTGGGAAAACTATTATTGCTGCAATTGCATCTATGTATGCTGTTACATCTAATTTACAAGTTGCTATTCTTGTTCCAACCGAAATACTAGCAGACCAACATTATGAAACTTTTAGAAAACTTTTTTCTAATTTATCAATAGACATAAAATGTTTAAAGAGTAAGCTCAATAATAAAAATAAAAAATCTATTCTATATTCAATTTCACAAGGCTCAGTAGATATAGTTATTGGAACACATGCACTTATAGAGAAAAACGTTAGATTTAAGAATTTAGGCTTAATAATCATTGATGAGCAACATAAGTTTGGTATTAATCAAAGAGTCAAGATTTCATCAAATAATGTAAAAGATATATATCCACATGAAATTTATCTATCAGCTACCCCAATACCAAGATCTCTTTCTCTTGTCTTATACGAGGGTCTTGATTATACAATAATAGACCAAATGCCCCAGGGTAGAAAAACCATAATTACAGAGTCTATAGATTCTGCAAATAAGGATAATCTACATGGGCACATCTTAAACACATTATCTTTGAATGAGCAAATATATTGGGTTTGTTCATGTATAGATTTTACTGAATCACTTGAGGCTGAATATGTTAAAGATATTTATGAAAAACTTTCATTAAAATACCCTTCTCATAATATTGGAGTACTACATGGAAGAAATGATACCAAAGAAAATAATCAAAATATGAATAAATTTATTGAAGGCAAGATCGATATACTAGTATGTACTACCATGATAGAAGTTGGTGTAGATGTTCCCAATGCGACATGCATAATAATTGAAGATGCAAATAGATTTGGGCTATCTCAGTTACATCAGCTTAGAGGGAGAGTAGGGAGAAGCATAAAACAGAGTTACTGTTTCCTAATTCATAATGAAGAAATTAATGAAACTGCAAAAAGCAGATTAGAAGCTTTAGAGAAATATAGTAATGGTTTTCAGGTAGCTGAGGTGGATCTTAAGCTTAGAGGGCAGGGTGATTATTTAGGCATAAAACAATCAGGCGTATATCATAATTTTAAGTTAGCAACTCATGATGACGCTATTGCAAACTATGATATAGTTAAGGACACCTTGGACGTCTTGGATAATATGTGTCCAGAAAGTAAAAATAAATTAATCAAGCGCTGGGGGAAAAATTATTTTGAATCGATAGAACTATGAGCTATAGGTATTTAAAAAACTGGAAAAATGAGAGAGTTCTTAATTCGCTTGGCCACAACTCAAGGCTGAGTATCATGGATGATCATCCACTAACAGATAGATTAATGAATAAGGAAGGACATAACTTTAAGGTTCAGGTTTTAAAACAGAGATCTTTATATAATAAATCTTCATCAAAGGTTAATGTGGCTAAGAAAAATGAGATAGGGATATATAGAAGTGTATTATTATCTACAGATCACTATCCTTGTATCCAAGCATATACATTTATGCCTGAAAGACATATTCATGGCAAAGACAGATTCTTGAGGATTCTTGGATCGAGGTCTTTAGGGACATATATCTTAAAGACAAAAAGATTTAAAAAGAAAGAGGTAGTTTATAAAATTATCAGTGATTTAGTCCACAGAATTGTTACTTACAAAAATGGGAAAAAGGTAATCTATGTAAATGAGATCTTTCCAAAAGACTTCAGGCTAGATAAGACATCAATTTTAAACGCTAGAGGACAGCTCTGAAAATGAACCAAGAAATAACGGTTTTATCTTATCTATGCTTTTTTCCTCATTACCAATATACACAAAATTTTTCAAACCTGCATGATGGGCAGAAATTATGTTATCAAATGTGTCTTCCACAAGGACTGATATATCATAGTCAATATCATATTTAACTCTAAGTAAGTGCCAAAACTGTATATCCTCTTTAACATAGTTTAGCTCATGGGAGCAAACTACTTCATCAAAGTATTCAGCGAGAGAAAATTTAGATAATTTTACATCAAGAGTTTTTCTATGAGCATTTGTAACTAAAAATAGACTTTTATCTAGACCTTTTAGCTTCTCCAGTGTTTCAATTGCATTTTTTTTTAATTTTATTAACGACATATTCTCTTGTTTCATCTTCTCTTGTATAATATCTATGTCTAATACGTTTGACCAATAGTCTACGTCATACCAGTCTTTAGATTTTTTTTTAAAATTAAATAGTGCATGTGTAACATTTATAGCATCTTTCTCAGATAGGCTCTTTTTCTTGGCATATACAGAAGGAATATATTTCTGCCAAAAATAGTTATCATAGTTTGTATCTAAAATAACGCCATCTAAGTCAATTAGGTAATATTTACTATCTTTTATTGTCATATAATATGTTATTATTTCGTTAGTATAAATATCATATTACAATGCCAATCATTAAAAATAAAACATTCATTTCTGAGACTAAGTTATTTAAAATTTCTAAACTAGATATTGAATTCCCTAATAATATCAATAGAGAATATGAGGTAATTACTGGTAGTGGCAATGGTGCTGTTATGATTATTCCAATATCTAAGACTTCAATGTTTTTTATATTGGAGTATGCAGCTGCTATTGACTCATATTCCCTGTCATTCCCAAAAGGAAAGATTGACCCCGGTGAAGAAATACTTGTTGCTGCAAACAGAGAGCTACAAGAAGAGATTGGTTATAGGTCTGATAATATAGAGCTCATCAATACTATTGATCTAGCTCCTGGCTATATTGATCATCAAACACATATTGTTCTTGCCAGAGAACTTGTTCCCTCAAAATTAATCGGTGATGAGCCCGAGGAATTAAAGGTTATAGAGATTCCTTTAGATAATATTAACGCCCATCTTATAAAATATAATCACATAGACTCTAGGGTATTGGCATCCTTGTATATATATAAGAATCTATTTTCATGATAAGTAGAGAGAAATTCATAGAAATCTTACCGTCACTGCATGCGGCTTGTATTCAAGCCGGTGAGATTCAAATGAAATATCATAAAAAAGAAATTAACATAACTACAAAGTCGAATAGCACGCCAGTAACACAGGTTGATATCGATTCAAATACAATCTTGTCTAATATGATTAGAGAGCTAACTCCAAATTTAGCCATAATATCTGAAGAGGATTATGAAGGACAAGAAAAACATAAAACATTCTGGATTGTTGATCCTTTGGATGGAACAAGAAATTATTTAGATAAAGGGGATGGTTTTTGCATATGCATTTCTTTAATACATGAGAGTTATCCTATTCTAGGCATTATATACTCACCAACGAGTAATTATTTTTACTATGCATATAAAAATTATGGCGCATATTTAATTAAAGGATCTGATAGCCCTGTTAAAATATTGACTGGTAAAATGTCTACTTTAAACCACAGTGTTTATACAAGTGTATCGATACATAAGGGTATTTTAGAGCAGATTTCAAATCATGTAAGAAACGTATTGTTTATTAAATTATCTAGCGCTCTTAAATTTGCAGCAATTGCATCTGGCAAAGGATGTTTCTACCCACGACTTGGTCCAACACATGAGTGGGATACTGCAGCTGGACAATGCTTAATTGAGGAAGCTGGAGGCGCCGTTGTAGACAGGCATATGAATAGGTTAAAATATAATAAAAATTTAAATTTTCTTAATGATGAATTCTTTGTAATTGCAGATCCAGGCTATGACTGGAAGTCAGTAATTGATAGTATTATTTCTGTGAGGAAACCGATAAATTAAATGCTCTTTTATTTAATTTTTTAAGCTTCTTATATTTGCCATGCTTGCCTTTGTTCCAAGTAACAAGCTTTCGTTCATAGTCTTTCAGTTGTTTTTTATTAGGAGTGTCTTTCATTAGTTTTAACTTGATTTTATGTTATCATAAATCTCAATAGAAGAACTATGTTTAAAACTTTATTTGAAAATATATCACCTCAGAAATTCTATTATTTTTCTTCGAAAATAATACCATGGGCTTTCCTTATTTCATTACTCTTTATAGGCTATGGTCTTTATCTAGGGTTATTCGTAGCCCCACTGGACTATCAGCAAGGTGATGCTTTTAGGATTATATATGTTCATGTCCCGAGTGCTTGGCTATCGCTTTTTGCATATTCAGCCGTCTTTGTATGTTCAATTATTGCATTAATATGGAAAATAAAGGTATTTGAAATCCTAACAATTGCATCCGCAAAGAATGGCGCCCTATTTACTTTTTTAGCTCTAATTACTGGGTCTATTTGGGGTAAACCTATGTGGGGTACTTGGTGGGTTTGGGATGCGCGACTAACATCTGAATTAATTTTATTTTTTATCTATTTATCTATAATCTTTTTATACTATTCATTTGATGACTATAGAAAAGGTGCAAAAGCAGCAAACATTCTTGCAATAGTTGGATTCATAAATATCCCTATTATTCATTTTTCCGTTGAGTGGTGGAACACATTACATCAAGGACCATCAGTTATGAAGTTTAGTTCTCCATCTATCGCTAGTGAAATGTTATATCCTCTTATCTATACTGCAATTGGATTTACATCTTATTTGCTTGCAGCAATATTACTATCATCTAGAAATGAGTTGTTGGATAGAGAAAAAAATACCAAATGGATTAGGTCAATCTAGACTTATTTTTAGAGCTTTACTACACGCTATAGGTGAAACTAACAAAAATATTAAAAAGATTATTGTCATCATTATAAGCTCAGAATCATAACTTATATTGAAATATGAATTATTTACAGCGCTTGTACCAAAAATTAATATTGGTATATACATCGGCAAAACAATTATTGATATCAGGATTTTATTTTTTTTTAAACTTATTGTTAAGGCAGCGGCTATCGAACCAATTAAACTCATTGTAGGTGTTCCAATGATTAGTGTCATAAACAGAACAAAAGATGTTGTAACATCAAGCCCTAAGATTATTGATATAATCGGAGCAATAATCACAACTGGTAAGTTTGATAGTATCCAATGCGATAAGATCTTGGCAATGATTTCTCTCTCCATGTATTTATCGTTAACAATAAACATATCAAGTGACCCATCATCATAGTCCTCTCTAAAAATAGTTTCTAGATTTAGAACACAAATTAGCAGGCACGATATCCAAACCATCAAAGGGATTAATTCTACCATGATATTTTTTTCAACATAACTTATTGATATGTTAAAAAATACCATAATTATAAATAGATAAACCACTGGCAATAAGACTTCAAATCCTGAACGTGATGCAATCAGAAACTCTTTACTAATATTTTTCAAAAAAATATTCATCTATTTATCTCTACATTAGTAATCTTGAAGGATTTATCTATTACTGGCTCATGATTTGTCATAATTACAGATCCCTTCTCAGAAATATGCTTAGATATGGATTCATCTAATATCGTGACTGCATTTTTGTCTAATGCGCTGTAAGGTTCATCTATAATCCAAACTTTAGCATTAGAGATACTTGCCTTCATTAGAGATACTTTCTTTTGCTGACCATGAGATAAATCTTTTATTAAGTAATCTTTAAAATCTAGCATTCCATATCTAGCAATGACCTCATCAATCATGTTTTGGTTAGTCATTTCTTCAGAGTCACCATATACTAAATTTTCAATTAATGTTAAGTTTTTCTTAATACCATATTTATGTCCAACATATGCAAAACTTTGTAACTGTAGGCTATCAATATTATTTATAATTTCTCCACTAGTAGGTTCTGTTATGCCTACTAGCATTTTTAGCAACGATGTTTTGCCACTACCATTTTGCCCAAAAATATTAATCACTGAGAAATCGTAAACACATAATGACATCTCAGAAATTATCTTCTTATCATTTCTTGATAGGTTCAATTTTTTTAGTTCAAGTAGGGTTTTATTCATCATTCATATTTTTCATACATGTAGCAAGTCTATATGGGAGTGTGCTCTTCAATTTATTTTGATTATCATCAAGTATCATATCCTTTAATATTACTATTCCATCAGGATCAGAAAAAACATATTCACCTTCTTTAAAAATCACATCAGCAAAATTAATGTCTTTGCTATATTCTCCAATATTATTTTTTACACTTTTTATTGGGGTAGTATTTATGGCTTTTACTCCTATTGCTATTTTATTTATAATCTCTGAATCTCTTATGCATCCATTTATAATAAACCCTGACCAGCCATTATCACATGCAATTCTTGCTAAGTTATCACCAAGAAGAGCGCACTTAGTTGAAGCTTTTCCATCCACTACCATTACATCACCTGAGACTTTTTCATTGACGAGATTTTTTATATAAGAATTATCATCTCGAACAGAAACCGTTCTGATCTTACCAAAAAACTTTCTATTTTCACCATATATTCTGAAAATCGGCTGTGCTATTTGAATATCATTATATTCATCACAAATGTCCGCTGTACTAAAACTTATCATATTTTTAAGCTCCTTCTTAACTTTATTAGTATTATTAGAGCAGGAAAAGCGATGAGTGAACAGAAAATAAAGTATAATTCCCAGTCAAGGATTTCAACCAAGAAACCTGATGAACCAGAAAAAAGTGTTCTAGGTAATGACATCAATGCAGTCATAAGAGCAAACTGCGTTGCAGTAAACCTCTTATTAGTCATGTTTGCAATAAATGCTAGATATGCTGTATATCCCATGCCAGCTGCCAAGTTCTCCAAAGATATAACGGTTACCAGTAAATATATATTGCTTCCAACAAAAGCAAGAATCGAAAAGCCAAGTGTTGCTATAGCCTGGAAT
>MDSV01100605.1_pt1 | contig 14578 bp, 18 predicted proteins | sample 810851 | NCBI WGS metagenome assembly MDSV01 (sample SAMN05326640, study PRJNA326480) | marine metagenome | isolation source: seawater | place: Atlantic Ocean: North East | collected 2012 | reverse complement strand
CTGCCGTAAGAACTGCTTGAACTTCTCTTTCTTTTTCTAAATCTATTTCTGTTTGTTCTTGTAGCCCTAATCTGTCTTTAACGTCTGCTAATTTTCTTATTCTTGCACCTGATTTAAACAACCCACGTTCTTCAAAACCTAAATCAGTTGCTCGTACTTGTTCTTTTTCAGCAAGATCAAATGAAGATCGTTTTCTTGCTATTGATTCAGCTACAGAAGTTTTTACAGCGTCTAATGTGCTTTCGATTTCTCCTTCCCGTATCCCATGCCTACGTAAAAACAACATGTATTTTGGCGATTCTTGCCATTTTTTCTTTACAGGTTTAGAGGAAGTAGTAGAAACAGGAGCAGGAGTAGTAATAACAGGAGCAGGAGCAGGAGTATTAGTAGGAGTCGGTGCACTTGCAATAGGAGTCATAAATTCTGAAGCTGCTATTGCATCTGCTAATGCTTGCGCTTCTGCTTGCTCTGCTGCTTGCTGTGCTGCTTGCTCTGCTGCTTGCTGTGCTGCTGCTTGAGCAGCGGCGGCTGCTTGTTGCTCTGCTTGAAAAATGGCTGCTTGCTCGGCTTGCTGTGCTGCTTGTGCTTGAGCGGCTGCTTCTGCTTGAGCGGCTGCAAACGCATTTGCCCACGAACTACCACTACCAAACCAACTACTGCTTGTTTGATTACTGCCAACAGGTATATTAGGAATATAAGGCATGTAGATATTATAACATATCTTGACAATTAGCTGTCAATATCAGGGTCGTCTTCTGGCATAATCATGTCGTCTTCAGGCATTTTATTTGCTTCTATTATCTTTGATTGCTCGTCTATTATTACTGCTTGAATACAAACAGTTAGCTGATCGGGGTACCGTTGACGCATCATTGCGATAACTTTTTCTGTATCTACATTAACTTTATCATTATCCATTATTGACTCTCCAAAGTATTAACTCTTTCATGTATATCTTTAACAGCAGCTACTAAATATGGTGTTAACATTTCGTAGTTTACTCCGCTAATTATTCCTTCACCTATCATATTACCGTCTTCATCTTGATCTAATGGAGTTTTAGTAATCATTTTTGGGAAAACTTCATTAACTTCTTCAGCTATTAAACCATGATCTTCTACATCATTTTCATCAGGAATCCAAATATCTGAGTCTTTATCCCAATTAAACCTAACAGGACGTAGATCATATATCTTTTCCCATTGTGATTTAGGCATATCTACTATATCTTTTTTAAATCTTTCAGATGAAGAGTATATATTTATATAACCAGTAGAGTAATTTCTATATAGGGTGTGAAGGTACGTAGATGAAGCAGTAGGTGTAACTAAATACGTACCTGCGCTGCTCCAAAGAGTGCGCTGAGTTCCACCTGTACTTACACGAACAACATTAGTACTATGCCAAATACCTGTGTCAGAGTCCCCAATAAATGTTAAAGAAGGCTGAGTTGCGTTACCTGATTTAAGATAAAACCTTTTGTTACTACCGTACATCATTATGCCAGTAGCTGTTCCTTGTAAACCTGCTGCATTACCTTGCCAATAAATACCATTAGAATTAGTCCTAATACGCAACCATCCATTGTAATTAACGTCATAAAATGGATTAGCAGCAGTCCCCAAACTGTAACCGCCATTAGGACGAAGATCGCCTTGATACACGATTTCATTTTCTGACGTGTCAAGAAAAATTGAAGGAGTCTGGTCATTGCCGCCACCTCGTATGTACACATCGCCACTAGTTCCTGCTGAAATAAGCGTGTGGTTTCCGTTACTCATAATCATGTACTCATTACCGCTGGTACTAGACATACCAGCAGTTCGTAAACCAACGTAGCCAGTGCTAAACGTTTGCCCAAGAACAATACCGCCGTCTGCCCCTCCTTTAGTAGAAACAACTTGACCAATAGTATCTATATTCGCAACTGTTGGAGGAAAAGCTAAATTAGTTTCCATATCAGGGTCATAATTAAATAAAAACCCTGAATTTCCAATGTCAAAAGACCCTGCTTGTGGGTAACTATTAATATCTAAATGTGAATAACCACTAGAAGTTCGAGAATAATTCCAACCCAACGTCGTTCTATACGAGCCTTGAGTTCCTACTGTGCCATAAGAACCTAAAGCTATAACTGAATTAGACCACGGTGTAGCCGTAAAAGATGTTTGACCTGTTTGTACTTTACTGGCAAAAAAAGCAGAGCCGTTTACTTCTAAATTAAACAAGCAATCAACTAGATCAGCTCTAAAAGTAACAAGATTAAAACTATCAGATCCTCCTCTTGGACCAATCCAAAAATCACCACCGTCAGGGCCACCAAACCAAAGTCGAGTGCTGTCTGACCCTGTTCCTGTATTGTCAGCATTAATTTCATAGTTTTCTGCAAATAGGATTTGTCTATTATCAGCGCCTGCAGTTGTGCCAGCAAAATCTAATTCTGCTGCACCATAAAATCTTAAATCGTTATCTGATTCATCCCACAAAAGGTAAGCATCTGCCGTGTCACCGTAAAGTTTAACATCTTTACCAGTTCCATTTTCGCCCACGGTTAAAGTTGCTTTTAAGGTTGCTGCAGAACCATCGTAAGTAAAATTAGAAGTGCCCCCAAAGCTGCCGTTGTCGTTAAACTGCACATCGTGATCTCCACCAGCAGGACTAGCACTAGCTAAATTTGCTATAGATTGAGCGGTTACAGTCTTAGGGTTATCACTATCATTTGTGTCAGCAATAACTACTTTATCATCAGTAGCTACAGTAACGGAAGACAGTTCAGAAGGCGCAAAGTTTAACGTTACGTCCCCTGAACTACCCCCGCCAGTAAGCGCTGTCCCAGCGGTAACCGCCGTAATGTCCCCTTGTGGGGCTAAAGCTACTACAGAAGAAACAGTTACTGTTTTAGGATTGTCACTGTCGTTAGTGTCAGCGATAACTATTTTGTCGTCAGTAGCTACAGTAGCGGTGCTTAATTCTGAAGGAGCAAATGCTACTGTAACAGTACCACTAGTCCCGCCACCACTAATACCAAGACCAGCAGTAATGCCTGTAATATCGCCAGCTTCGTTTGCTAAAAATGCTTCAAGACGTTGTTCTACACTGGTAGCAATATTTACATCGCCTGCTTCTACAGCGGCAGCTAGCTCACCGTTAAACTGAAAAGAAGCCATTAGTAGTTCCTAGTAGTTAAGTTATCTGGCCGTACTTCGTATTCAACAATAACACGGTTTAGCGCCATGCCATTAATTTCAGTTAATTCAACAAATAGATCAGGATAAAATTTAGTCATCTCTACGTCAAAAACATAGCGTGCTTCTGCTCCACGTAAATTAACAGTGTCGTCTAACTCAGGTAAATGAGTAGTATTATTCCAAGCTGCAAAAGAACTAGTATCGTAATATACTGCACTACTGCCTTCAGTGCTGGCTTTTGGCCCGTTAAGTGTGCGGATATATAAATCAACTTCTACTTCAGGGTAAACAGTTGTGTCAGCATTCCAATACAAAAAATCAAGAATAACTTTATTAACACGTATTTCTTCCCCTAATTCTGGGCCGTACGGAGCAAGCCGCACAGAGCCAGAAGCAGGAGTTATTACGCCGCTTCCAATAGCTAAACCTTCATACTGACCTGAAAATTTATCGTCAGAACGTGAAGGACGATTAAGTGTAATATCTCTTGTTAATAAAGCTATTTCTTTTTTAGTAGTCCCTGACCCTGAATCAAAGTAAGTGCCATTAGTTACAAACGCCCAAGCGTTGCCATAATTAACTACAGCGCAATCTCTTAACAAACCTAAATCTTGTGAGTATCTGCTTACAAAATTACCAGAACCATAATTACAAAGGTACCACTGTTCATTAACTCGCTCTACTGCCATCCAGCCTTTCGTGCTGCTAGCGTCATAACAAACTAAATGTATTGCGTTTTTGTCAGGGGAAACCATAGCACGATAATCTGCTACAGACACCCAGTTGTAATCAGCTATCCACGGTTTAATATTATGATGTTTAACCGTGTCAACTCCTGATGGCGTAGCCATACACACCCCATCACCATCTGGGGCCATAAAATAAACAGCGTTGTTTAACGCAACTGCTGCAGCGCCATGTGAAGGAGAAACGTATTTACCTATGTATCTTAACGTTCCAGTATCAGGTGTTCCAGTAAAAGCGTACCACTCATCGTTGCTTAAATTAATAAGAAGTGAATCACGAACTGCCCAACAACCTTGAATAAATACGCTGCCAGAACTAGCGCTAATATCTATATATTGCCCTGCTGACGCAGAGGCTTTGTAATCAGCAATGTCAGTATAATACAATCTGTTTTTACCTGCAGTAGTTTGTGACCATCCCCATAAACGCCCACGATAAAAGACACTGTTAGTGACTGTGGCAAGGACAGAGCCGTCACCCCAATCTATTGCAGTAGCAGAACTACCGTTCCAATGTTTCTGCCCAAGAAAAATAAAATCACTAGGGCCAAGAGAATCAGCTTGAGAGTTGCCAATTTTATTGTTTACTGCAGCTCCCCATGCTTTTCTTTGCTGCGACCAGTTTGACGAATCAGGTAAAGTAACACTACCAATACCAGAAGCAGAAGCCCAGTCAGCAACTTCAAAATCATAATAGTATGCGGCGGCACTTCCACCCCCAACACTTACGCTATAAATATACAGCTCGCCATATTGGTTAGCTCCAGAAGTTCCTTCTCGTTCTCGATATTGTATACAGGTGTTGTCTGTTATTTCTAAATTTGTAGCTGGTGTAAAGCCTGTGTTTGCCCACTTTTTTAGCCAAGGCCGTGTACCTAAAGCACCTGAATCGTACACTTGCATGTTAATAGCAGAGTAAGAATCATCGTTACGTGGAGTACGTCTAGTAACGTCAAACACTTGGCCTTCAGACCAGTTTTTAAATTCTCGGACTTCTTTACGCCTTCTGTCCATTAGCCCCACCCAATATCACGGCGGTGCTGTGGCTCTACCGGCGAACGAGTCCTCCGTACTTCATCTTTAATACTTGACATTATTCTGTCAAGTTCTGGTTTTAACGCTGCTTGCAAATCTCTATCACGTAAACGGGCTGCAGCTATATGAGCAGATGTCAAAACTAACAAATCAATAGCCCAGTCCGGCATTAACGGCTCATCTGTGTCACCAGTAAGTAAAGGCTCTGTTCTAGTAAACACATGCCTCACATCGTACACAGCATCAGGAGTAGGAAATAAACGTATCGTTCCCCCTTCAATAGAATAAAACTGTGGATAACCGTCAAAATTAGAATAACGTGCCGCATCTGCTGGCTGTTTGTTTTTAAGCAAATGATCTGTGTCAACAACAATATATTGCGTTGTCCTCCAAGTAGAATGCGGTGTGTACTCTTTAGTGCCTACCGCCGTAGCTGTAAAAGAACTATCAGTTGCAGTAAGCCACGGCCAATCATGCTCCAAAGATATTTGACGTAACGCAGCATTAATAATATTATTTAACACAGAAGACGGCAAAGCGTTATCCGTATTAGCCATACCTAATCTATCATAAATATAAGGTCTAAATATTTGTAACTGCATTAGTACGCCTTTTTAGATTTTTTCTTTTTACTTTTCTTCTTAGGGTTTTCATCCATAGCAACAGAAGGAAAGCGCATCTTTTTACTTCGTACTTTTGCCAGTTCGTAGGCTTTTTCAGATTCAGTAAGCATGTTTAAATTATATCATAATTAAGCTGTTTAATAATGGTGTCCTACCTCTTTAGCTACATGCCAGTAAACTTTTTGTAATGATTCAATCGCTCGTTCTTTAGCTGCTTTACCACGTTCTTTTTCTACTGTAGCGTTATGGGAATCTACTCTGCGTAAGATTTCTTTTTCGCCTACTTTATGCAAATCATGGTCTCGTAAATGAGCGCAAAGCTGGTATATGTTTGGTAACTTATTATCATCTACCATAGGAACAGAACGATGAACACATACAGGCTCTTCACCTCGTTCACTCCAAATTTCCCAACGACTTTCTAATTTGTTCCAACATAACGTTATCCACGGGTCACCGCTCCAACCTATTTCTGGAACACCGTACGTTAACATTTCTTGCATCGCACCACCTACAGCAGTCGTGCGGATTATATCTTTAACACCATCTTTACTCATACAAGCATTATAACAAATAAAAGACCGCCCCGAAGGGCGGCCCTCTATTTATCTCCGTTCCCCTTGGAGAGAACTATTTACCAATTACCATTACATCTATAGTAGTTGAGCTTAGATCAGTAGCATTGCCTTCTTGAGCGCCAGCAGCGTCCACGACAATAATCTTGCTATTGGTTCTATCCCAATAACAACTAGTGATAGCTTCATCATCTATTGATGGGTTACTTAATTGAAGAAAGTCTATTTGATTTAGACCACTAAAATCAGTATTAGCAATGGCTTCACCACCTGTAGGGTAGCTATTGTCCAAAGTAACTGTAGCAAATATTACAACTCGGTCACCCATTACGGTACGGTCTTCGTTGCTTATTGATATTGCCATTATTTACTCCTTAATTTAGCTTTCCGTTAGATCGTCAATTCGTCCGTGGACGTTTCTACGATCAGTGGTTAGTTCATGGTATTTGAATAGGACAGCTTCATAAGCGTCTGTTGCAGATACTCTGCTAAGTACAGAACCGTCTTCATCCATAAATTCCCAGTCAGAAGACTGATGTTGCATGATATTGTCTGTCTTTAACAAGAATGCCGTATTGCTAGGGCAATCTCGATCTACTGCCAGTGGAAGGCTGACGTTGCCAGCATCTACTGTAAGTGCGGAAAACCCGCCTTTAAGAGTAGTAGTATCAGTAAAGCGCTTTTGAGCTTTAAGTTGAGCTGCATAGTTTCTACGCACAGCAGGTGTGGTAACAATGAAATCAGGAGCTTGACCAGAATCTAGGAAGATTTCGTCAATGACGCTCTCAAAGAGATTGTCAGTTGCTGCTCGGTTGGTTCCACCATTTGCGTCAACAGTTGAAACCCAGTCAGGTACTGACGTTGGGTTAACGTTGAACAAGGTTCCACTACTATTAACAATAGCTTGCAAACCTGTTAACTCATATGTAGCTCCAGAAACTGTTGACTTTGCTCCGTGTCGAAACACGAAATCGGTAGCACCAACTCCAGCGGAAGCTGCAGGGTTAAGGGTTATTACACCTGTTGAGGTATTAATTGCAGTAATTTCTGAGCCGTTAGCATGATCTGTTGGGCTGTCTACTGCACCAATATCTACCTTTGAGCCGACTTCTAGTTGACGCAGTTGCGTAGCAGAAGGGGTAGTCAAGGTAACATCAGCACTAGATACTGATGCACATTGTGCAATCGTACCATTTGAATCATTAAAGATTTGCCGGTTAACATCACGCTTGAGGTCAGTAACAACACCATTTACTTCGGACTCTATTGCCCGAACAAATGAACCGCTATCTGACTTCATAGCTCTAATTACAGGACCAGTAATCTGAATACGACCATAGTTGTATTTCAGGCTTACTCGCTCTTCAGCGTAACTCTGGTTGCCTGCTGTTGGAAGAGTACCTGCTTCTGCCCTAGCACCTACGCCGTTATTACGACCAGTGTGGATAGAAAGCACAGCCCTACGACCTTCAACATCACGAGAGTTTGACTCAATTTGATTGAGCATCATGATCTCCTGATTAAGCTGCTCACGGATTGCCGGTTGGTAATCCTCCTTGAGAGCTGAATCAGCAGTTGTTAGGTTAAGTGCCACTATTTCTCCTTTATAGTTAAGTGACTTGAATATGACTGTTGTACGACTCGTGCATCTGCAGGGAGGCGAACTAATTAATATAGAATCTTTCTATGTTAAAAGAGTAACATAATTGACATCAGCGTGTCAACAATTATTCTCCGATTTGAGAATTTAACCTAGCTAAAACTTTATCCCGCATAGCATCAGATTTAATACTAGGCACTTCTTGCTGCTCTAAATCAGCAGTTATTGCACCTGAACCGCTAATAGTAGCTGACGTAGGAAACTCTGTAGAAGGTGTTTCTTCTTTAGGTGCTAAAGGATTAGGTGGAGCGTCATCTCCTAAATAAGCCCTAGCTAATTCAGCAGCTTTAACAAGATCTCCATTAATCGCAGGAGTCAAAGCTAAATCCCACATAATTTTACACTCAGGAGTATTAGGCTCAAAACCTAAAGCACGTGATTCTGCGTGCACGCCTTGAACCATTTTTTCTTTACGTAGCTCTTCTTGAACTAAATCACTAACTTCAGAAGTTGCAATTAATTCTGACTCTTCAACTTCAGATGTTGAAACTTCAGGTTCAGGCTCTGGCGTAGTATTTTCTCCTAATAAATGTTGCGCTAATTGTTTCATAGCAGTAGCTCCTGCTGGTTGGTTTGTGCTAAGAGTGTTAACCATATTAAGTAAATATTCTTTTTCAGCGTCATTATAGTCTTTAAATGCTTCTTTATATGGTTCATGAGCTTTACGCCTATCTTTAGCTTCTTCTCGTAGTTCATGGATATATTCTTTAATATTTTCTGGAAGACTATCAACGTCTACATCTTGTTGCTGTGGCGATTCAACTTGCTCGGCAACAACTTCTTCTTGCGCTGCTTCTACAGGAGCAACAGCTTCTTCACTAACTTCTTGTTCTTCAGGCATCTAGCCGTCCTTTACATTGGGGGCGGTCCTTGGCCGCCTTCTAATGCTGCCAGTATATCAGCAACTGGGTCACCACCACCTTGAATTGCTAAATCTGTTGGGGGTGCCATGTTCATACCTTCTGGAACTCCTTGAGGAGGAACCGCCCCAGCCATCATTTCCATAGGAAGTGGAGGAGTTGAACCATCAGCATTAGGTGAAGCAGCTAAAGCTGGGCTTACGGCTGCTTCCATACTTGCGTTACCAGCTTGCTCAGCAGCTAATGTTTCATGCGCTTGCACATGTAAATCAACAATTTCTCTCATTTGTGGAGGCAGTTGTTCATAACGTTGTGTTTTTCTAAACTCATTATGAAACTCAATGTGCATAGCATGATCGTCGAAAGCTGCAGGGAGTAGCACTTCTTCCATTGTAAAAGCGCCATTCTCCCTGCGAGCTTTCGCAGCATCCGGTGAAGCGGCGGCAACTATATGAGTTTGATCTGGTAAATCTGCAATTCTTGCATATTGAACAACATTAGAAATTAATCCCATCTGCATGGCTTTGTCAGCAAATGCTTGCATAGCAGCACGACTTCTAGGAACAACAGCATCTAAAGGAATATGTATAGCTATCTGGCCACCAATATCTTGGCCTTTCCATTTATACCTTAATGGAGTGCTGCCTTCAAGAATTGTAGTTTCTCTTCTTCCTTTAACTTCTGCTTCATGTAATTGAAGAACCATTTTTGCTACACGAGACCAGCAACGAGCTGTCTCTTTAATTAGCCTACCGATAGGCGAGCTATCTTTTTCAGCAAGAATTGAAAGCCCTAAACCTGATTCAATATTAGGAGGAGCCATACCACGAGACACATCATGCACGCCCATTAGATCATCTATTATTTCAGAAAGCTGATTTGGCATATCACGCAACCAGCTAGTAAGTTGCGCCGGAGTCATATATGACGGAGGCGTTGTACCATCAGGGTAAGCAATAATTTCACCAGCGTTATCTGTAAAGCTATCGATTATGTCTACTGCAGATTGCGGAACTAGCATACGTGCAGTACCCGCATCACGCAAATGCTCTAGCAAATTAGCCCACGTAGCATTTAGCGCTACTTGCACAGGACGCACATCATCTAATATTGTTGCGCCATGCCAACGGTTTTCAACCGCAGTTTCCGTAGCACAAACTATATTAAGCCTGTCTTTCCAAGGAAACGGATAATCGCCATGTTGAACAATTTTATTATCTATCTCTACACAAAAATGTCCTTCAGGGCGCAGAGGGTTAGGTCGTTCATAATAAGTAAGTACAAAAGTTCTAGGGACATTTACTGTTCCGCTCCCTACGTGGTCAGCTACAAGCCGTTGCATGTAAGGGTCTATCGCCGCAGATCCATCTGCAGGCGGTTCATCTGGAAGATCAAATATTGCCTGAACTTCTTTAGGCGGTAACGCTTGTTTGCGAATCCACCACCTAGCAGTCTCAGGATTAATAGCTGCTGGCTCTACAACAAAATCACCAATAGGTAATACTGTTTCTACTGTAGTTTGATTAGCAGCATCCCAGTCAACACTAATAGCAGCAGTCCCACCTTTTAATGTGGCAAGCATATGCTGCTCCCTAAGCACCTCCCAATTATGTTCATCATGTATATCTTTAATAATTGCTTCACCTATACGTGCGCTACGTATAGTCGCATCGTCATACGACGTAGGAGGATTTTCAAAAGTAAGCTCTCTTTGCGTTAAATTAGAAATAATCGTACGGGCATTAGCTCTCATACGATTCATTGTTGGCTGAATACGGTCAACGTCTTGATTAATTAAATCAAGCCTACGGGTATCGGGATTCCAAAAAACCCACTGATACCCTAATAAAAATGCGTGATTTAACCAATAAGATCTAAGCTCTTCACGTACTTGTTTAATAGCATCAACGTACATTTGACGCACATAGCCTGTGCCTTTTTCTTCATCAGCCATAGTAAAATTGTATCATAATTATCGATATATAGGCTGAGGTCCAGCAGGCTTCTCTTCACGAGGTTTAAATTCGCTACTTTTTAAAGCTCCAACTGCCACAGGATTTTCTATTCTAAGTATCGTTTCATATAATTTATCGTTTTCTTTAGAAAGATGAACAATAGCGTAAGCTAATACAGTCATAACAAGCAAACTAAAAACAGCTAAAATACAAAAAGCAACTATCATTCCACCATCTCAAAAGATTTTGTTAACTCTAATTCTTTTTGAAGAGTTGTGTTTTCTCTACACAAATTACGTATAGTTTCTTGCGCTTCTATATACATAGATTGCGCTTCAGTTAAATCTGTTTGCAAATTTTTAATACGTGTGCTTTGGCTTTTTGAAAACGTAGGATTTGTAAATCCTAATTCGTCCGCTGCTTGACTTATACAATCTTCGCAAATATCGTGAAACCCATCAACGTCGTCCATAACAGTTGGACGAAACACACTCTTATGGCGGCGTTGTTTAATATTTCCACAGCACGTGCAACGAGCACCGTACGCAGTATTATGGTCAAAATCATCATGTTTAGTAAATGGCATAGGAATCTATCCTTTCTTTAACTTTTTAATTACCACTTTGTTTTATTTGCCCAGTAAGCAGCAGACATTTTACCTTTAGCAATGTTGCTAGCATGTCGAGCTTTAAACGATTTAGAACGAGCTGTGTTCTTTTTATCTCCAGTTACACCCTGTTGACCAAAACGAATAGTTTTAGTTTTGCCGCCTTCTTTAGCCACAACAACATGAGATTTAGTTTTATGGTTAGGAGTACGCTTCGGCTTATTATAACCAGACACACCAGCCTTAGCTAACTTTGGATCTTTACTTTTTGCCACGTTTATTACCACCCATCTTTTTACGACCAGCAGCCTTAGCAGCTTTAGAAGGCCGACCCCTTTTACTTCCGTATGTCCCTTTACCCTGTGGCATAATATCTCCTTTGTATCTTATCGTCCCAGTCTACCATAGAGGTTGCCCCTACGAGACATCCGTTTAGCATCTTTTTCTCGTTTGTCCATATAGCGTTCAAGTTTTTCTTCCATATTTTTAGGACCAAGATTTTCCTTAACAGTTAAATGTGGCATAGTGCTAGCTATCGCCCACGCATAGCCGCCAGTATCTACCATATCATCATGCGTGCCATTAGGAAACGGGGCATGTTCGCTAGTCCACTCATGAATCTTAGGGTGAGCCTGAGGAAAATAAATCTGCCCGTTAGCAGCAGCTTGACCATACGGCAAAGCACGAGCAACCTTATCACGGTCAGCCTTTAAAGGTCGAACCGTTATCCCACCTTTACGAATCATCTGCTGCAACAAACCCTTACCGTACGTCTTGTCTTCAATACCAACAAACGTAGTGTCTGGCCAACGCCGGTAGCAGTTACGCAACCACTCTTCATGCTGGTCAACTGTGACACGCTCACGCACAAAATCCACCAGCACCAAAACTTGCTGCGCCCTATGAAAATCCCAAACACTATACACACTATAATCCGACCAGCTATTATTCGTAGCTGCCATATCTACCGTAGCAAACCGTACACAATCATCCGCTCGTATAATACGCATCACTTCATGATCTTTAGGCGGCTCGCAATGGTACAAATTTATATCCTCACTCTTCGTCTTTTTATAAAAATGAAACTTAGGAAACATGCCACTCTCACCAAACGTAGGTGTCCCCTGAAACTGAGCAGCAAACCACATAGGGTCTTCCTTCTGCTCCGCTAACAACTGGGCACGAGTACGGACCATAGGCCACAACGCCTCGCCCTCCTCACGCCCCAAAGGATCATCAGCATCAGCCAAAGCAGGAATACGAATCATGTACCAGTCGTCACGAACAGAACCGTCTTCCTCGTACACAAACCTCCCCGCCAAATCATCCTCATGCCAACGAGTAAACATCATAATCTCTAAAGGCAAACCACGTTCCGGCAAACGAGTCTTACGTTTAATAAACACAGAAGAATAAAAGTTACCGGCAGCGTTCCTATTAGCCTGAGACAAAGCATCTACCGCATCCTTAATCGGGTCATCAATAATCCCCAACTGAAACCCCTTACCAGTCAACGCACCACCAGTACCAACCAAAAACATTTCGCCCTTAGTCTCATTAAAATACAAATGATCCGTACCATGCCGCTCGCCCTTAGCAAGAGAAAGACCCAGCTTTTCCTCGTTCTCTAACAACTTGTCTCGCATCTTCTTCCCCCACGTCTTAGTGGCAAAGTCATCAGAATACGTAACAAACGCAATATGATTATCAGGATGCCGCATCCAATACCACAGCGGCAAATGCTCAGAAACTAAAAACGATTTCCCATGACGGGGAGGCATAGCAATAGCTAAACGTAAAATCGTCCTTTCTCCCGTACTAGGGTTCTCACCCCAAAAATCAAGCGCTTTATCAAAAGGAACATCATCATGGCTATTAACAACATGACGGTCTTCTCCATCCGTTGTATATATCCATATAGGTTCTGGTCCTGCTCCAGACTTGTATAATCGGTACTCAGTAAACGCAACAATGATCTCATTCAAATACTCCAAATGCGGTGCTCTAACCGTCTCAGGAGACAACCAGCACATTAAATCAAGAGGGCTACGCTTAGCTAACTCATACTGTAACTGGTGCTCATACAACTCCAACTCTTGCGGGCTAGCATGAGCCAACAACTCTGGAGATAATAACTTCACACGTTATACGTTATCAACTAAATACTGAATAGTTATCGTACCAGAAGAAGAAATAGCATAAACCTTTTCATTAGGCTGGGTCAAATTAATTTCAACCTTATTATTTCCACTAGCCGGAAGAACAACACCATTAGAAGCAGCAGCAACATCAGAACCACCAACCGTACACACAGTAGCAGTATTATTCTGAACAATAATCTTCTGCGGATTAGTAGCAGAAGCAGCAGACGTAGCAGTAAATACTACAGTCGCACTAGCTGCAACAGATACATCATCACCTTTTAAAGCCATCGTTTCCTTTCAAAATAGCTATCACACAAGTGTAACACGTCAAATGGTATATTGTGTACAGTACCGCACCACATTTTCTAGAAAGTGCCGGATAATATTAAAGCGCCCCCATAGAGGGGGGGTGTCCCCCCACATATTAACTAACTACTACCCCCTAATTAATGGCAGACATTAATTCCAGCTATTCAAATTTAAATTCAAATCCAAATATAAAAAGAAATCCACAACTTATCCACAAGAAATCCCCAGACTTATCCACTGACAAATGATTCCACCTGTGCTAGATTAAAAATATACCACTTGGAAGGAGGTGTACATATGGACCGGACAGAATTAAAGTCACTAGTGGACAGCATCTTACGACTCGCACTGAGTTGTAAAGCTAAACCACTACGAGTAATTAACTGCTTCAGTAGCGAAGAATGGTCAAACCTTTTTAAAGATGACTACCCACTCTTTAAAGAGCTAATGCTTAACTACATGGAAGCATATGAAAGAAGATACCTTAAATAACAACCAAGCCCCTCCCCCTTCGGGGGGAGGGCAAAGGAAGGAGCAAGATGTACATAGTACTAGAAATACTAATCATAGGATTGCTGATCTGGATAGCAGTAGAAGCATACCGACACATCAAAGAACTGTAACCATGAAGCCCCTGCCCTCCTCGGAGGGTGGGGTTTTTGTGTGCGCTCTTTCTTCTAGAACAGATCAGGCGTTGCGGCGGCGACAAGCTGCAGCGGATCGTAACATATCTGTAACATAAGCGTAACCTAAACTTAACTTGACTTATTACTGTCAATTCGTATAATGAAGGTATGGAAGGAGGAACACACATGACTATTACTCTCGCTAATGGCAGAACCCCAGTCACCTACGAAGTAGGACTTGGTGGATGGG
>MDSV01002839.1_pt1 | contig 14578 bp, 16 predicted proteins | sample 810851 | NCBI WGS metagenome assembly MDSV01 (sample SAMN05326640, study PRJNA326480) | marine metagenome | isolation source: seawater | place: Atlantic Ocean: North East | collected 2012 | reverse complement strand
TTTAGATTGGCTCATGTTGTTGTTGCTATAATGTGGATTGGATTACTTTGGTACTTTAATTTTGATCAAATACCAAATATGCCAAAAATTCCTGATGAACAAAAACCTGCTATTGGTAAAGTAATTGCTCCAGCAGCATTATTCTATTTTAGATGGGCAGCACTAGCAACCATTGTAACTGGATTAATATTAGCTTCTCTTAATGGATACCTTCATGATGCTATGACATTGGGAATAATGTCTGGTGGTGGTCAAAACACAACTATAGGTATTGGCATGTGGTTAGGTTTATATATGGCTTTTAATGTATGGTTTATAATTTGGCCTAACCAAAAAAGAGCTTTGGGTATAGTAGACTGTGAACCAGAAATCAAAACTAAGTCTGCAAAAACTGCAATGTTATTTTCAAGAACAAATACATTGCTCTCATTACCAATGCTTCTTTCTATGGTAGCTGCACAAAACTTATATTAATATATTTATATTTTATTTTCTTCTTTAATAATAGATTTTTGAGTAACTTTTAATAATTGCAATATTGGATTGGCAATGTAAATAGAAGAGTATGTTCCAAACACAACTCCTAAAATCATTGCAAAAGAAAAACCTTTTAAAATTGCTCCACCAAATATGAATATAGATAAAAGAGCCAGTAATGTTGTAAGAGAAGTGATTATAGTACGTGATAATGTTTCATTAATAGAAATATTAGTTATTTCATTAATTTTTTTACTTGAATGCTTTAATAAATTTTCTCTTACCCGATCAAAAATTACGACAGTGTCATTCATAGAATAACCAACTATAGTTAAAACGGCAGCAACTATTGATAAATTTATTTCAAGACTTAAAAAAGAGAAAAATCCAAGTGTAAGTATAACATCATGAACTAAAGCTGCTATAGCTCCTATACTAAATTGCCATTCAAACCTAAGCCAAATATATATAAGCATACAAGTTAATGATGCTATAATAGCTATAATACCAGATTTAAGAAGTTCATCACTAACTTTAGGTCCTACACTCTCAACTCTTCGAAAATTAAAGTTATCGCCTAATTCAAGAATTAAAGATTCTTTAATTTCTGTTATAAAATTTTCATTGTTATTTTTTTTTTTTTCAATCTTTATTAAATAATCATTTTTATTTCCAAAATTTTTTACATTAACATCGCCTAAATTCATTTTTAGAAAAGCAGATCTTATTTCTGAAACTGTTAAACTTGGATTTTGACTTCTTAATTCAATCAAAGTACCACCTTTAAAATCAATACCATAATTTAAACCTTTAAATAAAAGAAATAAGATAGAAATAGATACTAAAAATAATGATAAAAAATTAAATTTTTTGTAATATTTATTAAAATTAATTTCTGATTTAACATTAAAAATCATATTTTTACCTCAAAATCCTTATTTTTATAAATATAAAAAGAAGTTAAATGTCTAGCAAAAAAGTAAACAGTAAATAAAGTTGTTAATATACCAACACCTAATGTTATAGAAAAACCTTTAATAGGACCTGAGCCTAAAAAGAATAAAATAATAGCAGATATTAATGTTGTGATATTAGCATCTAAAATTGCTGTCTTGGATTTTTTATACCCATCATCAAAAGCAATAATTTTATTTTTTTCAAATTTTAACTCCTCTTTTATTCTTTCAAAAATTAAAACATTTGCATCTACAGCCATACCTACTGTTAAAATAATACCAGCAATACCTGGTAAGGTTAGTGTAGCACCAAAAATTGTTAAAAAACCAGCGAGTAAGAAAAGATTAATTAATAAAGATAAATTTGCAATTAAACCAAATATTTTATATTTTAAAAACATAAAAATAATCACGAGAATAAATCCAATTACTAAAGATATTATTCCAGATTTTATTGAGTCTTTACCTAAATCAGGACCTACACTTCTTTCTTCTATAATTTTTATCGGTGCTGGTAAAGAACCTGATCTTAAAAGTAAAGCAAGGTCTGTAGCGGACTGAAAAGTAAAATCACCACTAATTTGCCCTGCTCCACCTATAATAGCTTCCCTTATTATTGGAGCACTAATTATTTTATTATCTAAAACTATGGCTAATCTTCTATTAATTCCATCTGATGTTGCTCTAGCAAATCTTTTTGCACCAACTCTATCTAAAGAAAATGAAACAACAGTCATATTATTTTGAGTATCCATTTTTGGCTGAGCATCAACTAGATTATCACCATTTAATATAATTCTTTTACTTACTATGGCTTCGTCATCATTGTTTTCAAAAAATAATTTTTCAGAACCAAAATTTTCTTCATTTTCTTGTGAAATGAATCTAAATGTTAAATTTGCAGTTTTTCCTAAAAGTTTTTTAATTCTTGTTGGATCATCTAAGCCAGGCAACTCAACAAGTATCCGTTCATTACCTCTTTTTAAAATATTAGGTTCATTTGTTCCCACTTCATCAACTCTTCTTCTTACTATTTCTAAACTTTGATCAATAGATGCATTTTTTAATTCAATTAATCCATACTTACTATAATAAACCCTAAAATAATTATCTTTTAATTCAATCTCATATTCAAAAGATTTAAAGTTTTTATAATAAGTATTAATTTCACTTTCTTCATTATTAAATATATCTAAAACATAATCTTTCGAATTTTCATCAACTTCAAAAACAATTGCTTGGTCTATTATTTTTAGGTTCCTAAATTTTATTTTTTCCTCTAAAAAATATTTTTTTAATGTTGTAAGTTTATTTTGAAGTTTTTGTTTAATAATAGGTGTATTGTCTATTTCTAATAGTAAATAAGATCCACCTTGCAAATCTAGACCTAAATTGATTTTTTTATTTAAAAAATTATTTATAGATGAGTTAAAATTAGATGCAGTAAAAAAACATATAACAATAATAAAAATATAAATTAATGCTATCCTATATTTTGAAAAGTATAACACTTAAATAATAATTATTTTTTTTGCTCAATATTATTAACAAGAGCCTGAATACCAGTAGATTTGACTAATTCAATCTTAACATTTTCTGATATTAATACTTCTATTTTATCATTATCTAAAACTCGTTCGACAGTTCCATATATACCGCCAGAAGTAACAACATGATCTCCTCTTTTAAGAGCAGCAACCATATTTTTATGATCTTTAGCTTTTTTTTGTTGAGGACGTATTAAAAAGAAATAAAAAATAACAAAAATTAAAATTAAGGGTATAAATTGACCAATTCCTTGTGACATAAATTCTCCTAAAAAATTATTTTTTATACTATTAAACTAAATATAACAACTATTTATATTTTTATTTGATGATTTCTTCATCAGTCATATAAGGTTTAAGAGCTTTTGGAACAATAATACTTCCATCTTTTTGCTGATAGTTTTCTATTATTGATATAAGAGTTCTTCCAATTGCTAGACCACTACCATTTAACGTGCTGACAAAGGTTAATTTATTATCTTTAGCTTTATACTTTGTCTTCATTCTTCTTGCTTGAAAATTTCCACATGATGAACAGCTAGAAACTTCTCTATATTTATTTTCCGATGGAATCCAAACTTCAAGGTCATAAGTTTTTTCTGCACTAAAACCCATATCTCCTGTAGATAATAATATTTTTCTGTATGGTAAGTTTAAATCTTTAAGAATATTTTCAGCACAAACAGTCATTCGTTCAAGCTCATTATTACAATTATCATTGTCAACTATGCTAACTAATTCAACTTTATAAAATTGATGTTGTCTAATCATACCTTTGGTATCCTTACCATAACTGCCAGCTTCTTTTCTAAAACATGATGTTGATGCAACTAAACGAATAGGCAACTCACTTAAAGATAAAACTTTTTCACGAACAATATTTGTTAAAATAACCTCAGCTGTTGGTATTAAAAACTTTCTATCAACTGAATCATTTAATTTTAATTCAAATTGATCATTTTCAAACTTTGGTAACTGACCAGTACCATACATAGATTGATTGTTAACAATTAAAGGTGGTGAAATTTCCATATATCCATTTTTTTTAGTATGTGTGTCGAGCATGAATGAAGAAAGGGCTCTTTCTAGTTTAGCTAAAGAATTTTTTAAAAAAACAAATCTTGAACCACTAGTTTTGGTTGCTGTATCAAAATCAATCATATTTAAATTTTTTGCAATTTCGTCATGAGACATAGGTTTAAAATCAAATTTAGGTATCAATCCATTCACAGACACGACTTTATTTTTAGAGTCATCTCTTCCAACAGGAACATCTTTAAGTGGAATATTTGGAATACCACTAAACTTAGCATTAAAATTTTTTTGAGAAATATTTAATTTTTTTTGAATAACATTAATTTCGTTAGATAATTCTTTTGATTTTTTAAAATTTTTTTTGTCATTAGACTTTGAAATTATTTTTTTTTCTTGTTCTAACAATTCTTTTTTATTTATTAACTCTCTATTCTCTTTATCTAAAATAAGTATTTTGTTAAGATCTAAAACATTATATCTAAATAAAAGTTTTTTTTTAAAAAAATCTAAATTTTTTCTTATTTCTTTAATATCAAGCATCTTTATCTTTTTTCTTTTCAATAATTTTTACAGATAAAATAGATAATTCATATAAAATTAATAGAGGTATTGCTAATCCTATCTGCGTTACTGGATCTGGAGGAGTTAAAATTGCTGCTGCAATAAATATAATAACAACCACATATTTGCGTCTCTCTTTTAAGAACACAGAATCTACAAATCCTACCCTTGCCAATAAGCTTAATATTACGGGGAGCTGAAAACTTAAACCAAAAGCAAATATTAATTTCATCACTAACGATAAATACTCATTTACTTTAGCTTCTAGTTGAATTGGTAAAGAAGTAGTAATTGTAGTGCTTTCAAAAGAAAGAAAGAATTTAATGGCAAGTGGCATTATTAAATAATAAACAAGCATACCTCCTAATAAAAAAAGTATAGGTGTTAATATCAAATAAGGTAAAATAGCTTTTTTTTCATTATTGTATAAACCTGGAGCTATAAACTTCCAAATTTGTATCAATATTATTGGACTTGAAATAAAAAAAGCTGCAAAAAATGAAACCTTTAAATATGTCAAAAATGTTTCTTGTAAAGCTGTAAAAATTAATCGTCTATTTTTATCATCATTGTTAACAGCATCAGCATAAGGTTGAACTAAAAAAGAATAAATTTCTTCAGAAAAAAAATAACAAATAACAAAAAAAAAAAATAAAAATATAAAGGAATTTATCAACCTTTGTCTTAATTCTACTAAATGACTGATTAAGCTTCCTTTATTAGTGGTGTCATTATTCATTTTTATCTATATTTTTTTTATTATCATTAAATTCGTTATCATCAAATTTCTCATCTTCATAAAGTGATACTTCGTCTTTAAGAGAATTGAAATATCTTTTAATTGATCCTATCCACGAACCAACTTTTTTTAACATTAAAGGAAAGTCTTTAGGACCAACAACTAATATAGCTATAGTTACTATCAAAAGAATTTCAAACCAGCCAATTTGTGGCATCAAGATTATTTCTGTTCAGGGTCTGAGTTATCGTTAGATATATTTTTGGATTCAGAGTCTTCAGATATATCTGTAGACATTCCTTTTTTAAAACTTTTTATACCTTTGGCTACATCACCCATTAAACTTGAGATCTTGCCTCTTCCAAAAAGTAAAACAACTAAAATAACAACAATAGCAATTTGCCAAAAACCAATACTCATAACATTTATTTATATACCTTTTTTTTTAAAGATCAAATTAACATTTTTATTTTTCTTCTTTATCAAGAGTACTTTTTAACATTTCATCAATATTTGAATAAATATTTTCTTTTTTTTCTTCCTCTTTCTCTTTAAAAAAGGTTCCAGTTCCAAAAATTGAAGATTCTATATTTTCATTATCAATTAGTCCTGCAGTTCCTAGTTCATCAATAGTGGGTAAATCGGATAGCTTTTGAAGATTAAAATGACTTAAAAAATCATCTGTAGTAACATATAGCAAAGGTTTTCCAGGAACATTTTTTCTTCCATTAGGCTTAACCCAGTTTAATTCCATTAAAATTTCTAATGTATTAGTTCCAAAAGCAACTCCTCTTATTTCTTCTATCTCAGAACGTGTAACTGGTTGATGATAAACAATAATAGATAAAGTTTCTACAGCAGCTCTAGAAAGCTTTTTTTGAACTGATTTTTGTTGTGCCATTAACTTTGATAATTTATCAGAAGTTCTAAATGACCATTTATTTGCTATGCAAATTAAATTAACACCTCTGTTTTCATAATCTATTTTTAGTTTATTTAAAGCATTCATAACATTTTTTTTTGAAGATACTTTTTCTTCTATTGACTCTATATCTAAAGGCTCTTCAGCTGCGAAAAGGATAGCTTCAACTTCTTTTTCTATTTCAGAAACATTTGAAGAAAAAGAAATTATATTATTTTTTATTTTTTTCATAAACTATTTTTGTTTTGCATAAATTTTATCAAATATTTTTTCTTGTTTTAATAAAATATTTCCTTCTTTGACCAACTCAAGAGATCCAGCAAAAATACCTGCTAAACCAGTTATAGTTAATTTTTTATTTGATTTAAATTCATTAGGAACAAGCTCATTGATATCTTTCCACTTGGTTAAAGTATCAAGTAAAAATCTTATTCTTTTTATACCTTCTTCCGTTGTATAAACAGGAAGTTTAGGAATATTAATTTTTTGAAAATCTTTTTTCATTACAATTCCCGAATAACATTTTAAAATTTCATATAAAGTAATAGAATATTTAATGCTGTAGATAGATCTAATACCTCCTTTAACACCTCGCATAAAAGTATTAATACCTAATCTCTTTCTTTTTAACATTTGATCAGAAAGAAGTCTTATCAATTCTAATTTTTTAAGTTGTAATTTTAATTTTTCTGCTACTTCATTTGCTTTAAATTCTTCTTCTTCGGTTTCGGGTAAAAGTAACTTTGACTTTAAATATGTTAACCAAGTAGCCATCAATAAATAATCAGCAGCAATATCTAAGTTTAATTTTTTTGCTTGTTTAATAAAATTATGGAACTGATCAGCAAGCTCAGAAATTGAAATTTTATTAAGATCAACTTTTTGTGATTTTGCTAAATCTAAAAGTACATCTAGAGGACCACTATAATTTGAAAGATTTATATTTAGCATAATAGAATCAATTACATAAAATAATTTTACCCTAAAAACTTGTATAGTTGTGATGTTTTTTTAGATAAAAAATTATTTAATTTTGGTGAAATTTTAGCTAATATATTCATTTCATTTAGATTTCCATTACAGTGTAATATCAAATTACAACCTGCATCATATGCCTTTTTTATATTTTCTTCGAAGCTAAACTTTAAGGCTTTCATTGAAATGTCATCACTCATAATAATATTTTTGTAATTTATTTTTTTTCTAATAATTTCATTTATGATGATTTTTGAATGCGTAGCAGTATAATTATTATCATATTTTTTATAAACAACATGAGCTGTCATTGCCAATAATGATCTTTTTTTCATAAAAGGATAAAAATCTTTCTTGTAAAGATTTTTTTTTGCTTCATTGACGATAGGCGTATGAAAATGACTATCTAAATGTGAAGAACCATGGCCCGGGATATGCTTAATAACAGTAGCAATTTTATTGTTTGAAAAGTATTTGATACAATGATTCCCTATTATAGAAACTGTATTGGGATTACTAGAAAAGCTTCTATCTCCGATGATTTTATTAGATTTATTGCTTACAACATCTAACAAAGGTACAGTATTTATATTAATACCAATGGATTTTAAAATTGAAGATATTGAATTAACATAAATTTCATAGTGTAATAAAAATTTATTATAATTATCATTGTATAAATTACCAAAATATTTTGCAGGAAATTTTCTTGTGGACAATATATTTTTAATTCTAGAAACACGTCCACCTTCTTCATCTACAAGTATAGGATAATGAACATCATTAAAACAAGATTTGATTTGTTTTATTAAATTTTTTGCTTGATAAAAACTATGTATATTTCTAGAAAACAAAATTACTCCCCAAGGTTTTACTTTTTTTAAAAATTCTTTTTCATTATTTTTTAAAGATGTTGATTTAATGCCAACTATAATTGCTTTTCTGTTTAACATTATTTAATTAAATTCCAAAAGGATCTATTTTTTGTTTTTGTACTATCGTTGGTCAAATTTTTATACTCAATTATATTATTAGTATTATTTAATAAAACTGGTAATTTAGATAAATCTAGTTCTAAATTTTTTTCAAAATTAATCATTTTTCTAAAATATTTTTTTTCGTATTTTTCAGAAAGATAATATTTAAGTACAAAAAAAATAAACAAGAAAGTAAATGATATATATATAAAATATTTTATTTCTTTAAGCATTACATCTTTTCAGGTGTATTAACACCAACAATATTCATTCCTGACTTAATTACTATGGCAATTGTTTTTAAAAGTACTAACTTAGAATTATTGATTTTTTTATTATCGTCTATAAATCTAAATTCTTTTTTATCTTTACCTAAATTCCAATATGAATGAAAAAGAGAAGAAAGTTCATATAAGTATACTGCTATTCTATGAGGTTCTAATTTTTTAGTACTTAGTTCTATGCATTTTGGCCATTGAGATATTTTTTTAAATATCTCCAGCTCTTCTTTTTTAAAGTTAAAATCATAGTTTGAAAAATTTAAGTTGTTGTTTATATCTATATTAATATGTCGAAATACTGATGATATTCTTGCATAACAATACTGAACATAATAGAGAGGATTATCTTTTGATTTTTCTTTAACTTTAGAAAAATCAAAATCTAATTCTACATCACTACTTCTGCTCAACATAATAAACCTAGTAGCATCTTTGCCAACCTCATTAATCAAATCTTCAACTGTGATATAATCACCTTTACGTTTTGACATTTTAAAAAGCTTTCCATCTTTTATTAATTTTACTAATTGACTAACTTTACAAATCAATTTATTTTTTTCACCCGACAATGCCTCAACTACTGATGTAATTCTTTTTATGTATCCGGAATGATCAGCTCCAAGAATATTAATTAAAATATCAAAGTTTCTTTTTAGTTTGTTACCATGATATGCTGCATCACTTGCAAAATATGTCCAAGAGCTATCAGATTTTGTAAGAGCTCTATCTTTGTCATCACCAAAATCAGTCGATTTGAATAACATTTGTTCTCTTTCAACCCAATCAGAAATATTTTCTTTTTTAGGAGCTTTTATTTTACCTTTGTATATAAAATTATTTTTTTTAAGCTTAAGAATAACCTTTTCTACTTCACCATTTCCTACTATTTCAGTTTCTCTAGTGAATTTGTCATGAACTATACCTAATGTTTCAAGATTCATTTTAATTATTTTAAGAGATTCTTCTACCGCTAAAGAAGTTAATTTTACTGAAATTTTCTCAAAATTATCAAAATTTATAATTTCTTTTTTAAAAATAATATTTTGTGCAATATTAATTAAATAATCTCCAGGATACAAATTAGGATCATTATCAGGAAATTTTTCTTTCTTTAATATTTCTATTATTCTTAAATAAACTGATTTGGTAAAATTTATTATTTGATTCCCATAATCATTTACATAATACTCTCTAGTTACTTGATGCTTATTAAAAATTAAAATATTAGAAATTACATCTCCAAGAATTGCTCCTCTACAATGTCCAACATGCAATGGTCCAGTAGGATTAGCTGAAACAAATTCAACTAAAAAATTTTTCTTTTTTTCATTTTTATTTATTCCAAAAGATTTAAAATCATTACTAATTTCTTTTAAAAAATTATTCCAAAATGATAATTTAAACTTTATGTTAATAAATCCTGGTTTAACAATAGTAATTATTTCTATATCGTTATTATCTTTTTTAATATATTCACTTATTTTTTTAGCTAAATCTAGGGGAGATTTTTTATTTAATTTTGATAAAACCATAGCAACATTTGTTGAAATATCACAATCAAACTCTGCTGGTGGTACATCTACATTAATTCCATTTAATGTTTTTGGTAGCATTAATAAGCCTTGCTTATTTAGTTCAATAACTAAATTTTTAATAATATCTAGGTAAAGATTAAAAATATTCATTTTAAACTATTATATAAGTTAATAGCATATCTATCGGTCATACCAGAAATAAAATCAGCAATAGCTCTGTGTTCATTAAATCGTAAATCTTCTTTACTAATAAAAAGCTTTGGTTTTTTTTTAATTAGTTCAAATAATTTTTTTATTATTTTTTTTCCTTTATTGTTTTTAATTTGAACATTTTTATTATTATACATTTTATTTTTTAATAGATCTTTAATATCAATTTCTACTCTTTTAAAATCACTTGAAAAACAAACAATTGGGTCGTGAGTGCTATAAACATCTTGAATATTTTTGATATTATATTTTTTTAAATTTTTAATAATATTTCTTATTAAATCTTTAACCATTAAATTAATTGAGTCTCTTATAATTTGATACATCAAAATATGTTTATTTTTAATTTTTTTTTTGTGAAAATTATAAATTTCTTTAAAGAATCTAATTTCTAATAAATCATCTAATTTAAGTAAATTTGCTTTTATTCCATCTTGTATATCATGATTATTATAGGCTATATCATCTGATACAGAAGAAATTTGTGCTTCTAGCGATGTATTTTTTTTAAAATTAAACTTGTTTTTAAGATTTTTAAGACCAATAATTTTGTCAATCATTGTTTCATCAAAAACGGGTCCATTATGTTTTATTAGTCCATCAAGCGTCTCTGTGGTTAAATTAAGACCTTTAAAATTTAAATACTTATGTTCAAGAAACATAACTATACGAAGTGTTTGAAGATTATGATCAAATCCTCCAAAATTATGCATACATTCATTTAAAGCATACTCACCTGCATGTCCAAATGGTGTATGACCAAGGTCATGGGCTAAACTTAAAGTTTCAGCAAGATCATCATTTAAATTTAAATATTTAGAAATTGTTCTTGAAATTTGTGCAACTTCTATAGAATGAGTGATCCGAGTTCTATAATGATCTCCCTCTGTATTTACAAAAACTTGTGTTTTATGTTTTAATCTTCTAAATGAAGCACTATGAATAATTCTATCTCTATCTCTTTGAAAATCTGTTCTATATTTGCTCTTAGATTCCTTAAAAATACGACCTTTACTTTGCGTTATTTTAAGATTTATTTTTTTTTTCATACTTTAAAAATTTTAAATTGATATTATATTAGTAATATCAATCTTAAGACATGATAAAAGAAATTAAATTTACTGATAAAGCAATAAAACAAATCAATAACCTTTTAAATAAAAAGGATTCTGGGACTTTTTTTAGAATCGCTATACTAGGAGGTGGTTGCTCAGGATTTAAATATGATTTTTCTTTTGATAAAAAACAAGATGAAGGAGATTTAAAATTTGATCATATTTTGATAGACAAAAACTCTGCTAAAATGCTTGAAGGTTCAGAAATTGACTACGTATCTGAACTAATTGGAGACTCTTTTAAAATAAATAATCCACAAAGTAAGTCTTCATGTGGCTGTGGTGTATCTTTCTCAGTTTAATGATAATTAGTTCGTGGAATGTGAACTCTGTTAGAGCTAGAATAATTAATATAAAAGAATACATAAAAAGATTTGCTCCTGACATTATATTATTACAAGAAATTAAAACTGAAAATATAAATTTTCCAAATGAAGAATTTAAAAAACTTAAATATGAAAGTTTTGTATTTGGTCAAAAAAGCTACAATGGTGTTGCCATAATCTCAAAGTATAAGTTAAAAAATATTCGAATAGATTTGATCAAAGATAAAAAAAAACAATCTAGAGTAATTTCGGCAGAAGTTACTCATAATAAAAAAAAAATTAATATAATTAATATTTATACTCCAAATGGTAACCCAGTTAATACAGACAAATACCTTTACAAAATTGAATGGTTAGATAGCTTAATAAAGGAATTAAAAATTTTATTAAAAGAAAATGAAAATATAATATTAGGTGGTGATTTTAACATAATACCTTCTGCAGAAGATGTTTATAATGTTAAAAATTTTGAAAATGATGCTTTATACAAATTAGAAATAAGAAAAAAGTTCAGGGAAATTATTAACATTGGCTTCCACGACATATTTAGATATTTAAAAAATAACAAAGAAGAATATACATTTTGGGATTATATGAGAGGAGCTTGGCAAAAAAACAATGGTATGAGAATAGATCATTTTTTAGTTTCAAATTCTTTGTTGAACTTTGTTAAAAATGTAAAAATTAATAAAGAACCTAGGGGTAAAGTAAAACCTTCTGATCACACCCCTATTGAATTAGAAGTTATTTAACTCTATCATAAACATCCTCATATCTGATTATATCAGTTTCTTTCAAAATAGAACCAATTTGTACTTCTACTATTTTAACAGGTTTATTGTAGGTATTTTCAATTCTGTGTATCGAGCCTTTTGGAATATAAACTGTTTCAAATTTTTTTTTATAGAATTTTTTATTGTCTAAAGTAATTCTTGGTTTACCTTCGATAATTGTCCAATGTTCTGATCTATGTTTATGTTTTTGCAAGCTAATAGATGACTTTGGGTTTACAGTTAATTCTTTTATTAGATAACCTTTACCATATGTTAAATTAATATAATTTCCCCAAGGTCTATAGAAAACATTACTTTGTTTTGTAATATTATGAAACTTCTTTTCAATTTTTTTATGAAATTTTTTAATTTTAATTGAGCTAGCTTTGCTGGAGACAAAAAGAGTATCGTTTGTATCAATTACAACAGCATTATTAATATCATTTAAAATGGTTGGTTTATTTGTTATTGTAAAATTTCCTTTTGAATTATTATATAAAACATTTTTTGATAAACTATTATTTAAATTATCTTTTTTATTAATTTTTGATATTTCTCTCCAATTACCATAATCAGACCATGGCATAGTTAATTTTATAGCATTAACATTTATTGATTTTTCAAGGATTGCGTAGTCAAATGATAATTCATTTATTAGTTTAAAAAAATTTTTACCTAGCAAAATAGTATTATCTTTTTTGTACAATGCTCTACTGATTGAATTTAAACATAATTTATACATATTTGGTTGATATTTAATAAAATTTTTAATAATTGAGATTTTTTTTGCATAAAAAATTCCAGAATTCCAATATGCATTTTTTTTAATTATTTTTTTTGCTGTTTTGTGTGCTGGTTTTTCAATAAATTTATAAACGTTATTAATTTTATTTTTATTCTTTTTTGTCAAAAAATATCCATATTCTGTTGAAGGAAAATTTGGTTTAATACCAAAGATAAATAAGTTTTCATCACTTAAAAACTTTTGATTATTAACTAGTAACTTATTAAACTTATTAACAAATGTTACATTTTTATCTATATAATGATCTGATGGTAAAAAAATGACAGGTTGTTCATTGGGTATTTCTTTTATTAAAATTGAGGATAGTATAGCTGGAGCAGTATTTTTTTTAAATGGCTCTAAAATTATTTTATATTTATTTATTTTTAGTTTTTTTAAATAGTATTTTACTAAATTTTCATAATGATTATTTGTTGTTATAATTGGATAATCAAAAATAGGGTGCTTAATTCTCTGAATAGTCTTTTCAAATAAATTCCAACCACCAAAATCAACAAACTGTTTAGGCATATTAGTTCTAGATTTGGGCCATAATCTGGTGCCTTCTCCTCCACACAAAATTATAGGTTTAATTTTCATTTATATGTCTGCATAACATTTTACTTCATTTTTAGCTCCTGGATGTGTGGGTGCTCCTTTGTATGCTGGACCGACTGTTTGAGCATATTTCCACAATGTTCCATTACCAAAGTTAATTTTTTTTGGTTTCCATTTTTTACGTCTTTTTAATATTTCTTTTTTATTTAATCGAACATTTATAGTTCCTTTTTTTGCATCAATATCAATTATATCTCCATTTTTAAGTAACGCTATTGGACCACCTACAGAAGCTTCAGGACCAATATGGCCGACACAAAATCCTCTTGTTGCTCCAGAAAAACGACCATCAGTAATTAAAGCAACTTTCTCGCCTTTACCTTGTCCGTAAATAGCACCTGTTGTTTGAAGCATTTCTCTCATTCCTGGGCCTCCTTTGGGTCCTTCATACCTAATTACGATGATATCACCATCTCTATATTTTTTGTTTTGAACCGCTTTATATGCTGACTCTTCTGTATCGAAGCATCTTGCTCTTCCTGTAAATTGAAGCTTTTTTAAACCTGCTATTTTAACAATACCACCATCGGGAGCAAGATTTCCTTTTAATCCAACAACACCACCATCTGGAGATAATGGTTTGTTATACTTTCTCATAACTTTTTGATTTGTATTAAATCTAATTTTTTTTAAATTTTCTTTCATTGTTTTTCCAGTAACTGTAATGCAATCACCGTGTATGTAACCACCTTCGTAAAGTGTCTTTAAGAGCATAGGCACTCCTCCTGCTAACCACATATCTTTTGC
>MDSV01208667.1_pt1 | contig 14579 bp, 19 predicted proteins | sample 810851 | NCBI WGS metagenome assembly MDSV01 (sample SAMN05326640, study PRJNA326480) | marine metagenome | isolation source: seawater | place: Atlantic Ocean: North East | collected 2012 | reverse complement strand
AAGAAAGTATTGATGATGCAAAAAAATTTTTAAAAGGTAATACAAAAAAAATTGAGAAAAAACTGACTTCAAAAATGAAGATAGCAAGTAAAAATCAGATGTTTGAAGAAGCAGGAAGATTAAGAGATAGGATTAAATCAATTAATCAAATTCAAAAATATCAATCTGTTTATATAAAAGAAATGAGAAACATTGATATTTTTGCTATTAAAATTATTGATAACAAAAGCTGTATCCATGGTAAATTTTATAGAAATGGAAGCAACTATGGAAACAAATCATTTTTTCCTACCCATGAAGATACAAGTGAAGATAGTGAGATACTTGAGTCATTCCTTTATCAATTTTATTCAGATAAAGATATTCCTCCAAAAATATTAGTAAATATAAATCAAAATTTTTTTAAAGAAGTTGAAGTAACTCTTAATAAAAAAAATAAGTTAAAAACAAAAATATTAAAACCTAAATCTGGTGAAAAATTACAACATATTTTGCTTGCAGAAAAAAATGCTCTTGAAAGTATCAAGCTTAAAAAATCTAGTTTAGAAACACATAACTTAGCCCTAGCTTCATTATCAAAACTTTTAAAAAGAAAAAAAGAAATAAAACGAATAGAAGCTTATGATAACAGTCATACATTTGGAAAGAATTCTGTTGGAGTAATGATAGTTGCAGATAAAGAAGGGTTAAGTCAAAAAAATTATAGAAAATTTAACATACGTTATGATTTAAAAAATAAAAATATTTCGAAAGTTGATGATTATTATATGATGAAAGAAGTCCTTACTAGAAGATTAGGTAAAATTGATGAAAAAGATGAGTCTCAAATTCCTGATGTTATTATAATTGATGGAGGAAGAGGTCAATTTAATAGTGTATTAAAAATTTTAAAGAAATATGAACTTGAAAATATTAATTTGTTGAGTGTTTCAAAAGGGCCTGAAAGAAATGCTGGCAGAGAAATAATTCATCTTGAAAATCAAAATTTTAATTTGAAACCTAACAATAGTTTGCTTAATTTCATTCAAAGATTGAGAGATGAAGCACATCGTTTTGCAATAACTGCGCATAGATCGAGAAGATCTAAATCATCAATAAAATCAATATTTGACTCAATAAAAGGAATTGGACCAAAAAGAAAAAAAGATTTACTTTTACATTTTGGCACAATTCAAAAGATTAAATCAGCCTCTCTTGAGGAACTAAAACAAATAAAAACAATTCCATTCAAAAAACTTGAAGAATTGTATGAATTTTTTAATGGCTAATGAACCAAACTTAATCTAAAAAAAATTTATGAAACTTAATATTTCTAACTTACTTACATTAGCTCGTGTAATAGTTATACCAATAATTGTGTTCTGTATATATATGAAGAGTCCTTTCTATGGTTGGACCGCATTTATATTATTTTGCATAGCTAGTGTTACAGATTACTTTGATGGATATATTGCCCGTATTAGAAATGAAGTTACTAATTTTGGAACCTTTCTTGATCCAATAGCTGATAAATTATTAGTTGCAGCAGTAATTTTAATTTTAACCTCTAAAGAAGTAATTGCTGATTGGGAAACTATACCGGCTCTAATAATACTCTTGAGAGAAATAGCCGTATCAGGACTAAGAGAGTATTTGGCGAAAATAAAAGTGAGTGTTCCAGTATCACGTATAGCCAAAATAAAAACATCAATGCAATTAATCGCGCTTGCTTTTCTAATTCTAAGTGAAAGTGGTATAACAATTATTCCAATAATATCTATTGGAAAAATTGCACTTTGGATTGCAGGAATATTAACTTTATATACGGGATATGATTATCTTAAATCAGGCTTAAAACATTTTTAATGAAAATCAAATATTTCGCATGGATAAGAGAGTTAACAAAAAAAGAAAAAGAGCATTTAGACTCTAATAAAATTAATAATTTGGAGAAATTAAAAACATTTCTTGCAAATAAATATCCTGATTTACAAAAACATTTTGATCAAGAAATTTTAAGATTTGCAGTTAACCAAGAATATGTTGTCGAAAATATTAATCTATATAAAAATGATGAAATTGCAGTATTTCCTCCTGTAAGTGGAGGATAATGATTAAAATTCAAAAAGAAGATTTTAATGTTGAGGAAGAAATTAGCTCAGTAAAAAAAAAATATTCCAATGTAGGAGCATTAACATCTTTTATAGGGTACGTTAGAGACAATAATAATAATACTAATGTGCAATCAATAAATTTAGAAGTATATGAAAAGATGGCTTATAAGCAGTTTGAAAAAATTATAAAAGAAGCAAACATTAAGTGGAGATTAATTGATACTTTAATCATTCACCGATATGGAAACCTTAGAGTTAATGATAAAATAGTTCTTGTTGCTAGCCTTTCATCACATCGCAAGGACAGTTTTGAGTCATGTAATTTTATAATGGATTATCTAAAAAAAGATGCGCCGTTTTGGAAAAAAGAATTTTACGATAAAGATAATAAATGGCTAATTAATACTAATTAGAACTGTTAACAAGTTCACTAAAATCACTCATAAACTTGTAAGTAGTTGTATTGTCACCCGTTGTAAAATTTACATGATCGATTGATCTTATTGGAGTAATTTCTGCAGCTGTACCTGTCAAAAAAGCTTCATTATAATTTTGAATTTCATCTGGCAATATATGTCTTTCTGTAATTTTAAAGCCTTGCTCAGTTGCCATTTTAATGACTGCCTGGCGCGTAATTCCATTTAAAAAACAATCTGGAATTGGTGTATGAATATCATTATCTTTTATAAAAAAAATATTAGCCCCAGTGCCTTCAGCAACATAACCTCGATAATCTAACATCAATGCATCATGATATCCTTTGGATTCAGCAAACTCTTTTGACATCGTACAAATTATATAAGGTCCAGAGGCTTTTGCTTCATATGGCGCGGTATCTGGAGCTGGTCTTTTCCAGGGTGATGTAATCAGTTTTAATCCTGCTTTTCGGTCTTCTATTTTAAAATAAGAAGCCCAGTCATCCCAAACTGCAATTGCAACATTAATATTTGATTTATTTGTCGATATTCCCATTTGCTCTCCACCTCTCCACGCTAAAGGTCTAACGTAACAATCTTTAAAATTCATTTTTTTAATTAGATTTTTTTTTGCACTATTAATTTCTTCTTTAGAAAAAGGTATATCAATTCCAATTATTTCTGCAGACTTAAAAAATCTTTTTGTATGTTCCTCTGATTTAAAAATAGTTCCATTATATGCTCTTTCTCCTTCAAATACTGCACTTGCATAATGCAGACCTTGAGAAATAATATGAGAAGTTGCATTTCTCCAAGAAATGAATTTACCATTCATCCAAATCCAACCTTCTCTATTCTCAAAGGATTTAACCATAATGTCTCCAAAAAAATCTTTTTTTTAATGACATTTGACTATCAGTGATACATAATTAAGTCAATATGGCTGACCTAAATAATTTAATATCTCCTTTTTTTCTTAACGAAAAAGAAATTAGAAAGGTAATAGAATTAATCTTCTTTTCATATAGGGACTTTACAGCAGGGCCAGACAGAGTTCTTGAAAAATTAAATTTTGGTAGAGCTCATCATAGAGTTATATATTTTGTAGGTAAAAAAAATAAAATTACAATTAAAGAACTTTTAGGAGTTTTAGAAATTACTAAACAAAGTTTATCTAGAGTGCTTAATCAATTAGTAAAAGAACAATATATCATTGTTTCAATTGGATCAGACAAGAGAACAAAAACATTATCTCTAACTAATAAAGGCCTGGATCTTGAAAGAGAATTATCTAATATTCAAATAAATAAAATTAAAAACGCTATCAGTAAACTACATCATGAAGACATAAATGGTTTTAAGAGAGTTATATTTGAAATAATTGAAACTGATAACAAAAAAATTTTTAACCAATTAAATGAATAAAAATGAACAAAGCGATACTTTTAGTTGATGATGATCAAAGATTAAGAGACTTATTAAAAGATTACTTAAATAAAAAAGATTATCAAGTTTATACTTGTGAAGATTATTCTGAAGCTAAACAAGTTTTAGATTTTTTTATTTTTGACTTAGTTATTTTAGATAGAATGATGCCAAGTGGCGATGGTGTAAATTTAATTAATACCATAAAAAAAATTTCATCTTCACCAGTGATTTTATTAACAGCAATGGGGGAAGATTTTGATAAAATTGAGGGATTAAAAATAGGTGCAGATGATTATGTCTCAAAACCATTTGAGCCAGAAGAACTTTATCTTCGAATTGAAAACCTATTAAAATTATATGAAAATATTAACAAATCAGAAATACGTATTAGTTTTGGGAACTTTATTTTTTATAAAAAAACAAATTCACTTAAAATAAATAATAAAGAATTATACCTTACTGAAGGTGAAAATAAATTACTTTTAAAGTTAATAAATAAAAGAAATAGCATATTATCTAGGGAAGAATTAGCTGATGAAGAGTTTGATGAGAGTGAGTTAAGAAAAGTAGACGTAGGGATAACTAGGTTAAGACAAAAAATTGAAAAAATACCTAAACAACCTCAATATATCAAAACTATAAGAGGAAAAGGGTATATGCTTATTTGTAAAGAAATATGATTTTAAAAAAAATAATACCTTATTCTTTATTAGGAAGATCTATCATAATTATATTTGTACCTATATTTGTTTTAGTAATCATTACTTCATTAATTTTTTATCAAACTTCTTGGAACATAATTTCTAAAAGATTAACCCAATCAGTAGTTGCTGATATTAATGTTATTGTTAAATTAATAAATCAAGATTTAAAGATTGAAGCAATTGATATAGCTAAAGAAGACTTTAAGATGAAAATTGATATTCAAAAAAACTCTAAAGTTGATAATATAATTTTTATAGAACAACGCGGGATATTATCTAAAAGATTAAAACAGGCTTTGATTGATTTAAATAAACCTTTTACTTATGATTTAAGTAATATTGATAATGGAGTGAAGATAGTTATTCAACTAGATGCAGATTTACTTTTAATTAATGTTGATAAGGATAGATTATATAGTGAAACTGCTTTTGTTTTTTTACTATGGATGATTTTTGCGTCGATATTATTACTTATTCTATCATATTTTTTAATGAATAAGCAAATAAGACCTCTTAAAAGACTATCAATCATTGCTGAGACTTTTGGTAGAGGTTTAGATGCTCCTGAACTACAATCAGCTGGCGCTTTGGAAATTAGACAAACTGCAAATGCATTTAATCAAATGCGAAAACGTATCAAAAGATTCTTAAAACAAAGAACCGATATGCTTGCTGGTGTTAGTCATGATCTTAGAACGCCATTAACTAGAATGAAGCTTCAACTTTCTCTTTTAAAAGATGAAGAAGCAAAAAAAGAACTGGAACTAGATATAAATGAAATGACAGCAATGCTTGATAGCTATGTGAGTTTTGTTAGATCTGAAGCACCTGAGCCTATAGAAAGTATAAATTTAAATAAATTTATAAGAGAAATTATTGAAAATATTAATAATAAAAATATTGAGATAAATTATAATGAAAAAAATATTATTCATACTTCTGGTAGGCCATTACAATTAAAAAGAGCATTTCAAAATATTATCGATAATTCTAAAAGATATTCTAATAAATTAAATATTGAAATCTTTTTAAGCGAAGAAGGTTGTAGTATTATACTAGAAGATAATGGACCTGGCATTCCAGATAGAAATTATGAAGATGTATTCAAGCCTTTTTTTACACTTGATCCATCAAGAAATAAGCTAAAAGGAGAAAGTGGCTTAGGACTCTCAATAACTAGAGATATAATAAGATCACATGGAGGAGAAATTAAGCTTGATAAATCTAAACTTGGAGGTCTAAAATCAATAATTCAATTGCCAATCTAGTATAGCCTTCCTCCATTATCTACTTTTTGATCTGGTGATATTAGAATTGGCTCACCGTTTTTATCTGGAAAACCAAGAACTAATACCTCAGAAAGTATAGTGCCTATTTGCTTTTTGGGAAAATTTATAACTGCAGATATCTGTTTTTGAATCAAATCTTCTGTTTTATAATTTCTAGTTAATTGAGCTGAGCTTTTTTTGATTCCAATTTTTTCTCCAAAATCAATTTTTAAAATTATAGATGGTATTTTCAAATTTTCATTTAGTTCTGCTGAAATAATAGTTCCAACTCTTATTTCTATTTTTGTAAAATCTAAGTAAGTTATTAAATCTATATCATTCATGAAAATAGTTTAATAATTTTTTCAGCTTGATCTAAATTTTTATCTAACCCAGTCATAGTCTTTTCTAAAGATGGACTATTATCATCAACCCATTGAAAAAAAGTTACAAAATACATTAACATCAGACCTTTCAATCTTATAGCTCCTTTAACACCATTAACATTATAATTAGACAACTCTGCAGTTATAATCATACTTTCAAGAAATGAAGGTATTAAACTAATAAAAATAGGAGGATTTTTTTTTAAACCTATATAAATTTGTAAAAAAGATATTCTATTTAATTGTAATATATCAAAACGAGCCATCAAAACTTCAAACAACATATCTTTAGTAGAAGAGTTTTCAATTGATTTCATTTTTTTTATTAATTGATCATCAACATATCTATTAATATTTTTAAGCAAATCAGATTTTGATTTAAAGTTTATTTTTTTATTTTTAAAACCTTTTAATACTTCATTTAAAGTTAAAGCGCTCCAAGATTTGTTTCTTAAAAGATTTAGAGTATTCTGAGCGATTTTTTTTTCTAAATTAATCATTTGTTTTTCCAAGTTTAGATGCTCTTTTATAGGCAGCTAAAAAAGTATTGTACATAATATTACTAAGTTGATTTTTTTTAAGAACTTTAATTCCTGCTTCTGTTGTGCCTCCTTTAACTGCAATTGAATTTGCTAAATCAATAGGATTTTTTTTAGTTAATTCCATTAATTTAGCTGAACCTAATAAAGTTGACAATACTAATTCTCTTGAAATTTTTTTTGAAAAACCAATTTTTTGTGTAGCTTTCTCAAATGCATCAATTAATGTAAAAAAATATCCTGGACCACTTCCTGAAATAGCAGTAGCTTTATCAATTTCTATTTCATTTTGTAACCAAATTGTTTTTCCAACTTTTTTAAAAAGATTTTCTATTATTTTTTTATTATTTTTACTAAAATTTTTATTTGATACTAAGCAACTAACACCCTCTCTTATTAATGCAGGCATATTTGGCATGATTCTTACTATTTGAATTGCATGTTTTATATTTTTTTTAAAAAAACTAATTTTTTTTCCAGCAATTATACTAGCAATTACAGAGTTTTTTTTAAATTCAAAATTTTGATATTGACTAACAACTTTTTTTGCAACCTGAGGTTTGATTGCAAAAATAATTATATCATATTTTTTAATTTCACTTTGATTTGGTATTTTTTTAAAAAGTCTTATTTTTTTTTTATATTTTTGTTTTAATTTATCATAATTAAAAGGATCAATAACTGCAAAAGAGTAAGGTTTTAAATCAATCCAAGCATTCAAAAGTGCTGAACCCATGTGTCCACATCCTACTAATAAAATTTTACTCATTTATTAATAATTAATTATACTTTTTAAAAAAAAAAAATAGTTTTTTAGGAAGTTCCTATAACTTCAAAATTTGCAAATATTAATGATTTTGAAGGTTGGATATCATCAAAAAGAACTTGCTGAAAAGATGGATAATATTTTTCACATTCATAGATTGCTATATCTACCAAGTCTTCTAGTTTTTTATGTAAAAAATCATTATCTGAACTAGATAGTATAGTATGTCGAAAAGCAGGGATTCCATTTTTGCTTGTTATGTCAAAATGTCCAATCCATAACTTTTCATTTATTAATCCAATTAATTCATAAGCTTTAGAAAGTTTTAATTGTGGAAACTTAAGATCAAAAGTTATTGTAAAGCTCATCGCCCTAATATTTTCGGACCATGTAAAATATAACCTATACTGACACCATTTTGAGGTAATATCAGCGACTAGTTCATAATCATCTGATCTACTAAAACTCCATTTTTTTTGATAAATTACGTCCTCAACTATATCAATCGGATTTAAAGGTATATTTTCTATCTCCATACTCTATCTAGTACGCAATTTTTTTATTCTACTAGATATAGATACTAAATTATTAACTAGTTTCGCAAGTCAAATAATAGTGATAATTAAAAAAACGTGAATAATTCTTAGTTTTTTGCCTTTTTTCTCTTTTTCAGAGTTTTCTTCTGTTTAACCGAATGTTTTTTTTGGGTTTTTTTTAGTTTTTCATTTTCTATGATAATTTTTTGAACCATCTTTTTAAAAACATCAAATTCGTCCCTTTTTACCAGATTCATTTTATTGATAATCCTGTTTACTCTAAGGGAAACAAGGGTTTCTATTTCTTTTTTTAAACCAGAGAATGTACTCATTGCATCAACAGCAATTTTTGATAAGTCAGATAAAATTTTGCTTTTATTAACCATAATATAATAAGTTATTTAAAACATAATGATTTTTATTCAACCCTCAATAAACCCTGTTATTTTATCTTTAGGTTTTGTCGATATTCGTTGGTATAGCTTAGCTTATATTCTAACATTTATTTTAGGGTCATTCTTAATCAAAAAATTAAATAGAAGTTCATATAAACTTCTATCTGATTTTGAAATTGATAGATTTTTCATATGGGCAGTCATAGGTGTCATTGTTGGTGGTAGAGTTGGATATGTGCTATTTTATCAAACTAATTTATTTATTTCAAAACCATTTTATATACTAGAAATATGGAATGGTGGCATGTCTTTTCATGGAGGGTTAATTGGGATGATTTTATCCATTTACCTTTTCTCTATAAAATACAAAATTCAGTTTTTTTATTTATCTGATTTGGTATCACTTGTAGCTCCTATTGGTTTGTTACTAGGTAGACTTTCTAATTTCATTAATACGGAACTATACGGAAGAGTCACAGATTTTCCTTTCGCAATTATATATCCATTAATAGACAATAACCCCAGACACCCATCACAATTATATGAGGCATTTTTTGAAGGCATTGTATTATTAATAATTTTGTTTTTTTATTTTTTCAAAAAACCAAAAGAATATTTTGTAGGTAATATAAGTGCACTATTTTTAATTTTTTATTCTCTCTTTAGATTTCTAATTGAGTATTTAAGAGAGCCTGATTATCATTTAGGTTTAGTATTGGATTATTTTACAATGGGACAACTATTGTGTATTCCACTATTCATAGCAGGTATATTAGTTTTTGTTCGTAAATGAATATCAAAAAATTATTAGTTGATAAAATAAATAAAAATGGAAATATTAATATTGCTGAGTTTATACAACTGTGTCAATTTGAAAATGATGGGTATTATTTAAAAAATAATCCTATTGGTAAAAGAAATGATTTTATTACTGCACCAGAAATATCTCAGTTTTTTGGCGAAATAATTGCAATATTTATACTTAATTATTGGAAAAATAAAATTCAAACAGATTTCAATCTAGTAGAATTAGGTCCAGGTAAGGGCACCTTATTGAATGATATTCTTCGCACATCATCAAAAAATCAACAATTTATTAATGCTATTAATTTAACACTTATAGAAAAAAATAAAAATTTAATCAAAGTTCAAAAAGATAATATAAATTTTGAACACATCACTTGGAGTGAGGATTTTAATATAAAAAATAAAAAAATACCATCAATAATTTATTCCAACGAATTCTTTGACTGCTTTCCAGTAAGACAGTTTCATAAAAAAGAACAGTGGTTTGAAAAATTAATACAATATAACGTTTATGAAAAAAATTTCACCTTTGTTTCTCAAGAAGTTGAAGATAAAAAAATTTTGAAATTACTAGAAAAATTTGATCAAGTTAAAGTAGCAGAAATATCTCAGTCACGAAATAAATATTTTGAATTAATTTGTAAATTTATAAAAAAAAATAAAGGGGTAATTTTAACGATTGATTATGGATATCAAAATCTACCAAAACATTTTTCATTGCAAACTATTTACAATCACAAAAAAACACATTTATTTGATAATATAGGCAACCAAGATATTACAGCTCATGTAAATTTTGATGAATTAATATACATAGCCAATAATAATAACCTAAAGATAGATTTATTTTGTACTCAAAGAGATTTCTTAATTTCTTGTGGTTTAAAGGAAAGAAAAAATAATTTGCAAAAAAATAAAAATAAAAAAACTATAACAAATTTAGATTTAGAGTATGAAAGATTAGTGGATAAATCTCAAATGGGTACAATTTTTAAAGTTTTAGTAATCTCATGTTATTAAGAAAAAATTATTTATTTATTAAAAAAAGCTCAATTAAACATGGTTTTTTTACACGTTTAAATGGTCTATCAAAAAAGGAATTCAATTCTTTAAACTGCAGTATTTCTAATGGTGATAATAAAAAAAATGTTTTTAAAAATAGATCAATTGCTATGAAAAATCTAAATTTGGACACAAAAAAACTTGTACTGCTAAAACAGACTCACTCTTCAAATGTGATTAGAATAAATAAAAACAATTTAAATAAAAATTTAGAGGCAGATGGAATGATAACATCCTTAAATAATGTTGTTTTAGGAATTTTAACGGCAGATTGTGCGCCAATTTTTATTTATGATGATGAAAAAAGGTTTGTATGCAGTTTGCACTCTGGTTGGAAAGGATCTTTAAATAATATTTGTTATAAGGCAGTTAAATTATTAAAAAAATATAATATTAATGCAAATAAATTAAATGCAATAATAGGACCGTGTATAGGTATAAATAATTATGAAGTAGATAAAAAGTTTGAAAAAAAGTTTATCAATAAAGATTTTAGATACTCTAAATTTTTTCGAAACAAAAATACTATTAAATCAAATTTCAATCTTAGAGGATTAATTAATTTTCAACTTAGAGAGTTGGGGCTTAAAAAAATACATAACATAAAACTAGATACTTATTCAGATAAAAATCTGTTTTTTAGCCATAGACGTGCAACTCATAAGGGCAAAAAAACAACGGGTAGGTTAATTAATTTAATCTCTCTTACTTAATGGTTGATCTATTTTTATACTTATATATTGATAAAAAATATTAAATGAAAATTATTTCATGCAATAGCAACAAGACACTTGCTGAAAATATAGCATCTTATATTGGTGTAAAACTTTCTAATGCTACTATTAAAAATTTTGCTGATGGTGAAATATTTGTAAAAATTGATGAGAATATAAGAGGTGAGGATTTATACATAATTCAATCTACTTCTCCACCTGTTAATGATAATCTAATCGAGTTATTAATTGCCATTGATGCAGCAAGAAGAGCTTCTGCTAAAAGAATAACAGCTGTAATTCCTTATTTTGGTTATGCAAGACAAGATAGAAAAGATGAGGGAAGAACTTCAATTTCTGCTAAACTAGTTGCAAATCTTATAACTTCGGCAGGCGCTTCTCGTGTAATCACAACAGATCTACATGCAGGACAAATTCAAGGTTTTTTTGATATTCCTCTTGATAATTTATTTTCAGTAAATGAACTAATCAAAGATATGAAAAAAATAAACATCAATGGTGGTGAGCTTACAATCGTTTCACCAGATGTTGGAGGGGTAGTAAGAGCAAGAGCATTTGCAAAAAGAATAAATGCTTCATTGGTAATTATTGATAAAAGAAGAGAAAAAGCAGGAGAATCAGAGGTAATGAATATTATCGGTGATGTAAAAAATAAAACCTGTATTTTACTTGATGATATTGCTGACTCTGCAGGTACACTTTGTAATGCAGCAAAAGCGCTTAAAAATAATGGGGCAAAAGAAATTTATTCATACATTGTCCACGGAGTATTATCTGGAAAAGCCATTGAAAGAATTGAAAATTCTGAAATTAAAGAATTAATACTTACAGACAGTATTCAGGCTAAAGAATCAGTTAAAAGTGTAAAAAATATTAGACATATCAGTATTGCTCCTTTATTGGGGGAGGCGATTAAAAGGATTAACAGTGATTCATCTGTTTCTGCCCTATTTGATTAACTGTATAAAAAGATGGAAAAATATAAAGTAATTGAGAGATCTAAAGAATCAGGTTCAACTTACTCTTTGCTACAAAAGGGTATGATACCTGGTATTGTTTATGGTAAAGGAACTCAACCCACACAAATTGCTTTTGAAAATAAAATACTACTAAAGTTGATGCACACTGGCTCTTTCTACTCAACAATCCTTGATATAGATATAGAGGGTAAAACTGAAAAAGTTCTTCCAAAACAATTACAATATCACCCTGTGACAGATAAATTAATCCATTTTGATTTCCTAAGAGTTCAAAATGATACCAAAGTAACTGTTGAAGTTCGTGTAGAATTTTTAAATCAAGATATTTGCCCTGGATTAAAAAAAGGTGGTGTACTAAACTTAGTTAGACGTGAAGTTGAACTAAGCTGTAATGCTAACAACATTCCAGACAAACTTAAATTTGATCTTGTTAATAGTGAAATTGGTGATTCCATCAAGATTAGTAATATTGAGCTTCCAGAGGGTGTAAACCCAACAATAAAAGATAGGGACTTTGTTGTTGCTACTCTCGTACCACCTACTGTAGAAGTTGAAACCAAACCTGAAGAAGCTGGTGAAGCTGGTGAAGAAGAGGCTAAGGATGAAAAAGCTGAAGAATCTAAAGAGGAATCTAAAGAAGAAACTAAAGAAGAATCTAAGTAAATTAATCTATAGTTAAAAAATGTTTTTAATTTGTGGCCTTGGTAATCCAGGGAAAGAATACATTAGCACAAGGCATAACATAGGTTTTAATCTTGTTGACAAACTGTCAATTTTTTATAATTTTTTACCATTTAAAAAAGATAGTAAAAAAGAACTTCTAAAAGGTCAAATTAATCATCACTCCTGTTTGTTAATGAAACCATTAAAGTTTATGAACCTATCAGGTCAACCAATTCAAGAAATAATAAACTTTTATAAAATTGAAAAAGAAAAAACGTTTATAATTCATGATGATCTAGATTTAGAATTAGGTAAAGTGAAATTAAAGTTTGGAGGAGGAAACGGAGGTCATAATGGCCTTTCAAATATTGATGAAATGATAGGTAATAATTACAATAGAATTCGCATTGGGATTAATCATCCAGGTTCAAAAGATTTAGTATCTAATTATGTTCTAAATAAATTTACTAATGATGAGATGAGCATAATAGAGAAAAAACTTGATAAGGTGACTAATAATTTTAACACACTGTTAGATGATCAAGTTCTTTTTTTAACAAAATTAGCAGAAGATAATTAATGGGATTTAAATGTGGAATTATTGGCTTACCAAATGTTGGAAAATCTACATTATTTAATGCTTTAACTGAGTCGAATAAAGCAGAAGCTGCAAATTATCCCTTTGCAACAATAGAGCCCAATGTTGGAAGAGTTGCTGTTCCTGATGAAAGATTAAATATTTTAGGTAAAATTGGTAAGAGTGAAAAAATTATACCTTCATATATGGATTTTGTAGATATTGCAGGATTGGTAAAAGGTGCGTCTAAAGGAGAAGGGTTAGGAAACAAATTTTTAGGACATATTCGTGAGGTTGATGCAATCGCGCATGTAGTAAGATGTTTTAAAGATGAAAATATTACCCACGTATCTGATACTATTGACCCTCTTAACGACATTGAAACAATCAACACAGAATTACAACTAGCTGATATTGAAACATTGGAAACTAAGAAAAGTTCATTAGAAAAAAAATCTAAACAAGGAGATAAAGAGATACTTCATCAAATAAAATTAATTGAAAAAATTATAAAGAATTTAAATAATTTATCTTTCTTACAAAATAGTGAATTCACACAAGAAGATAATGAGTTTATAAAAACATTAAATATCATCGCCATTAAACCTATGTTATATATTTGTAATATTGATGAGGGGTCAGTTCAAAATGGAAATACAATGTCAAAAAAAGTAAGTGATTATGCTAATGAAAAAAATCATAATGCAGTTATTGTGTCAGCATCAATTGAATCACAAATAGCAGAATTAGAAAATAATGATGAAAAATTAGAAATGATTAAAGAAATGGGTCTTCGTGAAACCACTCTCTCAAAAGTAATAAAAAGTGGCTATAATCTTCTTAATCTAATAAATTATTTTACATGCGGTCCAAAAGAAACGCGCTCATGGACTATCGATAAAAATACTTTAGCACCTCAAGCTGCAGGAAAAATTCATACTGATTTTGAGAAAGGTTTTATTCGCGCTGAAACAATTGCTTATCAAGATTTTGTAACATTTAATGGAGAACCTGGAAGTAGAGAAGCAGGAAAATTAAGACAGGAAGGAAAAGATTATGTTGTTAAAAATGGAGACGTAATGCACTTTCTTTTTAATGTTTAATGTACTTCTCTCCAAAGTCTATTTTTTGCTAAATAAACTACAGTTCCAAGTATCAAGAAGAATAAAATAACTTTTATTCCCAAATTTTTTCTAACTTCTAATTCAGGTTCTGCAGCCCATTT
>MDSV01194033.1_pt1 | contig 14579 bp, 14 predicted proteins | sample 810851 | NCBI WGS metagenome assembly MDSV01 (sample SAMN05326640, study PRJNA326480) | marine metagenome | isolation source: seawater | place: Atlantic Ocean: North East | collected 2012 | reverse complement strand
TGGGCTTATCTTTAGTGTTTTTAGTTATTATAGCTCTTACAACAGAACCTGTTTTTACTAATTTTTTAAATATATCAAATTTTACGTCATCTCTTTTAAATATTTCAGTGATATCTTTTATTAATAGAGGATTTCTTAAATCAGGTTTATCACAACCATAAGACAGCATTGCATCTTGAAATGTTATTCGTGGAAATTTTTCATTAATTATTTTATTTTTTGAAAAATTTTTGAATAATTTTACGAATAATTTTTCTACTACATTAAATATATCTTCCTGCTCAACAAATGACATTTCAATATCTAGTTGATAGAATTCACCAGGACTCCTATCTGCTCTTGCATCTTCATCTCTAAAACAAGGTGCAATTTGAAAATATTTGTCAAAACCAGACACCATAACTAATTGCTTGAATTGTTGTGGTGCTTGAGGCAACGCATAGAATTTTCCAGGATTCAATCTACTAGGAACAAGAAAATCCCTTGCACCTTCGGGACTTGAAGAAGTGAGAATTGGAGTTTGAAATTCTAGGAAACCAAGTTTTTCCATTTCTGCACGAATAAATGAAATAACCTTTGATCTTAAAATTATATTTTTATGAATTTTTTTTCTTCTTAAATCAAGAAATCTATATTTAAGTCTTATTTCTTCAGCGTACTCTTGATCAGAAAAAACAGGCAGAGGCAATTCTTTAGTTTCACCTAAAATTTCATATGATGTTATTGAAATTTCAATTTCACCTGTTTTGATATCAACATTAATTGTATCTTTTGTTCTTTCTATAACTTTTCCAATAATTTTAACTACAGTTTCCAGTGGTAATTTTTCTAATTCTTTAAAATTACTGTTATCTTTATCAATAACACATTGGGTAATGCCGTAATTATCTCTTAAATCAATAAATAATAGATTTCCGTGATCTCTTTTTTTGTTAATCCAGCCAGATAAAGTAATATTTTTACCTATCTCTTTTTTACTTAATTCGTTGCAATTATGTGTTCTATATTTTCCCAATTTTAAACCTATATAATTTCTTTAATTGTGGTTAAATTTATTGGTTTTTTATTTTTTAAACTTAACTCATCAACTTTATATATAAATTCATATATTTTACCATAAGATCTATCTATTCTTTTTATGATGTAATCGATTAGTTTTTTTTCAATTTTTATTTGTCTGTCTGAAAAATTTTTTAGAATTAGAGCAAATATTAAATCATCATCCGGGGGATCTATTTTTGCAAAAAGGCAATTTTTACATCTAGAATTTAAATCTTGTAACTTATATTTTATTTCATTTATAGGAATAATTGAATTAATTATCAAAAATTTATTATCAACATCAACGAGGTTAAACAACGAATATAATAATCTTTCTTCAACTAAATTTTCATAATTATCCAATATAATGTTTTCATTAACCTTTAATTTTTTAAGCAATTCATCATTCAAATCTTTTTCATTTATATATATAGCTTTATTTTTTTGCTTGAATATATTTGATAAATGTGTTTTTCCAGAAAATTTTTCTCCACAAATATTTAAAATATTTTTTTCCCACTTAGGCCATTTTTCAATTAATTGAAAAGCATAAAAATTACTTTTGCTAACATAAAAATCATTATAATTAAAATTTTGTTTGTGGTTAAAATTTAATAACAGCTGATTTAGAACGCTCATTTTATTTGCCAAATTTCTGAAGATGTGTCAATTACAAATCCACTTGATTTAAATTCTGATAAAAATTTATCTGGGGTGCTGTTGTATATTAATTTATAAATTATTTTATTTTTATCAAACTTATAAATAAAATAATTCGAAATTAAATCTTGATCTGAAATTTTTTTCTCAAATTTATTTATTAAGTCATAATTTTTTGAATCAACATAAACGTTTATTGGTAGTTTTATTGATGAGTTAATTAAATTTTGGTTCTTCCATTGATCTTCATAAGTTTTTTTTAATTCACTAATTATTTTTTCATAATCTTGTTTTTCCTCAATTTCAACATTTTCAAACATTTTATTTAAGACGGAAAAATTATTGTTTAATTTAACTTTTGATAGAACTCTTAACATATTTTTATTCTTGAAAAAAATAACTATTATAAAATCGTTTAAATCATACTTCGATATAATTTCATTAAATTCATGGTCCTCTATATCATCAATCTTATTTCTCAGTAAATTAATATCTTCAAGATCCTCGTTAGGTAAAATATATTGCAATAAAAAATATTTTTCATTTATTTGATTCCAATTATTATAAAATACATTTTCACTAAATAATGAGGTTTCATTTGCCTCTAGATCAATTAAAATTGGCAATATAAATATTTTTTTTTCAATGGGTAAGGATGAAAAAATATTTTTTTTCTCTAAATATCTTAAAGTTGATTTTTGATTAAAATCAATATTAAAATTTACAAAATATTTATTATTTATAAATTTTTCGTCAGTTATTGAAAAAGAATGAACTAAATTTTTAATTTCCTTTAAATTTACATTTGTTAATCTTTTTTCATATTTTGAGGATGTAATTTTTAACATAAGTTCCTGAAATCCTTTATTAATTGCTTTATCTATAACTTCTGACTTATTAAAATTAATTTCATATGGCTCTATAATTTCAACATTTTTAACTTTATACGTTTTTCCATATGCATGATTTGTGGAAAACTTTATTAAAAAAAAGACTAAATTTATTAAAAAAATGTATAAAACAAATGAATAAATTTTTTTATTTAAGGCCATAAATAATATTAATGAAAAAAAATAAATTAACATATGAAAAAAGTGGAGTTAATATCAAGGCTGCAGATAAATTTATTGATTTCATATCCTCAAGGGCAAATAAATCAAAAAAAAATGGTAAATTTAAGAATATTGGAGGTTTTGGATCTATATCAAAAATCTCCGGTCATCTAAAAAATCCACATATTGTTACTAGTACTGATGGGGTTGGAACAAAAATAGAGATAGCAAATAAATTAAATAAATTTGATACCATAGGTATAGATTTAGTAGCAATGTGTGTAAATGATCTAATTGTACAAGGGGCGAAACCTATTTTATTTTTAGATTATATTTCAATAAATAAAATTGATTTAAATAAGTTAAAATCAATTTTTAAAGGAATGTTAAAAGGCTGTAAGATTTCAAATTGTGAATTAGTGGGTGGAGAAACTGCAGAGATGCCTGGAACTTATGCTTATGGTAAATTTGATATTGCTGGATTTGCAGTAGGACTAGTTGAAGAAAGAAATATTTTACATAAAAAAAAAATTAAGAAAAAAAATGTGATTCTTGCTATCCCATCAAGTGGTTTACATTCAAATGGTTATTCTTTGATAAGACACATTTTAAAAAAAAAAAAAATAAATATTAAAAAAAATAAATTTTTAAAAAAGAATTTGCTTGAGCCAACAAAAATATATGTAAATGAAGTTGTTAAACTTGTAGGAAAAAATCTAATAAATGGTTGTGCAAATATTACAGGTGGTGGACTTAAAGATAATATCAAACGAATAATTCCAAATGGATTATGTGCAAACATCAATCTTGAAAAAATTAAGACTCAAAAAATTTTTTCTTGGTTAAAGAATAAAAATATAAGTGATGAAGAAATGTTAAAAACTTTTAATTGTAGTGTCGGATTTTGTCTAATAGCTGATCATAAAAACATTAATAAAATAAATAAATATTTTAGTCCTAAATACAAACCTTATCAAATTGGAGAAGTCATTGTTAAAAAAAAGAAAGTTTTATTAAATGGTAAAATTAACTGGAGAAAATAAATTATATACTGCAGTTTTTATATCAGGTCGAGGTAGTAATTTAAATTCAATTATAAATTATTCATTTAAAAAAAAATCAAAAATTATAATTAAGTTAATCGTTACTGATAACCACAGAGCCAAAGGTTTAAGATTTTCTAAAAAATATAACATAAAAAAATTAGTTATTAATTACAAAAATAAAAAAAAAGCTGAAATCAAAATTTTAAATATGTTAAATAAAAATAAAATAAAATTTATTTGTTTGGCTGGATTTATGAAAATTTTATCTAAATTTTTTTTAAAACATTATAAATATCCCATAATCAATATACATCCTTCATTATTACCACAGTACAAAGGATTAAATACTCACGAAAGAGTGATAAAAAATAACGAAAAGTTTACTGGCTGCACTGTTCATATCGTTAATCAAAAATTAGACTCTGGTAAGATTATACTGAGAAAAAAAATTAAAGTGATGAAAAAAGATACCCCAATAAGTCTTGAAAAAAGGCTACTAAAATATGAAAATAAGCTTTACCCCAAAGCTATAGATAAATTTTGTTTTAATCTTTAAAGAAAAATTCTATCTCTTTTTTAGCATTTTCTGTGCTATCTGAACCATGCACTGAGTTTTTGTCGATTGAGATTCCATATTTTGCTCTCAAAGTGCCTTGATCTGCTTTTTTAGGATCTGTGGCTCCCATAATTTTTCTATTTTCACTTACTGCATTACTTTTTTCAAGAACCATTACTACTATTGGTCCAGAAGATAAATATTCGCAAAGTTCGTTATAAAAAGGCTTGGTTTCATGGACTCTATAAAAGTCTTCTGCTTCATTCTTTGAAATATGAATTTTTTTTTCCTTAATAATGTTAAAATTGTTTTGTACAAAATCAGTCTTAATTTTTTCCTGTAAGTTTCTCTCTACTGCATCAGGTTTGATTATTGAAAGTGTTTGTTCAACATTACTCATAATTTTCCTCTACAAATTTATTTAACAACCTAACTCCATAGCCTGTGGCACCTCCAGAATTTAAGGCACCTGCATATTTTGAAAACGCCATTCCAGCTATATCAAGATGTGCCCAAGGTGTTTTGTTTATAATAAACCTTTGTAAAAATTGTGCTGCAGTTGTAGAACCTGCACCGCCTACATAATTGATATTTTGCATATCAGCATTTTTAGAATCCATAAGTTTATCATAATTTTTATGTAATGGTAATCTCCAGACTTTTTCATCAACTTTTTCTCCAGCTTCAAAAATTTCTTTGGATAATTTATCGTTATTTGAAAACAGACCTGCGTATTCAGACCCTAGCGAAACTATTATAGCTCCTGTTAAAGTTGCAAGGTCAACAATTAAATTAGGTTTAAATTTTTTCTCTGTAAAAGTTAAAGCATCTGCTAAAACCAATCTTCCTTCTGCGTCGGTATTTAATACTTCAATAGTTTTTCCACTATATGATTTTACAATATCACCAGGTCTTTGAGCATTTCCTCCTGGCATATTTTCAACAAGTCCAACAACTCCTACAGCATTAATTTTTGCTTTTCTTAAGGCAAAATTTTTCATTAATCCGACTACTACGGCTGAACCTGCCATGTCATATGTCATATCTTCCATAAATCTAGCTGGTTTTAAAGAAATTCCACCAGTATCAAAACAAACACCTTTACCAACAAACGCCAAAGGTTTTGATTTAGATTTTTTTCCATTCCATTCGATAGTTACAAGGTATGAACCTCTTATGCTTCCTTGACCAACTCCTAACAGGGCATTTAATCCTAAATTTTTTAATTTTTTATTATTATAAACAGTAACTTTTAGTCCATATTTTTTTAATTTTACTAATCTACTTGCATATTCATCTGGATGTAAAATATTTCCTGGTTCTGAAACTAAATCTCTGCAATAAAAAGTACCTTCAGCAAGTGATGAAAGTTGTGATCTTTTTAATTTTGTTTCCTTAGAATTATTATTATTATAAATATTTATAATATGATTGTTTGGTTTATTTTTAGTCTTGTAAATATTGAATTCATAAGATTTCAAATGTATTCCGTGTATAAAGTACTCTAAGCTTTTGGGATTTTCTTTAAAAGAGGTTCCCAAAATATTAATTAAATTATATTTATTTTTTTTTATATGATCAAAAAACTTGGCTCCTAATTGTTCATAGTCTTTATTAAGTAATTTTTGACCTAATTGTATAAATATAATTTTTTGATCAACATTTAAATCATAAGAATAAAAAGCACTTTCTTTAGAATTTTTGGATAAAATATTTTTTGCGATTTTATTTATATCTAATTTGGTTGAACTTTTTAATATTTGATCGAATTTGTAATTTTTTGATAAAAAAAAGACAAAATTGCCTTTAATCTTATAATTTAATTTATTTAGGTAATTTATTTTTAAGCTCATTTAGATTAAATATATTATTAAGTAAAAAAATATATATTTAACAAACTAGTATATTTCAATGGAAAAATTGATTTTTAGAAAATTTATTTATGATGTATTCATATTTTTCCTATTAACGTCAATAAGTATAACTCTTATTGTATGGGTTATTCAGGCCGTTAATTATTTAGATTTTATTTCTGAAGATGGACATAGTTTCCAAGTCTATTTTTTATATATTTTACTCACTTTGCCAAAATTATATGGAAACATTGTTATTTTTAGTTTCTTTATTTCTATTTTTTATACTTTATCGAAATATCAAGATAATAATGAAATATTAATTTTTTGGGCTAATGGGATCTCAAAAATTCAATTTGTAAACGTAATTTTAAAATTCTCATTAATTATGTTTATACTTCAAATACTTTTAAACTTTTTTATTGTACCTAAAACTCAAGATATGGCCAGATCATATATTAGAACTTCCAATATAGATTATTTACCATCATTAATTAAACCTAAGCAATTCATAGACACAGTTGAAGATTTAACAATATTTGTTGAAAAAAAAAACAAGAATGGAGTATTGGAAAACATTTTGTTAAAGGATCAATTTAATAAAAAAGATTCTCAAATTATTACAGCAAAAAAAGGTTTTATAATCAAAAAAAACAACACAAATTATTTAATTCTCCAGGATGGAAAAATAATTAATATAGACGGAAAAGATTCTAATATATTTAAATTTGACAAAACTGAATTTAATTTATCAAAACATACTACAAAAACTACAACCTATCCAAAAATTCAAGAAATTAACAGTTATACTTTATTTTCATGTTTGAAATCTTTTATAGAATTTAATAAGGGTTTTAAGTTAATTAATTTTTCATGTGACGATCGCTCCATCAATCCAACAATTCAAGAACTTTTTAAAAGAACTTTTGCTCAATTTTATGTTGTTGTTGTTTCATTAGTAGGAAGTGCACTTTTAATTATAAATAAAGATAATTTTAAATTTAATATTTTTAAATTAATTTTATTTTTATTTGGCATAAGTTTAGTTATTATTAAAGAATTCAATATTCAATATTTAGATTATTACTCAAATTTAAATTATTTGTCTGCTTCTATGCCAATATTCTTTTTCTTAACAATATATTTATGTTTAATATTTAATTTAAAGTTTGTGAAATAAAAATGCTTATAAAAACACATCATAGATATATTTCCTCTTCATTTGTAAAAAGTATTTTAATTGTGCTTTTAGTTTTTTCTTCTTTAGTTTTTGTATTAAATATTTTAGAGGAAATAAAATTTTTTAAAAAATTTGATATAGGATTATATTATCCTATATTTTTAACTTTTTTAAATCTTCCTTCTACATTATTTGAGATTTTTCCATTTATTTTTTTGATTTCTACTCAAATGATTTTTTTAAACTTTTTTAACAGAGATGAATTAATTATATTTAAAAATCATGGTTTAAAAAATACTAATATAATATTTATTTTAGTTTTAACTTCTTTTTTGGTTGGTTTAATTTTAAGTACCGTTTTCTACACTTTTTCATCTAAAATGAAACATTCTTATCTCCTTTTCAAAAACAAATTTACAGATGACAATAAGTATTTAGCTGTTGTTAATGAAAATGGATTATGGATTAAAGACGAAATAAACTATTCAATTTATATCATTAATGCTGACACTTTTGGGGGAGATTATTTAGAAAACGTTACAATCGCAGTATATGATTTAAATTTTAATTTAACTAGAACAATAATAGCAGAAAAAATTGATATTAAGAAAAAAGAATGGGAACTTCAAAATCTTGAAATTATAGATGATACTGGATTAAAAAAAGAAACATTAAAAACAAAAAATTTAGTTACTAATTTTGATAAAGAAAAAATTAGCAATTTATTTTCCAATTTATCATCATTAAATTTAATAGAATTGTTTAAATTGCAAAAAGATTATAAATCACTGGGTTATTCAACACTCGAGATTGAGACTTACTTGCATAAACTATATTCTATGCCGATCTACTTGACTATTATGACATCTATAGCATCAATACTAATGCTAAATATAAAATATAATAAATCTAAAATATTTAATATAATTATAGGAATTATGCTTTCAGTTACAATTTACTACATAAATTACTTTTTTAATCTTTTGGGTAATAATGAAAAAATTCCTGCTATTACATCAATATGGTTACCTAATGTAATTCTATTTCTATTTTGCACCATAGGATTTGTTAACATAAATGAAAAATAAATTTTTTATCTTACTGATTATTTCTCAATTTTTTTTATTTAATTTTATATATGGTGACGATTTTACTTTCGAATCTTCACAAATAGATCTTATTGATAAAGGAAATATAATAAAAGCATCTGGCGGAGTTAAAGCTTTATCATCTGATGGCATAGAAATTATTTCAGATGAAGCAATTTATGATAAAAAGAAATCTACATTAAAAGCATTTGGAAAAGTTAAAATAAAAGAATTTAATAATAAAGTAGAAATTTCTGCTGATGAAATTATTTATAACAAAAAATTAGGTACGATTATTTCTTCTAAACAAAATGAACAAGTTTTATTAACTGACAAAGAAAATAACATTGAAATATTTGCGGATAAAATAAAATATGAAATTAATGAAAATTTAATATCATCTTATGGAAATATTTTAGCAAATATTGAGAATAAATTTTCAATTTCTACTGAAGAATTGATTCATGATAGAAATTTGATGAAAGTTTATTCATCGGAAAAAGCTGAGATAAAAGATAAATTAAAAAATATAATTGGTATAGAAAGTTTTGAAATAAAAATAAATCAAAAAATATTAAAAGCTAATAAGATTACTTTACTAGACCCTCAAAATAATAAATATAGTTTGGAAAATTCAATGGTTAATTTAAATACTAATGAAATCCTTGGAAAGGATGTTAAGATTGATTTTGACAATTCTTTATTTGGAAATGAGAAAAATGAACCGAGAGTAAGAGGAAAAAGTGTTGTTTACGACGAAAACCAAACCACTATTTATAAAGGAACATTTACAACCTGTAAAAAAAATAAAGACAAATGTCCTCCTTGGTCAATTTATGCTGATGAAGTAAAACACAAAAAAAAAGAAAAAATTATTGAATACAAAAATGCATGGTTGGAAATTTATGATAAACCTATAGTGTATTTTCCTTATTTTTATCACCCTGACCCAACAGTAAAAAGACAGTCAGGTTTCTTGATGCCAAAATTTATCAACTCCACAAATTCAGGACTGTCATTAAACCTTCCATACTATAAAGTAATTTCTGTAAATAAAGATCTTACAATTAGTCCACGAATCCATTTTGATGATAATATTTTTTTACAAACTGAATACAGGCAAGCAAATAAAAATTCTGATTTTATATCAGATTTTAGTTTTAATAATAAAAACAGCACAACAAATTCCCATTTCTTCTCAAATATAAGAGGAACTCTTGATAATTTATTTTATGAAATGAATTTACAGTCAATTTCAAACGACAGTTATTTAAAAAATCACAAGATAGTATCTCCTTTAATTACTAATTATTCTACACTGAGCTCAAATTTTACTGTTGAAAAAATTGAAGAGTATCAATCTCTTATGACATCTATTGAGGTTTATGAAGATCTCTCTAAAGATGAAAGCGATAGATATGAATTTGTTTTTCCATATTACAAATTTTCAAAAATAATTAATCCAGAAGATAATTTAAAAGGTAATTTGAATTTAGATTCAGATGGTTTTCAAAAAATTTATGATACCAATATCTCTGAAACAGTAATAATAAATGATTTAAAGTACTCATCTAATAATAAAATTACTCTTAATGGTTTCAGTAATAAGTTTGATTTTTTGTTTAGAAATGTCAATTCGGACGCAAACAACTCAACAACTTACAAAAATCAGTCCTCAGCTGAATTGCTATCAATATTTATTTATGAGAGTAAATTACCTATGATCAAAAAAAATAATAAAAGTAATAGCTATTTAACACCAAAAATTTCTTATAGAGTCAGCCCCAATAAAACAAAAAATTACTCTGATTTAGACAGAAGAATAAATTACGATAATATATTTTCCTTAGATAGAATCGCCAAAAATAATATGGTTGAAGGCGGTCAATCAATTACTTTGGGGGTAGAGTATTCTAAAAAAACAGCCAGTGAAACTGACCTACTTAATTTTGGTATAGCAAGCTCTTTTAGAAATAGTAGAAATGAAGATTTGCCAAAAAAAAGTACTCTTGGAAATAAAAGCTCAGATCTAGTAGGTTACGCCAGCTTAACACCAAATAAATTTGTAGACTTAAATTATGAATTTTCCCTAGATAATGATTTGGAACAACTTAATTATAATTTTGTAAAAACAAATTTTAAAATTAATAATTTTATTACTTCTTTTGAATTTCTTGAGGAAGATAATTTTATAGGTAATAAAAGTTACTTAAAAAATGTCACTAAAATTGATTTAAACGAAGGTAATTCTTTATCTTTTGAAACAAACAAAGATTTAGATAAAAATATTACTGAGTATTATAATTTAATTTATGAATACAAAAATGATTGTTTGATAGCTGCCGTTGAATACAATAAAGATTTTTACAAAGATAGCGATGTAAAACCAAGCGAAAATTTATTTTTTTCAATTAAAATTATTCCGTTCGGATCAATAAATGCTCCTGGTTTAAAGAAGTAAAATGAATAAAATAAAAACATTAGCTATATTTACTATAATTATATTTTTTTTTAATTTAAATAAAGTATATGCGAGTGATGTATTTATTGAATTTAAAATTGAAAATGAAGTAATTACAAATATAGATATAAATAAAGAAAAAAATTATTTAATTGCGTTAAATAATAACTTAAAAAATATATCTAAAAAACAATTGTATGAAATAAGCAAAAAATCTGTAATTAACGAAACTATAAAAAAAAAAGAAATACTAAATTATTTTGATTTAGAAAAAGCAGAATTAGTTATGGATGTGATAATTGCTGATTTTTACAAACAACTAGGCTTCAAAAATAAAGAAGAATTCAAAAATTATTTACAAAATTATCAAGTTAGTATTAATTTTGTAAGAGAAAAATTAAAGATTGAAGCATTATGGAATGAACTTATTTTCAATAAGTTTAAATCACAAATATCAATAGATGAAAATAAAATTAAATCAAAAATAAAACAGAATTTAGTTGAAAACAAAATTGAAGAATTAAATTTAAGTGAAATAATTTATGATCTTAAACAAGGTGAACAAATAGAAGAGAAATATAAAAAAATTTTAAATAGTATTAAAAAATCAGGTTTTGCAAATACTGCTAATTTATATAGCATTTCAGAAAGTGCAAAATTCGGAGGAAAAATTGGTTGGATTAAAAAAAATCAATTGTCGAAGAATATATTAAATAATTTACAAAATTTATCATCTGAAAAAATATCTAAACCCATAGCTGTGAATAATGGTTATTTAATTATAAAAATAAATGAAAAAAGATTGATTGAAAAAAAGATAAATATTAACAATGAATTGAAATATGCTATACAGCAAGAAAAAAACAGACAATTAAATCAATTTTCTTTAATATATTTTAATAAAATTAAAAAGAATGTATTGCTAAGTGATTAAAAAACCATTGATAATTGTTCATGGCGAGCCAAATAGTACCTTTTCAGAAATACTATTTAGATCATTAAGAACTAAAAAATTTAAAAAACCAATAATAATTATTGGATCAAAACAATTGTTAGAATTACAGGCTAAAAAATTAAAAATTAAAGTAAAGTTATATCAAATAAATAAAAATGTTATTGGAATAGAAAAACTTAGCACAAATAAAATTTATATAGTTAATGTAAATATTAATTTTAATAAAATATTTGATAAAATTTCAAATAGATCAAACAATTATATTACAAAGTGTTTTGAAGTTGCATTTGATTTAATAATTAAAAAAAAAGCACTGGCTTTAATTAACGGACCTATTTCTAAATTGCACTTTTTGAAAAAAAAACATCCTGGTATGACTGAGTTTATCGCAAAAAAAGTATCAAATAAGATAAAGCCAGTTATGTTAATTTATAACAAGCACTTATCTGTTTCTCCTGTAACAACGCATATACCAATCAAACTGGTAAGCAAGGTTTTAACGAAAAACAATATAATAAATAATATTTTTAAAATTCATTCATTTTATAAAAAATACAATAATAAAAATGCAAAGTTTGCTGTACTTGGTTTAAATCCTCATTGTGAAACTACCTTAAATCAAAGTGAGGAAAAGAAAATAATAATTCCTGCTATTAAATATTTGATTAAGAAAAAAATAAATGTCAAAGGTCCTTACTCAACTGACACTTTTTTTTTAGATAAAAATGTTAAAAAGTTTGATGTTGTGATAGGAATGTATCATGATCAAGTAATAACACCTTTGAAAACACTATTTAAATTTAATGCTATAAATCTTACATTGGGTTTGCCTTTTTTGAGAGTTTCACCTGATCATGGTCCTAATATTGAAATGATGGGTAAAAGAAAATCTATAACAGATTCATTAATATCTATAATAGATTTTTTTAATAGGATTAAGTGAATCAAAAAGCAAAAAAAAGTTTAGGACAAAATTTTCTAATAGATAAAAATTTTTTAAATTTAATTGTTGACACTTGTAAAATAGAGGAAAATGATACTGTTTTAGAAATTGGCCCTGGTACTGGTAATTTGACAGAAAATCTTATTAAAAAAAATCCATCCAAACTCATAGTTGTTGAAAAAGATGACATTCTTTCAAATAATCTAAATAAAAAATTTAGTGAAAAAATTACAATAATTAAAGATGATGTTTTAAATATTATAAATGATGAATTAAAATTCAAAAAAATTATTGTAGTTGGAAATTTACCATACAATATATCATCTCAAATACTTGTTAGATGGATAAGACTCAAAAATTTAAATAAGATCAGTAAAACGTTAATTTTTATGTTTCAAAAAGAAATGGCAGACAGAATTATAGCAAAAACAAATGAAAAAAAATATGGAAGACTTTCAATTTTATCCTCCTGGAAATTAGATGTAAAAAAAATACATGATTTAGATCCAAAATCTTTTTTTCCCAAACCAAAAGTTGCCAGTACATTGCTTTTATTTAAACCAAAAAAAAATTTTGCGAAAATAAATAATCCTAAAAATTTAGAATATCTAACAAATATTTTTTTTAATCAAAAAAGAAAAATGATAAAAAAGCCTATGGGTATTCTTTTTAATAATGCAAATGAAATAGCAAAAAAATTGTCAATAAAGACTACATTAAGACCTCAAAATTTAACACCAGAAACATATTTTAAATTATGTGAAGAATACGAAAAATCAATGAAGTAAATTCTTTATATGTTGTTCTATTTTTGATTTATTGTAATCAAGATTTTTTTTATTTAATTTTAAATCTATCAAATTTAAAATCTGAAGATAGCAAGTATTTAAATCATCGTTGATTACGACGTAATCATAATTAACCCATTTTAATATATCTTGATCAAATTGTTTCATTCTTTCTTCTACTATTAATTTATCCTTCATGTCCCTATTGGATAGTCTCTCAAAGAGCACTTTTCTGCTTGGTGGTAAAATAAAAAAAGTTATTAATAAATAATTTAACTTTTTTTGTTTTATTTGTTCTGTTCCCTGCCAATCTATGTCAAAAATTACATTATTTCCGTTATTCAAATGATCCAAAACTACCTTTTTTCTTGATCCATATAAGTTATCAAACACTTTTGCGTGTTCAATAAATTCATCGTTTTTGATCATAGTTTCAAATTCGTTATTGTTAATAAAGTAGTAGTCTTTACCATTGATCTCATTAGTTCGAGGTTTTCTGGTTGTATGAGATATTGATACTTTGAAGTTATTTTTGTTTGAAATTTCTTTTACGAGTGTTGTTTTGCCTGCGCCAGATGGAGACGATAAAATGACAATTATACCGTCTTTTTTTGAAGACATTAATTTTAATAGTTAATTTGCTTTACTCTCTATAAATTTTATTGCATCACCAACTGTAAGAATTTTTTCAGCTTCACTATCAGAAATTTCAGAACCAAATTCCTCTTCAAAAGCCATTACTAATTCTACTGTATCTAAACTATCTGCTCCTAAATCATCTATAAAACTTGAGTCTTCCGTTACTTTAGCTTCATCAATGCCCAGGTGATCAGCAACAATTTTTTTAACTTTACTTGAAATATCGTCAGACATAAAAATCCTTTTTGTTATATTTTTGTTAATAGATTATTACTCAACTTTGTCAAGCCATATACATGCCTCCATTAACATGTATT
>MDSV01091037.1_pt1 | contig 14580 bp, 15 predicted proteins | sample 810851 | NCBI WGS metagenome assembly MDSV01 (sample SAMN05326640, study PRJNA326480) | marine metagenome | isolation source: seawater | place: Atlantic Ocean: North East | collected 2012 | reverse complement strand
TAATAACATTCCAGGACTTTTTAACATAATAAAAAAAAGATATCAATGTTAATAAAGACGCAATTTGCAATAAATATGTTCCATAATCATAAATTTCATAGCCCATAAAGGGATATTTATATAATAGCAATAATAATGAAATTAGCTGGATAGCTGTTTTTATTTTAGATATCAGTAAAACTGATAATTTTGTATGCTCCCCTAATTCAGCTAAGCGCTGTCTAATAGCTATTACAAGAAATTCTCTAGAAACTATTATCAAAACAGGTATTAAAAAAAATATATTATTGTTCTCCGAAACTAATAACATAAGGGTCGTTATGACTAAGAGTTTATCAGCAATAGGATCTAGAAATTCGCCAAAATTAGTTTGCTGCTTCATGTATCTAGCAAAAAATCCGTCTAAGTAATCTGTGATAGAGGCAACTAAAAAAAGAATAAAAACTAAGAACCTATTGGATTCATTAGCAGATAAAAACAATAAAACTATAACTGGAATCAATAGTAATCTTAGTAAAGTTAAGCAATTTGGTATATTAAATTTCATTTATTATGCAGATGTTTATAAATTATGTCAGCTAATCTCAAATTTATTCCAGGCACTTTAAGTAAATCTTCCAAAGATGATTTTAACACACCTTGGATGCCACCATAGTATTTTAATAGACCTAGTTTTCTTGTTTTTCCAATACCAGGAATCTTGTCTAGTCTTGACTCAAATTGCCTATTTAATGATTTTTGTCTTTGACCAGTAATGGCAAATCTATGTGCTTCATTCCTAATTTGTTGAAGAAGCTTAATAGATTCTTCAGTCAATACAAGAGTAATATCATTAAAATTAGCATCTAGAATCCGATCATTTTTAGAAAGTCTTTTCAGGCCTTTGACAACGCCTAATAGTATTATATTATTAATTTCAAGCTCATTAAGAATATTTTTAGCTTGGGTAATCTGTCCTTTTCCACCATCAACTATTACTAAATCAGGAAGATTATCTTCTTCCTTTAATCTTGACAGCCTGCGTTTCAATACGACCTTCATAGCCTCATAGTCATCAGATTTTTTTATATTATTTAAATTATACCTTCTATATTGCTTTTTATGAGCTCCAGCAGAATCATACCATACAACTGCTCCTTGCATATTACTGCCACTCAAATGACTTATATCTAAACATATGGCATTTTGTACTGAATTTTGATATTTCAAATCTTTGTTTAAAGAGTTAAAAATATTATTTCCATTTTTTTTAGACAATAAAAGATTCAAGCGCTCATTAGTATTGATTTGACATATTTTTAACCATGTTGAATAGGGTTTTCGGTTAGCATGAATTAGCTGAACTCTTTTTTTGTTTTTTTTAAGAAAAAGTTTTGATAGTAGAACTGAGTCTTGAGACTTTGAGGGTATCACTATCTTTTCTGGTGGAATATTATTTAAGTAATATTGCTTAAGAAATGAATTTAGCAAAAAATTACTTGTATGACCATTGCTTTGAAACTCAAAAGTTTTATTGCCAAGATTTACTCCTTCTCTTACAAGAAATACATCTAGGCATACTAGATCTTCTGAAGAGCTTATTGTGATTATATCTAGATTATTTTCATTATTAATAATATTTTTAGATTGCGTCAAACCTCTGATCATTGCGATTTTATCTCTAATTAAAGATGCTTCTTCATACTTTTTTTGATCAGAATACTGCAACATTTTATCACTATATTGTTTAACTAATGTATCATTTTTACCCTGCAAAAAAAGTATAGAATTACTGATGTTCACTCCATAATCCTTTGAAGTAATACGATCAACACATGGAGCATCGCATCTTTTGAGTTGATATTGAAGACAGGGTTGACTTCTATTGGAGAAATATGAATCTTCGCAAGATCTCACTTTGAATATCTTTTCAATCAAATTCAACATATATCTCACATGATTAACTTGTGTATATGGCCCAAAATAAAAACCTTTTCTATTATCCTTGATGCCTCTATAAAATTTTATTGATGGATATTCATGAGATGTGTCTATATATATATAAGGATATGACTTGTCGTCTCTGAGCAAGATATTATACTTAGGTTTATGTTTTTTAATTAAAGTATTTTCTAAGATTAAAGCTTCTTCTTCATTTTCTGTTATTATTACTTTTATATCAGCAATATTCTCTACAAGCTTTGTGGTTTTAATCGTATTTATAGTTTTATTAAAGTAAGATGAAACTCTTTTTTTTAAATTTGCCGCCTTGCCAATATATATTATTGAAGATTGAGCATTTAAAAACTTGTAAATGCCTGGTCTATTTGTAATCTTAGAAACTAATTTATTAATCATATTGAAGTAAAATTTTTTTTGCATTGTAAAATATATTACTCAGCATATTTAAAGTAAGTCTTTTTGTATTAATATTAATTTTACTACAATGATAAGAGTCAAGTAATATCATCTTTTCATTAATTTTATGCACATGACCATGAGTAAATTTATATTCATCTAAGGGAATATCAAATCCCCTCAAAATTGCTTCATGAGCTACTCTACCTAGAGCGAGTATTAATTTCAAATTTCGTAGACTATTTAGCTCCTCAGATAAATATATAGAACAGTTATGAACTTCTGTTGATAGTGGTTTATTAGCAGGAGGATAACATTTGACTGCATTAGTGATATATGGATAATTAATATCTTTTTTATTATTAAATCCACTTAATTTTAAGCACTTATGAAGAATATCTCCAGAAAAATCTCCACTAAACACCTCACCAGTTCTGTTTGCGCCATGTAAACCAGGTGCTAAACCAACGATACAAAAACGAGATGATAGATGCCCAATACCATGAATAGGTTTGTTTAGATAATCGACATATATCTTGGATAGAGAAACAAAGTTAATATAGATTCTTTGGCATTTTTTACAGGAGTCTAGTGAATTTAACATAACTAAAATTTAAGTAATGTTGAACCCCAAGTAAAACCAGCCCCAAATGCCTCAAACATGATTATATCATTCTTTTTTAATAGTCCTTTCGTGTTGGCCTCATCCAAAGCAAGTGGTATTGATGCTGCTGAAGTATTACCATGCTTGTCTACAGTCATAATAACTTTATCATTTGGCAAAGATATTTTTTTAGCAATTGCATTAATTATTCTACTATTTGCTTGATGAGGGATTAGCCAATCAACTTGGTCTATATTCATATTATTTTTTACTAATGTTGATATAGCAAGTTTACCCATAGTATTAACAGCAATTTTAAAAACATCATTTCCTTTCATTTCAATATATTCCGGATCTGTATTCACAGTTAATAAATCTTTGTAAGAGCCATCAGAGCCAATTGTACTAGATAAAACACCAGGTTCGCTTGATGCCGAAAGTATAACTGCCCCAGCCCCATCTCCAAACAAGACACAGGTATTTCTATCTTTCCAGTCAAGTAGAGATGTAATTTTCTCTGTACCAACTACAAGAGCATTTTTAACAAGACCGCTCTGGATATATTTATCAGCGATATCTAATGCATATACAAAGCCAGTACAAGCTGCATTGATATCGAAAGCAAATCCTTGCGCGATATTCATTTTATTTTGCAATAGAACTGCGGAGCTCGGGAATTTACGCTCTGGTGTTGTTGTGGCAACAATAATCATATCTATTTGCTCAATAGAAATGTTCGATTTTTTTAAAGCTTCTATAGATGATCTATAAGCCATATCGACAGATGTTTCATTGTCTGAGGCGATACGTCTTTGAACGATCCCAGTTCTTTCAAAGATCCAGTCATGAGTGGTATCTACTAATTTCTCGAGATCATAGTTTGTAAGAATTTTATCTGGAAGATAACTGCCAGTACTATTTATTTTTGAATATATTCTACTCATCTAATAACTCAGTTTGAATTAATGACTCAATTTTATCAAGTATTTGATTTTTCACTTCAAAATATGCTGTTTTGACTGCTTGTTCAAAAGCTAATGAATCTGCACTGCCATGACTTTTAACAACAACTCCTTGCAAACCTAAAAGACTTGCACCATTATATTGGCGTGGATCAACTTTTTTCTTAACTGCACTCATAACAGGATAACTAATAATGGAGGAAAATCTTGTAAATATATTTTTTTTGAATTCTTTTTTAATAAAGTGACTTATAACTTTTGCTACTCCTTCGATGCTTTTTAAAGCAATATTTCCAGCAAATCCATCGGTGACAATGACATCAAAATCACCATTAAAAATGTCGTCTCCTTCAACAAAACCGGCATAGTTTATATTGGAGCTATTTATCAGCTGACCAGCCTTTTTAATAGTTTCATTGCCTTTAAGTTCTTCGGAACCTATATTTAATAATCCTACAACAGGTGTTTTATTAATTTCTAAAGATTGCACAAGAGCTGAGCCCATTATAGAAAACTGGTATAAATGATTTGAGTCACATTCCACATTAGCACCTAGATCTAACATATGACACTGTCCATTTTTTGTTGGCAAAGCTCCACAGATAGCGGGTCTATCTATTCCCGGTAACATTTTTAAAATAATTTTTGACAATGCCATCAGAGCTCCAGTATTTCCAGCACTTACGCATGCGCTAGCATCTTTATTTTTAACTGAATTAATAGCGAGTCTCATTGATGAGTTTTTTTTACTTCTTATAGCGGTAATAACTTCATCATTCATACTGATAGACTCAGTTGTATGAATAATTGAATATCTGTCACCGAGCAAATCTTTGTTTTTACTTGATATAAGATGATTAATTTTTTTTTCATCTCCCACAAAAATCAAAAATAAGTCATCGTAAAGTTCTAATGAATTAATAGCTGCTGGAACTGACGAATCAACACCATGATCGCCGCTCATCATGTCTAATGCTATAGTAATTTTTTCATGCATTATATTAATTTTACTAAGAATTGACTATGTTTGCGACTCTTCTTGCTTTTCTTTTTTAACTTTAGGAGGAACTACTTCTGTGCCCATATAGAAGCCATCTTTGGCAATATGGTGTCTGAGATGTCTAACACCTGTGGTTTTATCTACTGACATAGAAGGACTAGAAAGCCCATGATGTGATCTTCTCATTCCCTTCTTAGATTTAGATTTTTTACTCTTTTGAACTGCCATCTCTGTCCTATATATTATTTACAAAATATAGGGTATTCTAAGCAATATTACTCAATCAAGCAATTCTTATCTTTCATTTTAAGCATTTTTATACAAATTAGTGAGATAAGTTTTAATAATTAGCATGTTTCTGATAGTATCTACATGTTCTGAGTTCTATAAATATCAAAAATTATGAAAAAGATTATACTTGCATCAAGTTCAATACATAGAAAGAAGCTTTTAAAGCAGTTGAAGTTAAAATTCAGCTCAATTTCTCCAGATATTGATGAATCTAGAAAAAAAAGTGAATCAATAAACCATTTTGTCAAAAGACTGTCTATTGAGAAAGCACAAAAAATAGCAGCTCAATCAAGCAATGCAATTGTTATTGGCTCAGACGAAGTAGCTGTCGTGAATGGGAAAACCATATTAGGTAAGCCAAATACAGTAAAAAATGCCAAAAAACAGTTAAAGAATATCTCAGGAAAAGAATTAGTATTTAAGACTGGAATCTGCGTTATAGATACTGCCATCAATAAACAATATTCTTGTGTAATAAATTACTATGTGAAAATGAGAAAATTAACTGATGCTCAAATTAATCATTATATTGCAAATGAAAATATGTTGAATTGTGCTGCCAGTATAAGACTAGAAGGCTTAGCTATAAGTTTAATCGAAAAAGCTAATGGGAAAGATCCAACATCTGTTATTGGGCTACCACTTATTAAACTGACGACCTATTTAAAAAAATTAGGTCATAAAGTATAAATAAAGATTATTTTGAAAAGTGATCAAAACCTTTAAATCTAAACTGTACTAATTTATCGTTATCAAAATATCTAATCTTCTTTTTTGTAATTTCACCAATTTTCGTAATTGCTATCATATGTTTTTTTGATAATTGATTAATTTTTGACTGATACTTTTTGGGTGCAGTAAAACATAATTCATAATCTTCTCCACCACCTATCAATATTTCATAAAAATCTTTTCGTGGAATAACTTTATTGAGAAGAGGATCGGTTGGAATTCTGTCGATAAATATATCTGCACCACATTTACTTGCAATGATAATATTAGACAAATCTTTTGCAATGCCATCAGAAACATCAATACAACTATTTGCGATACCAGCTATGTCTTTTCCAAGATTTATGCGCGGTTCTGGCATATGCAGGTATTTTTTTAAAATATTAAATTCTTTAGAGTATTTTTTTTTATTTTTTAAATATAAAGCAGCTCTAGCACAACCAACTTTTCCAGTTACATAAATATCATCATTAATTTTTGCCTTATCTCTAAATAATATTTTATTTTTATTATATCCAATTACCTGAATAGAAATGCTCAGAGGGCCTTTATTAGTATCACCCCCAACTAATGCTATATTGTAACGTGATGTAAGTTCGTGAATACCTTTATAAAAAGATTTAATCCATTTATCATTTAAAGAAGGTAGCGTCATAGCCATAAAAATATATTTAGGAATGCAACCCATTGCTGCAATATCACTGAGATTGGTGGCCAGGCACTTATATCCAATCTCATATGGCGAATAATCATTTGTAAAATGAGGGCCAATAAGAGAGGTGTCTGTTGTAATAACAAAATACTTTTTAGGAGCAATTTTTATTACCGCGCAATCATCACCTATACCTCTTATTAGATCTTTACTAGTTGTTTTTAAATTTGATCTAATAAAATCAAGAAGATGTGATTCACTTTTAATCATTTTTTCTTATCACACTGACCAACTTATCTAATATTATATTGATAAATTTATACGATTCTATAGATGAGTATTTTTTTGCAATATTAATAGATTCATTAAGAACTACTTTCTTAGGCACATCTTCTCTGTACGTTAACTCACAAATAGCAAGTCGTAATATGGCCCTATCTATTGGTGATAGAGCTTTAAGTGAAATATCTGAGTTATTTTCAATAAAATTATCTATTTTATTATTATTTAGCTCATATAATTGAATAATATTATTAAAATAATCTTTATCGAAATCTCTTTTCTCAATAAAAGATTTAGTGATATCTGAAAATGCATACTGATTGATATCATGTTGATACAATACTTTTAGTATATTTTCTCTAGCGAGTGTTCGTTTTTTTGAGTTGAATTCGCTCATTATGAATGTTTGTCTAGAAGAATGCCTAAATCAAAACATGTGTCCACAAGATCTTTACCTTTATCATATTTTTTGCCAGCTCTATCTATAGCTTGTTGAAGATTATTTGTGGTAAGTACTCCATTAATTATTGGAGTTCTATATTCTAATGCTAAATTTCTTAAGCCATTTATCACTGTCGAAGCAAGATACTCATCATGTTTAGTATCGCCCTTAATGATACAACCTAAAGCGACAATGAATTTCGGTTTATACTTATCTATCATGATTTTTATCATCAATGGAAGCTCAAAGGCTCCGGGTACTTCAATAAAAGCTATATCACTGACTTTTATATTAGAGTTCGAATTATTAATAAAACTTGAAGCCATACTTCCAGTTATGTTTTTATGATAACTCGTAGAGATGATAATTACATTAGCGCTTTTGAAATCCGTTAAAAGTTTAAAATCACTCATTGTTTCAGGATGTGGATATAAATCATCAGGCTTTATATCAGAATTTTTCATTATTTACTCACATATTTAATTACATTTAGGCCAAAAGCATTAATGCCATGATAAATTTTAGGCGTACTTAATAAAATCATATCTTTAACACCTATATCATTTAATATTTGAGCACCTATTCCAACAGTCCTATAATCATCTACTTTAGAAATTTTTTGAGCGATTTGTGCTTTAGAGGTTTTAAGATTAATAATTTGATTAAGTGATAGATTTTCAGTAATAAATACTATTGCACCTTGCTTTGACTTTGAAATTTTTTTCATAGCAGAATCTAAAGGCCATGTTGAAAAATCTTTAGATTTAATAGTATCCGTAAGGACATTTTGGACATGTACTCTAACTGTTGTAGCTTTATCTGATACAATTGAATTTTTTATTAAGACAAAGTGAACAAGAGAAGTTAAGGTGTCTTCATAAAAGATCGCGTTGAAAGTACCATGTGCTGTTTTAACTATATCTTCAGATATTCTTTTGATTGTTTTTTCATTTGCAATTTTATATTTTATTAAATCCTCTATAGTTCCAATCTTGATTTTATGTTTTTTAGCAAATGCTAATAAATCTTTCTTTCGAGCCATACTTCCATCTTCTTTTAATATTTCAACTATTACAGCTGATGCTTCTAATCCAGCAAGTTTAGCCAAATCGCAGCCGGCCTCTGTATGCCCCGCTCTAACTAAAACTCCGCCATCCTTAGCCATGAGTGGAAAAATATGTCCTGGCTGTACAAGATCCATTGCTTTAGAATTTTTTGCTACAGCAGTTTGAATTGTTTTTGCGCGATCAGCTGCAGAAATGCCAGTAGTGACACCTTTGGCAGCCTCGATAGATACAGTAAAATTAGTTTCTTTAGATGTTTCGCCTGTCTTTTTGATCAATGGCAAACCTAGTTTTTTACATTTTGCACTTGTCAAAGTTAGACAAATTAAGCCGCGGCCTTTCGAAGCCATAAAGTTTATGTCTTTGGCTTTAACAAATTCAGAAGCCATAACCAAATCACCCTCATTTTCACGGTTTTCATCATCCATTATGATTACCATTTTACCCTTTTTAATAGAGTCTATTATTTCTTGCGTAGTGTTAACCATTTTTAAGTTTCTCAAGATGTTTAGCAATATAGTCTACTTCAATATTGATTCTTTGTCCTAATTTATAGAATTTTATTATTGTATTATTATATGTATGAGGGATAATCATCAAGTCTACCAAGGTTTTATCTATGACATTGACGGTCAAACTAACTCCATCTAATGCAATAGAACCTTTTTGAACTATATATTTCGAAGATAGTTTATTAATTTCTATCTTCAAAAACCAGGCATCCTTCATTTTTTCAATGTATTTTAAAATTCCAATAGTATCGATATGGCCAGTAGTAATATGGCCGCTTATAAATTTATTTAGAGTTAAAGGTAATTCAACATTTACTCTGTCATTTTTAATCAAATCTGATAGAGCTGTAACCTTTATTGTTTCAGGTGATAAGTCAAATTCATAATTATCCTTAATAATTTTTTTTACCGTTAAGCAAACTCCGTTTACTGCGATACTGTCACCTTCTAGTATCTTAGAGTTCAGTTTCAATATCTTGATAACTAATCGACTCTCAACATCAGTATGGCTGATAGACTCAACATTACCCAAGTGTTCAATTATTCCGCTAAACATATTATTTTACCATTCTAATTTTAAGATCATTGCCAATTGGAATCATATCATTAATTGAAAATTTAATCTTTTTTGATAATTTATTTATGTAAGTAACGCCTGAAAAGTTTTTTCCTGTATAACCGATGATCTTAGGTGCAATATATAGAAGTAACTCATCAATTAGTTTGAGTTTTAAAAATGACTCTATCAAACGAGGTCCTGATTCAATAAATATATTATTTATATCCTGAGAAGCTAGATAATTAATACATTTTTTTATATCTATTTTTCCATTACTTGTCACATTAGAAACAATCACAACATTAGACCTATATTTCTTTCTACTACTTTTTCTATTTGTAAAAAGGTAAATTTTACGAGTTTTATCAGAAAATATATTACTGGATAAAGGAATTCGAAGTTTTGAATCAAGGACTGCAATATCTGGTTGTTTGCATATTTTACTTTCTAAGGCTTTTCCTCTTACTGATAATTTTGGATTATCTGCTATAACAGTATTAGAGGACGTAAGTATTAAAGAGGACGCTGCTCTTTCTTTATGTACATCAATACGTGAAGCATTTGATGTTATCCACTTACTGACACCATTAGATAAAGATATTTTTCCATCCAGTGATATTCCAGATTTAGCGGTTATAAATGGTCTATTATTTATAAATTTACTAAAAAAATTTTTATTTAAATCCAAAGCCTCTTTCTTTAAAACATTAATTTTCACTTCAATGCCAGCTTTACGTAATTTTTTAATACTAAAACCATTTACTAATGGATTTGGATCTATAGATGATATTACAACTCTTGAAATTTTACTTTGAATAATTAAATCTAAACATGGAGGTGTTCTTCCATAGTGACAACAGGGCTCAAGATTAATATATAGAGTTGATTTTTTTGCTTGACTCCCTGCTTTTTTTATAGCTATTTGCTCTGCATGAGCCGAGCCCGGATGCCTATGATACCCTTTACTGATAATCTTATTATTTTTTACAATAATGGCTCCAACCATAGGATTTGGATGTGCAGTAAATTTACCTTTTAATGCAAGTATAAAAGTTTGTCTAATATAGTCTATGTCTATGTCATTTTTAGTTTTCATCTAATAAATTCTTTTGGAGTTTTTTCATTTGAGGTGATAATTTTTTTTCTAAATCTTTTATAACTTTAATGAAAGCATCCTTGTTTTCAAAATTTAAATACACAGACGCAAACCTCAAATAAGCAATATGGTCCAATAGTAATAGCTCTTCCATGACAATTTTTCCAATAATCGTAGAATCTATCTCTTTCTTCCCATATGTTGCACATTTTTGAAATATAGATTCAAATGTCGAGTCTATATCATCTATCGAGTTATTTCTCTTTTCAAGAGCAATATTGACACCCTTTTTAATTTTTGATTCAGAGAATAATTCTGAAGAACCATTAGACTTGATAACCCGTGGATAGGTTAAGTCAGATTGCTCGGATGTATTAAAGCGCTGTTCACAAGAAATACATTCACGACGACGTTTTATAGCATTAGTGTCAATGCTAAGCCTTGAATCAATTACTTTAGTTTCAGGCTCTCCACAAAAAGGACAGCGCATATCATAATACCTCTATGCTACAGCTTTTTTATTAGCTGAGTAAACAGGGTGTTGAGATGTTAAATTAAGTACCTTTTCTTTAACAGATGCAATCTTAGACTCGTCATCTATATCATCTAAAACGTCACATATTAGATTACCTAATACTTTAGTTTCTGCTTCTTTAAAGCCACGAGTTGTTATTGCAGCCGTACCTAACCTAATGCCACTAGTGACAAATGGACTTTGTGGATCATTAGGAACCGAGTTCTTATTAACTGTAATGTTAGCTCTATGCAAAGCAGCATCAGCAGCCTTACCTGTCAAACCTTGTTTCACTAGACTAACCAGCATCAGATGATTTTTTGTACCACCAGAAACAATGTCATAACCTCTTTCAATAATTGTATTTGCTAATATATCGGCATTTCTTACAACTTGTTTCATATAGTTTTTAAAAGCAGGTTCTAGAGCTTCCTTAAAAGCTACTGCTTTAGCAGCAATAACATGCATTAATGGACCTCCTTGTGTGCCAGGAAAGACTAGTGAATTAAATTTCTTTTCTAACTCAGGATTAGATTTACATATAATTATTCCACCCCGAGGGCCTCTCAGTGTTTTGTGAGTAGTAGAAGTTACAACGTCAGCAAATGGAACTGGGGAAGGATATACTCCTCCAGCCACTAAGCCAGATACATGCGCCATATCGACAACAAAATAAGCGCCGACTTGTTTTGCTATCTTGGACATTCTTTCCCAATCAATAACTTGTGAGTATGCTGAAAATCCACCTATCAACATTTTAGGCTTATGTTCTGTTGCTAATTTTTCAATTTCATCATAGTTAAGCATTCCATTATCATCAATGCCATACTGTATAGCATTAAATAACTTTCCTGAAAAATTTACCTTGGATCCATGGGTTAAATGACCTCCAGCGTCTAAGCTCATCCCTAATATTGTATCACCTGCATTCAGCAAGGCGAGATATACAGCGGCATTAGCCTGAGAACCTGAATGAGGTTGAACATTAGCATAATCACAACCATAGAGTTCTTTCAATCTATCAATAGCAAGTTGCTCGGCTACATCTACATTTTCGCAGCCACCATAGTACCTTTTGTTTGGATAGCCCTCAGCATATTTATTGGTTAAAACAGAGCCTTGAGCTTCTAACACTCTTGGACTCGCATAATTTTCAGAAGCAATTAGCTCCACATGTTCTTCTTGTCGAACTATTTCTTTTTTAATTGAATCATTTAGCTCGTCATCAAAGCCCGCAATCTTCATATCTACATCAAACATATGCTCTCCTTTTGCAATAAATACAACATAAATCCAACTAAAATATTAACATTTAATCAAATTCTTGTAACTAATTTTCTATGCCAAAATTATCATTTTCCATCAAAATTTTGGGTTGTTTAACCTCCTTTAAATCATAGTATTTAATATTACCCAGATATTCTTTTGTTATATCCCATATTGGGCGCCCTGTCTCTTCTGAGTTAACACTAGCCCAGCCACTAACCACATATTTTTTATTATTTATCAATAACTTGCCATCTTTTGTTCTTATGTTTTTTATTCTATTATTGATTGTATTTTTAGGAGTGATTTCATAGCTCAACCCTGTTGTTCTAACCATATCTCCACCTTGCTGAAGGTAAGGATCTGGGTTAAATATATTATCAGCAACATCCTCAAGTATATTCTTGATAGTATCTCCAGACATTTCTCTGCGGTAAACGTTAGGGTAAGTAATTGCAGTATGGTTATATATATCCGACATCGTTATGTTTTCATTAGCCAATAAAGTTGGGCCCCACCTAAAACCAGGTGAAAGGCATATTTCAGAATCTAGAATATTTGACATTGAATCACAGATTAGATTATCAAACGAACCATTAAAGTTTCCGCGTCTATATAAGTCAAAATTAGATTTGCCAATTACTTCATTCAGATGTGATAAATGAGGTCTTTTAATATTATTAATAAACTTAGTCATGCGAGAGGATGGCTTGATATGATTAGAAAATATAGGTAATAGTTTATATTTAAATTCAAAAGAAGAGGCCTTAACTTTTAGATCTAACATAGAAACAAACTTTCCATTACACCCAGAATTAATTATAAGTGTTTTTGAATTTCTATTTTCAATTATTATTGGCTTCGGCAAAGCATCATGTGTATGTCCTCCTAAAACAACATCTATGCCCGAGACTTTGCTTGCCATTTTTTTATCCACATCAACCCCATTGTGAGATAGAAGTATTATCAATGATGGATTTTCATTAAGTTTAATTTTATCCACCAGTGCTTGTAACTCAGCATCACGTATCCCAAATGTTAAGTTAGGTATAAATCTTTTGGGGTTAGCGATAGGAGTATATGGGAAGGCTTGGCCGATCACAGCGACTCTCAAATTATTAACAGTTTTTATAACATATGGTTTTTGAAAATGATTAGATTCATCAACAGGCTCCATGCCATCAAATATGGCTTCTTCAGTCAAGGCAATGTTTTGCGCTACAAAGTCGCCATTAAATTTTCTTAAATTATCTAAAAATATATTTTCTCCATATGTGAATTCCCAGTGACCAGTCATTACATCAACGCCTAATATATTTGAAGCTTGAACCATATCTTTGCCATTCTCAAGTAACGATAGACCGCTACCCTGCCATGTATCTCCTCCATCTAATAAAAGAGAATTGTTATTTGCATCTGCTCTTAAAGTATCCACTATAGTTTTAAGATAAGCATAGCCACCAAATTTTCCAAAGACTTTAGCATGCTCGTTGAAATTTAAGTGTGTATATGCATGCTTCATTAAATTAGAACTTATTGAATAGTAATCTAATAAATGTTTGCCAACCAAATGAGGAGGTTTATTTTTATTTTCACCTACACCTAAATTATAATTAGGTTCTCTAAAATACATAGGATCCAATTGCGCATGTGTATCTGTTAAATGAATAAGTCTTATGTTACCGAATGGTTTGACATTATAATTGACTCCCGAAGAACCATGTAATGGCTTAACAAGCCCGGCAATATATCCAGCAGTCAAAAATTGTAGGAATTCTCTTCTATTCATTTTTTATATATCCTATATTTAATCAAAACTACCATAGTTATTATTATTAAGTATAAGACAAAAATAAAATAATCGGCTTTGATAATGAGATAATAATGGATAATTGACAAAAAGAGAATTAAATATATCAAACGATGGATAGTAAGCCATTTTGTACCAAGTTTTCTTTTTGATTGATCGTTAGATGTAAAAAGTAATGGTATGAATAATATAAGTGCTAAATAGCCAATTTGAATAAATTGAAGATTAATCAAATCATCTAAAAGATATTTGAGGTGACTTGAATTATCTATTGCATAAAACAGGAAGTGGATTAGAGCATAAAAAAAAGTAATAAAACCAAGAGTTCTTCGATCTATATAATCAGATATACCTCGCATAATAGGTATAGAAAGAATGAAGATAATTAAACTTAAAGCAATATATCCGGTCGAGATAATGAGGTATGAAAGTGGATTTATAATATTTAAATTAAATG
>MDSV01237251.1_pt1 | contig 14588 bp, 13 predicted proteins | sample 810851 | NCBI WGS metagenome assembly MDSV01 (sample SAMN05326640, study PRJNA326480) | marine metagenome | isolation source: seawater | place: Atlantic Ocean: North East | collected 2012 | reverse complement strand
TGTAATGGATCCAGTAGAAAGATTATCTACAATGACAACAAAATAATTTAGACTCTCCACTAATTTCCTAGCCAATGCTCCTCCAACATTTCCAGCTCCACCTGTTATTAAAATTTTAATCATATTAATGACATTAACTTTTCAGCCCAAAGTTTTGGCGTTATGCTCAAAGATAATTCAAAGCTCCTATTTCCCATTGCTATTAGTTCTGAATCTTTTAAATTAATTATTTTATTCATTGAACCTTTCAAACTTTTTACATTTCCAGAACTAAAAAAATAACCATTTTTACTGTTTTGTAAAAATAATTCAGATGAGCCTACTTTATCACTCAAAAGTAATGGGTAACTTGAAGCAGCCATTTCATGGACTGAAACTCCCCAGGGTTCAATAATACTTGGTAAAATATAAACACCTGATTTAGATAAATATTTAAACATATTATTTGGCTGAATAAATCCAAAGTGTTTTATTTTTGGATGTAGAACTCTATTCTCATATTCGTCACCAGTTCCTAAGCACCACAATTCCCAATCATTAGGCTCTTCATTTTGTAACTCAATGAAAGCATTCCATAAATCAAAAATTCCTTTATGATTTACATATCTGCCAACATACAAAAAAACTTTTGGAAAATTAGTTTGCTTCTCTTTTTTAAACTGTTTACCATAGTTTGAAAACCTTAAAGTATCTGCAGAATATAAACCTGTAAGAATTTGATTCTCTAAAAAACCTAATTTTTCAGCAAAATACTTAGCAGATTTTCCAGTAACCCAAACGTTAGAGAAAATATTTTTAAGAAAAAAAGGGCTTAAAATAGATCCTAAAATTTGTTTAGGAGAACCTTTCCATTGGTTATCAAATAATAATATAGTCGGTATTTTTTTTCTAAACTTTTTAACAATTTTAAGGTATTTATTATCAACCCAACCTGAACAAAGAATTATAGAAGGGTCAACTAAACTTGCTAAGTCTTTAAGTTTTGAAAGTGATTGATTATTTATGTGAAGTAGCACATTATTGGGAATATTGAAATCGAATGGAGCTTCTTTGTTAGTGGGCCAATGAACAATATGTATTTCATCAAACTTGTTGCCTAACTCTTTCAAGCATGCTAAAAAATAATCAGACAACTCCGTATATAAAATCAAAATCTTCAAATACTTTCTTTTATTATGGGTCTATTTTTATTGTAGTAAAAAAGTATAAAAATTAATGGTAAGCCATTTAAAAAGTAATTGCCTTGTCTTATTAAACTTAAAATAATAATTAATAATAAAGATATAGAAACAATATATTCGACTTTATTTAAAATATTTAAGGTTATAAGCCCTTTAGAAACTATAAATAATAAAAAAATAAAGCCAAGTAATCCTGTTTCTGAAACAATTCTTAAAAAAAGTGAATTTGCATCTTTACTATTATTTGCAAAAACATTTAAATTAAAATATTTCTTTGTTAGGGAAAATTCATTAAATGCAAATTCATGTGACCCAATTCCAGAGCCAATTAATGGATTTTTTAAAAAATTTTTATACGTAACAATGTAGTTGTCATATAAGGTAAATGTTGAAGTATTTGCAATATCCTTTCTAATGTTATTTTCAATAGACTTATTCAACTCTAAAGCTGCATCAACTCTTATTTTAAATTCTGAAACATTATTATATAAAACGAATAATATGAAAAGAGATGGAATTAAGCCTAAAAATATATTATAAATTTTATTCCTAATTGCTATTATTATTAGAGATATAAGTATACCAATATAACCCGTTGCAGAAGTTATTGAAATGTATGAAATCAATAAAATAATATTTAAAAATTTTTTTTTAATAAAATAATTTTCATTAAAAATTAAATTATTTAAGGAGATAAAAACAATAGGAATTGTGACTATGGCTAATTGAGCAGGTTCTGTAAGAAAAGAACTTATTTTAATTCCAAAAACCCCACCTTGAGTAACCAAACTCCATTTATTTAGTCCAAATAAAATCCTTAAATCAAAGCCTGGTTCAAATCCTATTTGAAAGGAAAAAACTTGAAACAAACCAACTAAAAGTAAAAAAGAACAAAATTTTAAATAATAATTAAATATTTTAATGATGTCTTTATTGAAATAAATATAAACAAAATAATAAAAGTTGAAAGATAGAAAGGCGCCACCCCAAACTTTGATTAGAGCAAACCATTCTGAATTACCCAAATAAATATTAATTAACCCTAAGATTAAAACTAAAAAAAGAATAATCGTAATATTTTTTGGAATTTTATATTTAATAAAAAAAACTGGCAGATATAAAATGAAAATTAGGTAATGTGGATAAAACTCAAATGGTTGACGAAAAAAAACATACGTTGTTGTAAACATTGAAAATATCAAAATGAATTCTGTAAATTTTCTTCTAAAATTTACATTTTGAGAACTTAATTCATCTTGCAATTTCATTATTTAATTTTTTAATTAAATCCTTTATAACTTCATCCCACCTATACAGTTTAATAATTTTTTCAATTGCTGAGTTTTTCATTAATAGTAACTTATCATTTTCTAAATGGCAAGCTTTATTTATTGATTTATTTAATGAAAATATTAAATTATCTTTATCAATAAGCCATCCTACTTTATTATCTATTAATAATGATACTGCTCCAACATTTGTTGCAATTATTGCAAGACCTCTAGCCATTGCCTCAATGATTACATTTGGCATTCCTTCTGAATAACTTGGACAAATTAGCACATCCATCTTATCAATAATTTTTACAATTTTTTCTGTATTTTTTATAAGGCCGTAATAATAAATATTTTTACTTTTTAATTTATTTTCATTTTTAATCTGTCCAACAAAGTGAAATTCAATGTTTAAAATTTCTAAGTTTAGGTTTTTAATAACTTCTGATAATTCTTCTATTCCTTTACGTCTCTCATCTCTCCCGATAAATAAAAATTTTCTTTTTTGAGAATTTTTAATACTATCTAATTTTCTTATAAAATCTATATCAATTCCTGTTGGAGATTCTATAATAGAATTATTATTAATTCCTCTGTTTTTTATTAATTCAGAGATTTTTGAACCATATGAAAATACAAAATCAGAATTTTTAATATTCCATTTAACAAATGGTCTTAATAATAAAGATTGAAAATATGCTTTAATTGTGGGTGGTTTTTGCCACATTTCAAATCCATGGAAATTAACTCCAATATTAGGAGAGACTATTCCTCTTTTTTTTTTTAGAATAAGTTTCCAGCCACAAAACCCTTTTGAATAAATAAAATCAAATTCATTAAGGATAGGCTTAATACTATTAAAAATTAATTTAGAATACCTATAAGAATTATAAATATAGTGACCTGGAAATTTTAATGAATTTGGGAAATGATAACAATAAGACTTTACTGTATAATTACTTTTTTCACCAAATAAAATTTTATTTAATTCTTTATTTGAGACTAAAAAAGTATTTTTTTCTACAAAATGAAATAATGTTACTTCAACACCATGAAAAGTAAAGTACTTTGCTAAATTAAAAGAATGTTTTTGCATTCCGCCAACTACATATGGTGTTATTCCATCTGTTAACAAAGCTATTTTCATCATTTATTTTTTGGATACATTATTAACCATTCATCAACATATCGTCTACCCTCCTCAAAAACTCTGAATTTAGTTAATAAGTCTGTTCCTCTTAATTCATTAAAACTATAGGTTTTAGCTTTAATATTATCCCCTATGCTTTGAATGGTGTTTATATCATGGCTATTTTTAAATATTTGTTCAATATCTGATGATATATTAATATCAACCCAATCATGAGTTTCAATTATCATATAACAGTTTTTAAGATACTTAGCAACTGATTTAACAAATATATTTTTTTCGTACCCTTCAACATCTGAAATAATTAAAGTTTTTTTACTCAAATCAAAATTTTTAAAATTATTACTAGTCATATTTTTTTTAACTTTTACTCTATCTAAAACACCATTTAATGAAGCCATTTGTAAAGTTAAATCTCTTGACTCTGAATCAATATCAAAAGCATGAATTTCTGCTTTAGGTAAATTCATTGCTAAACCAACAGCATAATAACCCTCAGCACATCCGATATTAATTACTTGTTCAAAATCATAATTAAGTAAGTTTTTTAGTTCATTATGCAATTCCATCTCATAACTTCCAATTAATTTAGAATAGAGTGAACTACTTCTTGATTTAAATTCAGGATATTTTAAACCTTTGAAGGGTCCATGTAAAACCAATGGTTCTTTAAAAATATCTTTTATAATAGAATTTTGTACAATTTCAAAATTTTCTCTATCTAAAAGTTGTCTTTGGAATTTTATCATCCAACCAATAGTCAATAACTTATCGAAAGTTTTAAAAATAAAATCATTAGAAATTAAAATTTTAATAATTTTTTTGATTATTTTTTTCATGTTTTTTTTATAAAGACTACACAGTTTGCTGAAAAATTTTTTCTTAATTTCAATAAATCCTTAAAGTGTAATTTCCATTCATAGAATTTGTAAAAAGGGGTCACCCATCTTAAAATCATTATTAAAAGATATCTAGGATTGGATTTTAAAACTTTTAAAAGATTATTATTTGATGTTATAGTTGATGATGAAATTTTATTTAAATCTTTAAATAGAAGCTCTAAATCCTCAATTGTAGGTCTCAATAAGGTATCAATGGGATCTTTATGATATGGAAAATAATATGGTGTAGTAACTATAAGTTTTCCATTATCTGGTAAAATATCTAATATAGATCTAACCATCAAAGTGGGGGTTTCAATGTGTTCTAATAAATTGGAGCATAGAATACTTTTAATGCCAATTTTCTTTAAAGAATTTCTGAACTTTAAATCATTTATATTTCCAACTATATCAACTCCATCAAACTTTTTTATATCAGTATGTATGACTTTTAGGTTTTTTTTCAAAAGAGGATAGAAAATTTCTTCATGTATATGAGATTGATCTTCTTCCCTAAACTTCTTTGTTGAACTTCCTAAATTTAACATAGGAAAATCATCATTATTGAAGTGCATTTTAAACTGATTTTTAATCCATATAGATTCTTCAATTAGCATCCTAAATTTTAAGTAATTTTTTATACTTATTTTCAATATTGGGTGAGTTTTTAGAAAAATAATTGAGCGCTAATTCTGAATTAAATTTCTTTTGCTTATTTGTTACTTTTTTAAGATTCATTTTGCATTGATTATCTAAAAACCCACAATCATTATCCAATACAAATTTAGAATAATCACCAATATTAGAACTTATAATTATTTTAAGTCCAGCATATAAGTATTCAGCAAACTTAACAGGTGATGACACTTGATTAGTAATTGATTCTTCCCTTATTATTAAACCATAATCGCAAATTTTTAAAAATGGAATAACATCTTTTGTATTCAACCATTTTACAGAAATTTGATTTGGGAATTTTTTAATCATCTCTTTGATTTTTGTAGTTTCTTTCGACAATATTAAAAGTTTATACTTTGTATTTTTTAAAAGAAATTTTTCAACAAAAAGAAACATTTTTGAGAATGATTGCCATTTAGAACTTGAACCTGAATAGACAAAAATTATATCAGTGTCACTAAAACCAATTTTTTTTCTAGCGAATATTTTAGATTTATAAAGATGTATAGTATTTAAAGTAGAAGGTATTATTAAATGATTTTTATCATTATAATTAAACTTATTATTCCAAAATTTTATTAATTTATCACTGACTACAATTCTTAAATCTGAACTTATAACTGCTTTTTTCTCAATATTAAAAAAATTTTCTACAAATGATTTATTATCTATAATTTTATATTCTTTAAACTGTTCAAATTCTGCAGCTCTAGCATCAAAAACTACTCTTTTCACAAGCCCAAGTTTTCTTAGCGAAAATCCTAAGTTTGTAGCAATTGCATTTCTTGAAATTAGAATATTATTTTTTTTAAAAATGAAAATAGGTATTAGAGTAAAAATATTCAATTTCCAAAATTGAATTTTAGGAAACATCGGAAACACCAAAGAGTTTTTATAATGTGTTTTAATTTTTTTTCGCTCACTTCTAAAGTCTCTTAATGATACAAGACTTAACAATATTACTTTCTGGTTAGAAATATTTTCTAATTTTTTACAAACGTCTATTACTTGACTAGAATAAATGCCATTGTATTTTTCTGAATATGTTATAAAATAAATCAATAAATTAAAAAATTTAGCTAATCTTCAGAATTTTGAGTTGCTAGTAGATTATCAATATTGTCGTAATCTAATTCCAATAACTCTTTTATTCTTTTATTAGAAAATCTATATCTAATTAACTTAGCTGGAACCCCACCTACTATTGAATAAGGTTCTACATTAGAATTTACAAATGAATTAGCACCTATAACAGATCCCTCACCTATTTTAACTCCTTCAATTATTACTACGTTACTAGAAATTAACACATTATTATCAATTACGACAGGCTTAATTGCATCATGATTATATAAATTTTTTTTTACAATTTTATATTTTTTTTGATATAGTCTAGGAGAAGTAAAAGGAAGATTTAAGGGGTGGTTAACCATACCAATTTTAACATCCTTTGAAATAGAACAAAATTTACCAATCTTCTCACAATTACCAATTACAGATCTTGAACCAATAAAAGTTCCTTCTCCTATAAAGTTAATTATATTAGAAAAGTTAACATCTTCTTCTATTATTAAAGACTTTTCAATCAAAATTGATTTTGGTAAAAAAGACAAAATGAAACTTTCCTTATATTTATAGGGATAAAAGAAAATTATTTGGATTTTTCTAATGAATTTAGCAAATGAAAATCTAAACATTCTTAAATTTATTTAAAATAAAAGTGTAATCTTTAATTCCTTCAAAAAATATATTTGTTGCTACATTTAGTGTCTCGGATAATTTAGTTATAAATAAAGAGTAATCAGAAAATATTATTTGATTCAGTCTATGATCATTTAGAGGAAATTCATCTATTGAATTATTAAAAATTAGTGTTTTATAACCACAGTGTAGTCGTTCAAATAAAATTGAAGAGAAAGTTCCAAACCCTAAATCAAAATCTTTAAATGATTTTCTAGAGTCTGAGAAATGAAAACTTATTTTTTCTCCTAACATTGATTTATAAAACATTTTAGATTTTAAAAGGATATCTTCTGATGCTTTTTCCTTTGGATGAAGACATATAGTAATGTTAAAATCTCTTAATAATTGATGTTTTTTAATATAATTAAGAAAATCAATTTCAAGTTTCACTTCATTAAATGGTGTTATATTATGGTCAAATTCTTTTCTAAGCCATGATGCGTGAGAATAATAACAAATGGAACCCTTTTGAAATGAAGAAAAATTAATATTATGAAAATTAGTTAATTCAGGTAAATTCCAAAAAGTTGACTGTTTATTTTTATAAAATAAATTAAACTCATGAAATTGATAGGCCAGAGTGATTACTAGTTCAGAAAAAATTAAATTTTTATTAAACATAAATAGAGGATTTGAATTTGGAATACTCACAACATAAACACCATGCTTAATCAAATAATGGGATATTAAATTAGCTTCAGGTTCATGAGTATAAAAAAAATACAATTTCTTACACTTATTTTTTAAAAGTTTAGTAATTAAAAAATATGAATTCAAAAAGTTTTCTGAAAAAAGTGAAATATTTTTTAGATTATTTTTAAAAAGTAAAATATAAATTTGAGATAGACAAAAAGCAGTAATAGTAAAAATAGTCATTGCAATTTTAATTAAAAATGAATGTTCTAATAATAAGTTTTCTTTTGAATAAATACTATTTATTAAATCATGATCATTCAATTTTTCTTTATAAATAGAATAATCTTTAGAAAATAAAATATATGCAAAACTAGAAGAATTAGAATCATATTTTTTTTCAAAAAAAAGGTTTTTAGTAAACCAAATTTTTGATAAAATTCTTTTCACTTGCTTTAGATGAATAAAATAATCAGATTTAGAACTTTCAGGAAGAGAGTAACTATGTTGATTAAAAAAAAATTCTCTTATTTTTGAGTTATCAATACTTTTTTTCAGTAATAGTTCAAATAATAGATCAAAAAAAATCATGTGATATATTTATATCTTGAGAAGTCTATATATTTTAAATAAATAATTAAAATTGATTATAAGGAGTGTTATATTTTATAAAACTTGACTGAATTATCAAATAACTTAAATATATAAATACCGTTTCTCAGATCTTTTAAATTTATAAAAATTTCATTTTCTTCTATTGGAATTAATTTAGACAGGATGAGTTTTCCACTAAGATCAAAGATTTCTAACTTTTCATCATTAGAAAGAATTTTATTATCTAAATGAATAAATAGATTTTGGTCATGAATTTGGTAATTTATTGAAGAAGAAACTTTATTTAAATTACTAATAGCTGAACTATCAACTATAGTAATTAATTTATTTATAGTTGAGAAACAAATATGAGTTGAATCCATGAATGAAGTTAGTTTAACAACATAGTCACCTGATGAAAAGGTTTGTGTTGGATTTTCATTATTAGAAAAGTTACCATTATTAAAGTCCCATAAGAATTCTAAAGCTCCAACGGATCTATTACTAAAAGAAACTTCAGCAGTAGATGATGAATCACAGTAAATCGTATCAGAAGGAAACAAGAAATCGGCAATAACTTGAGTTGGTTCTGAAACAATAATATTATGATTATTAAGAGAACAAGAGTTACTATCGTTTGTAAATATGGAATAATTTCCAGCAAGTAAATTATCAAATGAAACTGTATTATTTATTGCAAGAATAGAATCTAATAAATTACCTTGAGAATTTAAAAGTTTATAAAAATTACCATTAATAGATGTTCCATTCAAACTTATGGATCCTGAACTGTCATTAAAACAATTAGAGTTTAATACATCTATATCATAAGCAGTATTTATATGAATTAAAAATCTTGGATTTATTGCATTAGTATCAGAACTGAATGTATAATTTGAATCTATTCTTAGGTCAGTAATAACACCATTATGTAAATCTTCTAAAGAAAGACATGCACCAACCATAAATTCCGATAAATTTTCAAATGAAATGGTATAATTCCCATGAGCATAAGTTCCAATGATGGCAGCCAAGGGAATAGAAACTGATTGATTATTATTTATGTAATTATTACTTAATTTATTGTTTATTGAATCTAAAAAGTAAATATTTGGAGCATAATCTGGAATAGGACTTAAAAGTTTTCCTACGTCAAATCCATCATCAAAATTTGAGGTGAAAGAAGCTCCAGTATTTAGATATATTTTATCATTATAAGAATTAACATCACCATTTATTTTAATAACTAGGGGGAAATTTATTCCATTAGAGGATCTTGCAAAATTTGCATTATAGGAAGATGATAAATCTGATAAATTAAAATTTATACTTGTACTTGAACTGGTTTGGATAAATATACTTTGAGAATGAGGAATTGAACCACCACTTACAATTGAACTCCAATTACCATTGGATGGAGAATATGCGTAAGCAGTAGTAGATATAGTTGAATTTCTTGCTCTAAAAGCATCCCAATCAATAGAGCAAGGGTATGGATTAGATATCAAATTCCATCCATCCTCAGTACCGCTAGATCCGGTTTTAGTAACATTTACTGATAAATTATCTAATTCAGGAGACCCAGAAATTGAAATTTTATTTGCATTAGGACCTGCCCAAAGAAAAGGTGCATCTCCAATATTTAGAGTATTTGATGTATTATAACCAACAATTGATCCAGCACTTTTCCATCCATTTGAAAAAGTTCCAGCAGCTGATGACTCATCATAAAAAAACAAGCTTGTGAAATTTCCACATCCAGCATGTGAAAAATTAGATCCAGTAAAATCGCCACATAATGTTAAATTTGTGGCTGAAGCAAGTGAAGCCATTGTTGTATTTTCAATTGGGGATGCAATATTAACCCAACCACCGTTAGTGGGGCCATCTATAGAAAAATATCTTTCAGTTGTGATATTACCAACATATTCAGAAGAAGAACCAACCTTCAACATTCCAGAAGAGCTATTAACATCACTTTTTAAAATTACATTTGATGAAGTATTTGTAGTAATACGAGAATTAGAGTTGTATAAAATTTCATCAATATTTATGTTACTACATGTTAAATCCAAGTCTAAAAGTTGATCATTTTTTAGTTTTTTAATGTTTGCAGTACCAGAACCTGAAAAAGATCCAGAAGTTCCTCCATTAAATTCAACATTTAATCCAGATGAAGAATGGGTCAAAGTTCCATCTATTTTTAATGATCTATACACTTTCATATCTGCATCAGAGGATAAGGTATTTAAAATTTCAACGTCGTAAAAGTGAGAGTAATATGATCCAACCATAAAACCTTCAGTTGGCATTTTAATTTCACCAGAATAATTATAGATGATTTTAGATCCTAGAAAATTTCTTAAAACTGTAGTTGAAGGAAGGCCTGCATTACAGAAATTAGCATTCTGAAGTTCAAGAGTTCCATAATTATTCATTCTTGAGTTAGTGTAAAATACAGAAGAGCCTGTTAAGGTAAGTTTTGAACCAGATTTTATTTCAACTTTACCCCCTCCAGTGACAGTAAGACTGTTATTTAATACTAAATCACAATTACTATCAAAGTACATATACCATGGAATATTAAATTGAATATCATTTTCAAAAATTCCGTTCCCAGAAAAATAAGTATATCCATAAACCTTTAGAGTTCCGGGGCCATCTACTGTACCGTTATTTACAAAGTTTTGAGTGGCTATAAAACCAGGATAAATCTGAACAATTGAGCCATTAGATAATTTTAATATAGCATTTGATTCTATTTCAATGGATCTAACATCTCTTCCTGAAGTTATTTCAACTGTATGATTTGATTTGATAATTACATTATCTGTTCTAGTCGGTACTACTCCTCCTACCCATGTAGAAGTCTGAGTCCAATCACCAGATTGAAAAGATGAGATTTGACATGAAATATTTAAACTATAATTTAAATTTATAAGAATTATTAAAATAAATCTTAACTCTTTTATCATATTGCAAATTTAACACTTTAAGATTAATAATAAATATTATTTTTCAATTAGCCTCAATACTGTTTCCTCACCTAAAATTTCTTCTATAAATTCCCTAAAAGCTCCTTTTCCACCTTCACTAATTGTAACAAAGTCAACTTTTTTCTTGATATAAATTGGAGCATTAATTGGAGCTGCTGAAAACCCAACACTTTCTAACAATTTGATATCATTAAGATCATCTCCAATGTATGCAACATCTTTAATATTTATATTTAATTCTAAACATAGTTTATTAGCTATTGACAATTTATCTTTAACTCCTTGAAATAAATAATCAATTTTTAATTTTTCTGCTCTTTTTTTTACAATTTTTGTATCCTCTCCTGTCACTATCCCGATTGGAATATTTAGTTTTTTCAAAAATAAAATACCTGCTGAATCTGAAGTATTAAATTTTTTAAACTCGTTTCCGTTATTGTCATAATACATTCCTCCATCTGTCCAAACTCCATCAATATCTGTCAATACTAGTTTAGGTAGCTTAATTATTGTACTCATGAGTATGAAAAATATGATTGTATTCCCGAAAATTTATTTCTCTTAATTTTAAAGTTATTTGTTCCTAAAACTTCTCTCAGTGCTATTGTTTCTCCGGGAAATCCTGGATCACACAATTCATCAAAACCAATAATTGAACCTTTTGTTAAATAAGGTTTAATTATTTTTAAACATTCTAAAGTAGGCTTATAAAGATCAAAATCAAAATAGGCAAATGCGATAATAGTTTCTGGATGTTTGTCTAAATAGTTTTTTAAAGTTTTAGTAGCATCTCCTTTCATTAAAAAATTTTTGTTAATATGCCTTAATGGGCATTCATTTTCATGAGATCTTAGTACTTGAGCCAAATATTCATCATAATCTTTTGTTACATTAAAAGCTCCTGATTTATTATATTCATAATTTCCATCCTCTTTACTAACTCCAGAAAAGCCTTCAAAAGTATCAAATCCAATAATTTTTCTTGAATGATTATATGGTTCATAAATTCCTCTAAGATTATTCAATGTTGTTAGGTTTTGTCCCCATCTGACACCAAATTCCATAATTACCCCATGAATATTTTTAATTTTGGAATAAATTTCATTTAAAAAAAGAATTTTAGATAGTTCTTGTCTTTTAAGAAAAACTCCTACATTACTAACTATTTCATTTTCAAAAATTGGATTTTTTTGATATAACTCTTTAAGTTTAATCCTATTTTTTTTCTCATCTTCGGATTGTATTGTTTTAATCACTTTAGTATTATTTTAATCACTTAATTAAGTTAATAAACTTTTCATATATAATTTCATTTTTTGGAAGATCTACTAAAATTTTTTTGCCAACCACCTGATCTATTTCTGACCATTTAAACCCATTTCCTGGCGACAATAAGTGTAAATCTGATAGTTTTATTAAGTGCCCCTCTGGCAGGTATTTATTTGATGCAATAGATCTTTCTAATTTATTTTTTACTGCTTTAGTATCATCAACAATAAACATTATTTCTTCTCCTAAAGACATATCTAGAATACGAATATCCCTTACCATTCTATGTACTCCATCAGGACCTAAGGATCCTGCTTGATCTGTTCCCTTCATAGTTCTATCAAGAGATATATGTTTTTCTATTATTTCGGCTCCCAGAGCAACAGCAGCTACAGCTGATGAAATACCTATAGTATGATCTGAATATCCTATTTGATAAGATGGATAATTCTTTTTTAAAAAATGTATGGTTTTCAAATTTACATTTATGGGATTAGTTGGATATTGAGAAACACAGTGAAGAATTGAAATATTTGAATGAGATTTAGTAATAATATTTAGTGCAGAGTCTAATTCTCTTTGGCCACTCATACCTGTAGATAAAATAATGGGTATTTTTGTTTCAGCTAATGCTTCAACAAGTGGAGAATTAGTTAAATCCCTAGACGCAACTTTTAATTTGTCAGGTAAGAAAAATTCAAGTATTGATAAACATCCTATTGAACATAGGGTCTCAATAAAATCTAAATTTTTAGCTTTTGCGTATTTGTAAATCTCAAAATGTTCTTCATTACTAAGTTCTAAAAACTCCCTATGTTCACCATATGTCTTTCCAAAAGAGTTTGGGCTATTATAAACTTTTGCCATATGGGATTGAGACAATTCTTGTTTCAAGTCTCTTTTAGTTAACTTGACTGCATCAAGACCATTTAATTTATAGCCAAAAATATCTTCTTTAATTCCCTTAGAACATAGATCTATAATTGATTTAGCTACATCTACAGAGCCATTATGATTTTGTCCAATTTCACCAATTATATAAGTTTTATTTTGCATTTTTTTTTATTTGAATCTGCATTTTTTTAATAATTGAAGGAGTTTCATCAATAAGTTTTAATAAATCAGTTGTTTCAAAAAAAGTTGACCTTAACATTATTTTTTTATATAATTCTTTAGTAATATTAAAATCTTCTTTAGTATCTACTGTTAATCTTATATTTTGTTTTCCAATAAGATAGCTAGGGATATTTAGAAATTTAAAATTAAATAAATTCCTATTTTCGTAAAGAAAATTTGTAACATGCTCTTCGAATCTAGGTTTATTAGTAAAGTTAGAAATCTTTTTCAGGAAATCTAAAGTCATAGATTCTGCAAAAATTCCAATATGAGATAGCATTACAGGATTACCATTATCCCACTTATAGGAAATATATTCATATTCATTTCTCATTATATGATCAGAAAGTACTTTGACATATTTATTATTTATAAATGGATTATCCGAACATATTCTGATTATTTTATTAGCTTTAAATGTCTCTGCACAATCAATAAATCTTTTTAATACGTTATTTTCATCTCCTCTAAAACAATTAATCTTCAATTTTAAAGCAATTTTCTTAATTTCATCATCCTCTTTTTTTTTTGTAGTTGCAATAACGATTTGTGATGGATTAAATTTTTTTTTTAAATTTTCAGTAATTACTTCTAGTATTGTTTTTCCTTCATAAAAATCAAGTATCATTTTATTTGGCAGTCTTGTTGATCCCGTACGAGCTTGTAAAATTATTAAAGGACTATTCATTATGAATTAAAATTTGTTCAAATTCAGAATAATTAAGTTCAGCTGAATAAAACTTTTTTTGAAAGTTTGCAATTTTTTTTCGATCTATTTTTGAATTTATAAATAATTTTATTTTTTGAGATATAGTTTTAGCATTATCTTCTAACTTAAACAATAAACCAGTAGTTTTATTAACAAGTTCTGGATTCCCAAAAACATCTATTGCCACAACTGGAATGCCATAGCTTATTGCCTCCATTAATGATACAGGAATTCCTTCCTCAGAAGATAAATTTAAAAAAAGATCAATTGGATTAGATTCATAAAAATTTAAAATCTTTTCATTAATCACAAAACCTTTAAATTCTACTTCAATATTTTGAGGAAGCTGCGTTACTAGCTGCTC
>MDSV01134223.1_pt1 | contig 14588 bp, 13 predicted proteins | sample 810851 | NCBI WGS metagenome assembly MDSV01 (sample SAMN05326640, study PRJNA326480) | marine metagenome | isolation source: seawater | place: Atlantic Ocean: North East | collected 2012 | reverse complement strand
CAAATTAAGACATATTTGTGTTTTTTCAATAAATAAACATATGGAATCAAATAAAAATCTTGTTTTTTTAGGAATGATGGGATCTGGTAAAACAACTTTGGGTAAAATTGTTTCTAAAAAACTTAACAAAAAATTTTTTGATATTGATCAACAAATTGAAGCTCAAGAAGGTATGAAAATTTCTGATTTATTTCTTCAAAAGGGAGAGCCTTTTTTTAGAAAGTTAGAAGAGAAAATTTCACTTCAAAATTTGAAGAAAACAAATTCTATCATATCTTTAGGAGGGGGAGCTTTCATTAATAAAAAGATACAAAATGAGGTTTTAAAAAATCATATTTCAATTTGGTTAAAATGGGATAACAAAAATCTTATAAATAGAATTAAGAATAGCCAAAAAAGACCAATTGCAATAAGATTAGATGATTTTGAATTGGATAAATTAATTAATAAAAGATCTAAAAGTTATGCAAAAGCTAAGTATCAAATTAAATGTGATAATCTTTCAAAATTAGAGATAACAAAAAAAATAATAGACTTAAATGAGAGAAATTAAATTAAAAGTACAGACAAAAAATGGAAAATATCCAATTATAATTGGATCGAATTTATCAAGTAAATTCTCAAAAATTTTAAAAAAAAATAAAATTAATTTTAATCAGTGTTTTTTGATAATTGATAAAAAAATAGGAAAAAAAACTATAAATAAACTATCTAATTCGATAATTCAAAAAAAAATAATTTATTATTTTGACTCCTCCGAAAAAAATAAAAATATAAATACTGTTCTTGAAATTTTAAATTTGTTACAAAAAAATAATTTTAATAGAAATGATTGCCTAATAACTGTTGGAGGTGGAATAACCGGTGATACAGGAGGATTTGCTGCAAGTTTATTCAAAAGAGGATTAAAATTTATAAACATTCCAACGACTCTTTTATCTCAAGTTGACTCATCTGTTGGAGGAAAAACTGGTGTAAATACAAAGTATGGAAAAAATTTAATTGGAAGTTTTTATCAGCCAAATCTTGTTTTAGCTGATACATTTTTTTTAAAAACTTTACCAAAAAGAGAAATTACGTGTGGTTATGCTGAAATTTTAAAACATTCTCTCATATCAAATAAAATATTTTTTGAATATTTAAATAAAAATGTAAAAAATATTCTTAACCTTAAATCTCCATATATTGAAAAAGCTATTTTTGAAAGCTGTAAAATAAAAAGAGATGTTGTTCAAAAAGACGAAAAGGAAGCTAATTTGAGAAAAATACTAAATTTTGGTCATACTTTTGCACATGCTTATGAGGCCTCAATGAGTTATTCTAAGAAGTTAAATCATGGAGAGGCTGTTATTTTAGGAATTTATTCGGCATTAAAATTTAGTTTAAATAATAAACTTATGAACTTAAAAAATTTTAATTTGATTATAGAACATTTCAATAAAGCTAAATTATCCTATGATGTAAAAAAACACTTTTCAAAAATTGATACAAAAAAAATTATTTCTTACATGCAAAAAGATAAAAAAAATAGTTCTAACAAAATTAATCTTGTCCTTCTCAAAAAAATTGGTGTTGTTGAATTAAAAAAGAAATTTAGCGGTAAACACATTCACCTTTTCATTAATAAAAACTTAATGAATTAATATTTGTAATGAATGAATTGAAGTATTAATCTCATCACTTAAGACTTTATGAATTTTTTTATTACTTTCGATTTTATTCATTTTTTTTAATTCTTTAGACTTAATATACAGTTTAATATGAAATTTATTAATATCATTGCCTGAATGATTTTTATGTAAAAAACTTTTATCTTCAATTTTAAGATTCTCACAAGAGATATTTTTTGTAATTTTTTCTTTTATTATTGAAATTAAGTTATTTATATTCATAAGTATAAATATTATAACATGAAAAACATATGTGATTGGAATAATTGTAAAGAAATTGGTGAATATAAAGCACCTGTTGAAAAAGATAACAGTAAAAAATATAGACTTTTATGCCTAGAACATGTGAAAGAATTTAATAAAAATTGGAATTATTTTTCAGGTATGAATGATTTACAAGTAATAAATTTTTTAAAATCAGATATGATTTGGCATAAGCCAACCCAAAGTTTTAGTTCTTCAGATAATTTTTTTAAAGTTTTGTGGAATAATACTCTAAAAGATGAACTTGATAAGAATAAATTTAAAAGTGATTATAACCATATGCGTCAATTTAAATTTGATCATAAAGATATAAAAGCTTTTAGTATTTTGGGCGTTTCTGTTGGAATTAAATGGCCAAAGATACAAGAAAAATTCAAAGTGCTTGTCAAAAAATTTCACCCTGATATGAATTCTGGTAATAAAAAATACGAAGAAAAATTAAAACTAATAACACTAGCTTATACACAACTAAAAAATACTTATAGAGAAAAAATTGACACCTAATATAGATATAAAACCTGATATAAAATTATCTACGAAACAAACGTTTGGCATAGACTCTGAAATGGAGGTAAATGCTTTTTCAAAAAGAACAGAATATGTTCCAGAGATAGATAAAAACTATAAATTTGACAGAGATACAACTTTGGCAATTATTTCTGGCTTTGCATTCAATAAAAGAGTTTTAGTTCAAGGATATCATGGAACAGGTAAATCAACTCATATCGAACAAATTGCTGCTAGATTAAATTGGCCATGTATTAGAGTTAATCTTGACAGTCATATTTCTAGAATAGATTTAATAGGTAAAGACGCCATAGTTTTAAAAGATGGAAAACAGGTAACTCAATTTAACGAAGGAATACTTCCTTGGTCAATCCAAAACCCTGTTGCCTTAGTTTTTGATGAATATGATGCTGGAAGACCTGATGTAATGTTTGTGATACAAAGGGTCTTAGAGTCTGAAGGTAGTTTTACTCTTCTAGATAAGAATAAAGTAATTAAACAAAATAAATTTTTTAGATTATTTGCAACTTCTAATACTGTTGGATTAGGAGATACGACTGGTTTATATCACGGTACGCAGCAAATTAATCAAGGGCAATTAGATAGATGGAATATTGTTTCAACTCTTAATTATTTGAGATTAGATAAAGAAATGGAAATAATATTGGGAAAAAATAAAAGTTTTAACAATCCAAAAGGGAAAGAGGTAATTGCCAATATGATTAAAGTTGCATCTTTAACTAGAAAAGGATTTATTGCAGGTGATATTTCTACTGTTATGAGTCCTAGAACTGTTTTACACTGGGCTGAAAACACAGAAATATTCAAAGACACTGGTTATGCCTTTAGAGTAACTTTTTTGAACAAATGTGACGATTTAGAAAAAAATACTATTGCAGAATATTATCAAAGATGTTTTGGAGAAGAATTACCAGAGTCTTTAATAAATATTCAAATTTAAATGAGTAGTAAAATATCTTCTCTTAAAGAAAAAATGAGACAGGCATTAACTTCAACGATGAAGGTAATTTCTGAAGATTTACAAAATAAAGATCAAAAGTCGAAAAATACAAGCAATAATAACTCTGAAATAGTCTCAATAGACAATTTATCCACCCCTCAAGATTTTATAAGGCTGAGAGCAGAGTTTGATTCTACTGCTTTAGAAAAAAAGTTTTCAAATGAAGATATATTTAAAAAAAATCTTCCAAAAAATTCATCATGTAAGTCACTTTATAAAATAGCAGAAAAAACTAGATATGAACTACTTGGTTGTCAAATGCTTAAAGGTGTAAAAAAAAATTTAAACGAAAACTATTATAAAAAGATAGAGTCAAAAAAAGATCAAAAAATTAATTCAAAAGAAGATATCTTATTAGCTGAGGCCTTTGAATTATATATGTTAAAAAATTTTCAAAAGATTAAATTAAATTCTATTTCAGAAAAAATATTGAGTTTTTGGGAAAAAGATTTTGATAAATCAATAAAAGAACATTTTAGTTTTCTTAATGAAAATTTAGAAAATCAAAAAATATATTCTTCCAAATTTTCAGAAATTCTGCAAAATATGGATATATTTGATACTGATGAAACTGAAGATAATAAGGAAGATAACAACGATGAAGGTGCAGATAATCCATCCAACGAAGATGATAAGTCTGATCAGGAGGATCAAAAAGATCAAAGCGCAAAAGATGACACCGAAACCTCTTTAGATTCAGAATATGATATAAATGAACTCAACTTAGACGATCAATTAGACGATATCGATCATGTTGAAGAGAGTTCTGAACAAATAATCAAAAAATCTAATAATGATCTTAATCTTGATTATAAAATTTTTACTAATGAGTTTGATGAAATTGTTAAAGCTGAAAATCTAGAAACTGTGGAGGAGTCTTTAAAATTAAGAAAAAATCTTGATCAACAGCTTATAGGATTTCATGACATTATAACTAAATTAGCCAACAAACTTCAGAGACAACTTTTGGCAAAACAAAATAGATCTTGGAATTTTGATTTGGAGGAAGGTTTATTAGATAGTTCAAAGTTAACAAGAATTATAATGGACCCATATAATTCGCTATCATTTAAAAAAGAGAGAGATTTAGATTTTAAAGATACCATAGTCACATTATTAATTGACAATTCTGGCTCAATGAGAGGCAGGCCTATAACAATTGCAGCTATATGTGCTGATATTCTATCAAGAACATTAGAGAGATGTTCAGTTAAAGTTGAAATTTTAGGTTTCACAACTAAGAACTGGAAAGGTGGTCAAAGCAGAGAAAAATGGAATAATAATAATAAAACCAAAACTCCAGGAAGATTAAATGATTTGCGACACATTATTTACAAAAGTGGCGATACACACTGGAGGCAGGCTAAAAATAATTTGGGGTTAATGTTAAAAGAAGGTTTGTTAAAAGAAAATATTGATGGTGAAGCAATTACATGGGCTTATAATCGTTTAAAAAAGAGAGGAGAAGAAAGAAAAATTTTAATGGTTATATCTGATGGAGCTCCTGTAGATGACTCGACCTTATCTGTTAATTCTGGTGACTTTCTAGAAAAACATTTAAAAAAAACCGTTAAATTTATTGAAGAAAAATCAGAAGTTGAAATACTTGCAATAGGTATTGGACATGATGTTTCAAGATATTATGAGAAAGCAATTAAAATTACTGATGTGAATGAGCTTGGTGATGTTATGGTTTCACAATTAAGTTCATTATTTGAGAACAAAAAAAAATATCATTAAATATTAAATAAATCTTTATTTTTCCATTTTATAATAACTTCTGCACCACTTCTTGTTTCTGAATTTCTAAATTGCAAAAAAGCAAAATTTTTTTCAAGTAAAGTTTTCCCAATAAAAAGACCCAAACCAAGTCCAATTTTTTCTTTTTTTATTTGCTTATAAGACTTAAGATAAGGCTCACCTATCTTTGATATAATATCATAAGGATAACCTGGTCCATCATCTTCAATCGTTATTTCCGTAAATTCATTGTCACTTTTTAAGGTTACAAATACCTTATTTTTACTAAACTTATTAGCATTACCAATAAAATTTCTCAAACCATAAACAATTTCTATAGACTTTGTAATTTTTTTTGAATTAGAGTCCTGATCAAAATTCATTATAAAATTTTTTGTGCTTGTTTCTTTAAAAGAAAGGATAATCTCTTTTATATAATCTCTCATACTTAAATCTTCATCAATAAAATCATCCTCTTGATTGGGATTTAAAGATAATTTTTTTAATATTTGATTACATCTTTCGACTTGACTTGCCAATAAATCAATATCTTGCATTAATTCTTTATTATCTTTCAATTGTTTCATGAGTTCTTGAGTAATAATTTTTATTGTTGATAAAGGTGTGCCAAGCGAATGGGCCGCTGCAGCTGCTTGGCCCCCTAAAGATAACATTTCATGTTCCTTTGCCATAACTTCCTCCATTTTTGCTAAAGCTTCTTTTCTTAATCTTGATTGAGTTCCAAATGTCATTGCAAAATAATTTAAAAATACTAAAGCAATTACTAAAGCAATTGGTATTGAATAATAGTAGTAAGGGCTTACGTGAAAATGATCACTCAACGGTATAGGTAAATCTTTAGAGTAAAAAGTTAAAAAAATAATTATTATTATTGTTAAGAAAACTAATAAAGCGTTTGTTCTTAAACTTAAATTTGAAGAAGAAAAAACACTTGGAATTATTATAAAAATTACAAATGGATTAGTAATTCCTCCTGATAAATATAATAAAATACCTAATTGCAATATATCAATTAATAAAAATACAAATGCAGATCTATCAGATAACTGAGTTTTTTTATAAATAAATACTAAATATAAATTGCTTAATATGCCAAATAAAATAACTAAATTTGATGTAATAAAATCAAATTTAAAATTTAAAATTAGGTATACAAAATTTACAGCAATTAATTGGCCAGTAATGCCAATCCATCTTAGGGTTATATAAGTCGATTTTTTAAAAGAGTGGTATTTTGAAGTTTCAAAAAACTCCATTTCTTAGATATCAAGATTTTTTACATTAATTGCATTAGAGGTAATAAAATCTTTACGTAATGCAACATCATTGCCCATCAAAGTATGGATAAGACTTTGATCTTTTTTAAGATCTTTTGAATATTGAACCTGAAGAAGATTTCTTTTCTCGGGATCAAGAGTTGTGTTCCACAATTCTTCTGGGTTCATTTCTCCTAGCCCTTTAAATCTTTGAATACTCATTTTTGATTTTTCTATCTCTAATAATTTTAATAAATCTTTAGAGCCTTTTTTGTGTTTCTTTAAATCCTTATTATTATTTATGATAAAATCCTCTAACTCTTTCTCATCTTTAATATAAATACTTTTTGAACCTTTATTAATTTTGAACAATGGTGGTTGGGCCAAATAGATGTGGCCATATTCTATCAATTTATTAAATGGCTCATTATTAAAAAAAGTCAATAAAAGAGCTCTAATATGGGAACCATCAACATCAGCATCGGTCATAATTATAATTTTTCCATATCTCAAATCTTTTAAATCAATTTCTTGAGATTTTGGATCAAGACCTAAAGCATTTATCAATGTTACAATCTCATTTGAAGAAATCATTTTAGACAAAGCCTTTGTTCTATAGTCTGTTGGCTTACTATTTCCATTTTTTTTTATATTTAAGTCTTCGACATAGGTATTCAAAATTTTTCCTCTCAAAGGAAGAACAGCTTGATTACTCCTATTTCTTCCTTGTTTTGCAGATCCACCAGCAGAGTCTCCTTCTACAATAAATAGTTCCGTTCCTTCTTGTTTTCCAATTTGGCAATCTGCCAACTTACCAGGTAGTCCACTTAATTCTAAAGCACCTTTTCTTCTAACATTTTCCCGTGCTTTTCTAGCAACGTCTCTCGCTAGAGCGGCTTGAATTATTTTTGCTAAAATAATTTTAGCGACTGATGGGTTTTGATCAAACCAAATAGATAATTTTTCGTTTATAACTGTTTCAACTATATTTCTTACTTCTGAAGAAACTAATTTATCTTTTGTTTGAGAAGAAAATTTAGGATCAGGAATTTTTATCGATAAAACACATGTTAAGCCCTCCTTAACATCATCACCAGAAATTGCTAGTTTATTTTTTTTTAAAAGATTATGTTCATTGGCATATTTATTTATTACTCTGGTCAAAGCACTTCTAAAACCTAATACATGTGTTCCACCATCTTTTTGATTAATATTATTTGTATATGCGAGTAAATCTTCGGAATAGCTGGCATTCCATTTTAAAGAACATTCAATTTCAATATTTTCCTTTTTCCCCTCTACATAAATTGCTTTTTTAAAAAGATCATTTCCATTTTTATTTTTAAGTTTTTCTTTTTTTTCATTTAAAAATTCTACAAATTCTAAAACGCCACCTTCATATTTAAATTCTAGTTCTTTTTCTTTTTTTTGTTTAAATCATTAAAAGTAATCTTAATACCCTTGTTTAAAAATGCTAATTCTCTTATTCTTTTAATAATAGTGTTTCCATTAAACTTTGTTTGTGAAAATATTTCTTTTGAAGGTAAAAAAGTAATTTCTGTTCCTGACTCTTTTGATTTTCCAATAACTTTAATTGCAGATTTCGCAGTTCCGTTTTTAAATTCAATGAAATATTTTTTTCCATTTCTATTTATTTCAAGTTTAAGTTTCTCAGAAAGTGCATTAACTACGGATACACCCACCCCATGTAAACCTCCTGACACTTTATATGAGTCATGATCAAATTTACCTCCAGCATGTAATTGAGTCATAATTACCTCGGCCGCAGATTTTTTTTCACCTTTATGCATATCAACTGGTATGCCTCTACCATCATCTTTTACCGTTACAGTCTCATCTGAATTAAGCTTTACATTGATATTTTTACAATAACCTGCAAGGGCCTCATCTATAGAATTATCAATTACTTCATAGACCATATGATGCAATCCTGTACCATCATCAGTATCACCAATATACATTCCTGGTCTTTTACGGACAGCTTCTAATCCTTTTAAAACTTTTATTGAGTCTGCTTGGTAGTTTTGATTATTTGTTTTTGTCATTTATATTTTTTGGAAAGAAATATTTATACCATTTTTGTGAAATTAAATAAAATAAGGGTCCTAATTAACAGCTTAAAAGCCCTGATTTATATAGAAAATTTAACTTTTTTTATTTTTTTTTTTGATTTTTGAAAAATAATGCATTTTGGCCCTTTTTCTGGCCTAATTTTTCAAATAAAGATTTTTATAATTTACCAAGGAATTTTTTTTTTTTGTAAATTTATAAATTTACCATTAAAATTATTTTTTTTATCAAACACTAAATCTAAAATATATTCTGCGCACTTATCAGGACTTAATAATCCTTTTGAATTCATACCTGTTTTAACATTGCCAGGGTCTACAGTTATCACTTCAGTTTTATATTTTTTAAAAAGATCTATGGCCATATTTTTTGAAATGGAATTTAAGGCAGATTTTGATAATCTATAAATATAAGCATTACCTTCATCATTTAGTTCTATACTTCCTCCATCACTACTTATATTTACAATTTTAATTATATTTTGAATTGAATTATTTTTAGTCATTAATTGTAAAATTTTCAAAATTGAAACTGAGTTTATTTTAAAAGTATTTAATAAATTATTAAAATCAATATTATCTAATGATTGACTATTTGAACCAAAAGTGCCTGCACAATTGATAATCACCTCTATTTTATTTTGAGAAATAGCATTATCTAAATCTTGAAAATCTGAATAATTACTAAGATCACATTTAATAGGTATTAGATTTCTAGTCTTTATCTTATCTAAATTAGATCTATTTTTATTATAAATAGCTACAACTTTATTTTTAATTAATAGATTTTTTGTTAATGCTAAGCCAATACCTGAGCTAGCACCAGTGATTAAAAAAGAACTGTTTGAGATAGAATTATTTTTTTTTTTAATATACTTTAAATTATATACAGCTTTTTTAATTATTTTTCTTAACCCCATAAAATTATCTAATTTTTATAAAACTACTATACGCTATAATTTTGAAATATATAATAAAGACTTAATTAAAAATATTTGATTCTGATGTGGCGGAGAGAGTGGGATTCGAACCCACGTAAGAGTTGCCTCTTAACACACTTTCCAAGCGTGCGCCTTAAACCACTCGGCCATCTCTCCTTTTAATTTTTTTCATTTTATCCAAATCGAGAACAAAAAAAATATGATGCCTGATAGAATTGTAATAAAACTTTAAGAGCGTTTTAAAAGTAATTAAAAAAAAATTTAACCAACTAATTTTTCTATTTAGCATACCTGCACTTTTTCGATTATTGTAAGTATGTTCATACGTTACATTGGAGATATTTAAATACCCCAAAAGATTAAGTTGAGTTGTATTAAAACAACCACTCAAACCTTTTCTCATGGTTGCTAAAAGCTTTTGAGCTTTAGGTTTTAAGATAAGATTAGACATGCCAACTAGTTCGTATTCTGAAAATAAAGATCCATTATAATTATAATTGTCCTCAAATATTTTCTTAAAAATTCTTATTGAGAGATTAAAAGCTATTGAATTTAAATTGACTTCTTTTAATCTAAGTTTTTTAAAGAGTTTATTAGACTCAATTTGTGTAATCGGAACAAACTGAACAATAGATGAAATAAAATATTTTGGTATTTTTCCTAATATTTTTTTATTTAAATTAAAATATGACAAATGAAACTCATTATAAGATCCAAAACTTCTTGAATACTCTCCATTAAAAAAAGTTATTTTTTTTGTAATAATAGTATCTGCATCCCATAAAATAATTTTTTGATTAAATTTTGAAATAAAATAAAAACTGAATGATAGTTTCAAAATTTGTTGATAATACCAAGGTAATCTTGATTTAAATAAATTTTTAAATTTGTAATTTTTAGATCTTTTTATAAATATATCTCTAAATTTTTTATGTGAAATTACTTCCTCTTCAGAAATAATAAACACATTTGAAAATTTTATTTTTTTTTTGAAAAATTTTATTTCTTTACTGGGACAGATGATGAAAAAATTTATATCATTATAATATGATTTGAATCTTTTATAATTTTCTAAAATAATTGGAATATTTCCTTTTAACGAAACTTGACAAATATTTAATTTTCCATCTTTAATATTAAGGTCATTTATTTTCATTTATTAATTTTTTTGTTTTGAGTAACTAAATGAAATTTTTCTGAATTCATTGAATTTTTCAACTTATTTCTTCACTTTATTTTCAAAAAATATCCAAGGCCATTCAATTGATTTTGAATATTTTTTAAACCAGAATGACACAAATCTTTCTGCTAAAAAAGCGTATAATCTAGTCTGATCGTAATCTTTTAAATTATCAAAACCAAATACTTTTTCACATTTAGAAAGCCAATCAAATTGATCTTTAAAAAATTTATCAAGTATTTTTTTTTTTGAGATAAACATTATATGTGGATTATATAAATTTTTTGTATTAACAAAATTTCTAAAATCTTCCCTATCCTTTTCATGCATTACATCGATTGCTCTATCAAGTACATTATAACCATGATGCATATCAAACTGTAGTTTTATATTAATTTCACTATGATTAAATAAAAGACTTGGTTTATTTAAAATATTTTTCCAACCTCTTTTTATAAGCTTAGATAATTTTGTACCTAAATAAATAGGTTCACAAATCACCGCTTCATAATTATTCCACTCTTTAGGAATACTCTGTAATATAACATTTAAAATATCATCATTTTCTGAAACACTTTTTGAATTAAGCCAAAATCTCCTTTTTTGACAAAAACCAAACCAAGTATTGTTGTCTTTTAAATTTAGTTGATTTTTCCAAAACCAATAATGAAAAGTAAGTTCCGAATAATTTTTCTCTTTATAAAAAATATTATCCTGACTATTGCACTTAATATATTTGTTAGAAAACTTACCTTTACCAACCGCTGCCAACTTATAATTACTTTTTTCTAAAAAAGGTAGCTCTTTATCTGTAACACAATATATTTCTATATTTGACATGGGAATAATCTAAATTAATTTATATATTAAATCATGTATTTTTTTAGAAAAAAACTTCAATTATTATTTAAGATATTAGCATCTCAGCTTTTCAAATTTTTTTATGGTGAAATCATTTGTAATAATAGTTTTAGTCAAAAAATCAAAATTGATGAAGTAAAAAAAAATAATCAAATTTATAAATTAGCTAGCATAGAAGAAGGTAGAATTTATACAGACTATGTTGAAAATGTTGCAATAATTAGTAAAAATTTAATTGTAAATCATGTTTCTTATCAGCAAATAAGAGGTGAATTAAAAGATGCCTCAACTAACATTGTAATTAAAAGAGGTACTCCACGGATAAAAAAAAAAGTTTCAGGAAAAGTTTTTTCTTTGACTCAGGGAGCTAGTGGTAATAATTATTTTCACTGGTTATTTGATATCTTACCCAGATTGTTCATTTTAGAAAAAATGTATAAAATTAAGAATATCGATTATTTTTATGTGCCTGATACACAACCCTGGCAACTTTCAAGCTTGTCAGCTTTCGAAATTGACAAAACAAAATTAATAAACAGCAAAAGATTTCGACACATTGCAGCAGATAACATTATAGCAACTTCACACCCATGGTATAAAAAAGGTTACATTCTGAATGAAGCTAAAAATCTTCCAAGCTGGATTATTAAGGAAATAAATTTAAAATTTAATAAATTTTCCAAAAAATTTGATTGTAATGAAAATTTTTTTATTGATAGAAGAGAGTCAAAATATAACCATTGTCAAATAATAAATGATGAAGAACTTAAAGAGTATCTAATAAAAAAAAATTTTTCAGTATATAGAGTTGGAGAATTATCTTTTTTTGAACAAATTTTTTTATTTCAAAATGCTAAAACAATAATTGGAGCCCATGGAGCTGCATTTGCAAATTTAGTTTTTTGCAAACCTGAAACCAAAGTTATAGAGATTATACCTGAGGATCATCCTAACACAGTAGATCAAACAATCAGTAATTACAAAGGTCTTAACTTTAATTATATTAAAACAAAAAAACTTGACGACTCAGAAAAAGTAAATGGCGATATAATCTTACCAATAAATGAAATTCAAAAATTTTTTAATTAAGCAATCCAATCTTTATATTTATTTATATTTTTCGTAAGATATTCTGGAAAATTGCTATCAAGAGATGTAAGTTCATAACTATCGTTCCTTCCAATTATGTCCTTTTTAGATTTTATCATTTCCTCTATCGAACTTAAATTTAAAAACTTTTGATCAATTTTTTCTTTAAAATGAATTGGATCATTTGTTTCACACAAGTTTTTATATTTATACAAAAGTTTTTCAGGTGTTTTTAAATTACAAAAATGCCATCCACCATCTTCTAAAATATTATTTAACCTAATTTTATCTATTCTCCAAAAGGGTCTTTTTTTAAATTTTAAATCCCTTAACCACTGTGGAGATTTAAGATACTTTTTTAAACATATTCTACTTCCCATCCAGTATGGTTCCTTAACGCTTTGTAAATTAAATTTATAGTAAAAGTGTTTTTGCTTAAAAACAGCATATTTCATATTTTTCTTAAATTTATTAAAAACATTTGGATTTGGAATTTCATCTAAATCAGAAATTATAATTAAATCGTTTTCTTGTGATTTTACTAAGCCCCTGGATATCGAATTCCTCTGATGATTTTCTCTTGAATATGGATCATTACCATTAGGTAAATCTGTTACTGGCACATAAATTATTTTGTGCTTAAATTTTGAAAAGTTATTTAGATTGAATGATAATTTTTTTTGATTATTTTGCCAAGTTTTATCACCTTCAACTATTACAAAAAAATCAACATATTTATCAAGAATATTTAATCTAAGATCAAGTAATAAATCTTCATCCCAATATGAAAAACAATCATAAATCATTTATTTCTCTTTATTAATTTTTAGTACTCCAATAAAAGCTTCCTGGGGAATCTCAACTTTACCAAATTGCTTTGATCTTGCCTTACCTTTTTTTTGTTTTTCTAATAATTTTCTTTTTCTATCTGTGGCCCCACCTCCATGTATCTTTGTAAGCACATCTTTTTTAAATCCCTTTATAGTTTCTCTTGCAATTATTTTTCCACCTATAGCTGCTTGAACAGGTATCATGAAATTATGCCTTGGAATTAAGTCTTTTAATTTTTCACATACTTCTCTTCCTGTTCTTTGAGCAAAATCCTTATGAATCATCATAGCTAATGCATCAACTGGTTCCCCATTAACTAGTATTCCCAATTTAACCAGATCTCCTTCTCTATGTTCAATGATTTCATAATCAAAACTAGCATAGCCACTTGTCATAGATTTAATTCGATCATTAAAATCAAAAACAACTTCATTTAATGGAAGTTCATAACTTAAGACTGCTCTATTCCCTGAATAGGTCAAATTAATCTGGATACCCCTTTTGTCCTGACATAATTTTATTATTGCGCCTAAGTATTCATCAGGAGTTATAATTGTTGCTTTTATCCAAGGTTCTTCAATAAATTTTATCTGAGTGGGTTCTGGAAGACTTGAAGGATTTTGTAAATCAATAATTTTATTATTATTTAAATAAACTTTATACACAACCCCTGGTGTTGTTGTGAGCAGGTTAACATCAAATTCTCTTTCCAATCTTTCAGTAATAATTTCAAGATGAAGTAATCCTAAAAATCCACATCTAAAACCTAATCCTAAAGCTGAAGATGACTCAGCTTCAAATGAAAAACTTGCATCGTTTAATTGTAATTTTGCTAGTCCATCTTTTAATTTTTGATATTCAGAACTATCAACTGGAAATAAACCACAAAATACCACTGGTTTACTTGGTTTAAAACCAGGTAAAGCCTTTACTGATGATTTAGTTGCATCACTGATTGTATCGCCAACTTTTGTTTCTGATAGAACTTTAATACCAGTAGTAATAAAACCAATCTCTCCAGAGTTTAACTCGTCAATATTTTGTGCTTTTGGAGTAAAAACTCCAACCTTTTCAACTATATAATCTTGATTTGTTGAAAGCATTTTAATCTTCATAT
>MDSV01050672.1_pt1 | contig 14589 bp, 12 predicted proteins | sample 810851 | NCBI WGS metagenome assembly MDSV01 (sample SAMN05326640, study PRJNA326480) | marine metagenome | isolation source: seawater | place: Atlantic Ocean: North East | collected 2012 | reverse complement strand
TCGCACTTCAAATATGTAGTTGGTGAGTAATCAATTTTAGATAACTAATTAACTAATAGTAATTAAACCCTCGCAAAATGCGAGGGTTTTTTTATTTTTGTAACCAACATAAAAACTTTATCTTTAAAAATGACTACATCCTCTGAGGTGCCAAAATATATTCTTATTCTTCTTTATATCGTTACGGGTTCATTAACGAATTTTGGTGCAATTGATATTCTCGCACCGCAGTGGATTTATTTAGGTTCTATTAATATTTTATCTTGTTTATATTTTCTTTTTTTTAATAATAATAATTTAGAATCCTTAAATAAACTTTTTAGCACCACCTATATTTATATTTATATACTATATTTTATTTGGAATGGTCTTTCATATTTTTATGCGGTAAATCCAGTCGAAACATTAATTAATCTACCTCGATTAGGGAATACGTTTTTTGCAATTTTTTTCTGTTTTTTATTGATTTCTGGTATAAAATACAGGATTGAATATATTTCAAGTATTTTTTTCTTATTTCTTTTAGCTGAGATGATATCATATTATTATGATCTATCCGAAGTTTATCCACGTGAAGGCTTAAGAGTTATTGCAATTAAGGGTTTTGCTGGAAATAAAAATATTACAGCTGCTTCTATATCCTTTAAAATTCCATTTGCTATTTATATATTACTATCATCTAGAAATAGAATTATAAAGTCTATTTCTTATTTGATTTTAACTGCTGGTATATTTGCAATATCATTAATCGAAGCTAGAGCTGCTATATTAAGCACAATTATTGTTTTTCTTCTTATTCTAGTATATTTTATGTATTCTTTTTTCAAGAATAAACAAAACCACAATTTTGTCTTAAAGAACATTTTGTTATTTGCCTCACCATATATTATCGCATTTTTAATAAATATGTTCTCAACCAGCTTCGCCAATGACAAATATAGAAAAGTCACTATAGCGGACACCCTAGGTAAAATATCATTTACAGAGCAATCTTCAAATGGTAGGTTTAATTATTGGGGAGATGCTTGGAACTATATCCAAGAAAATCCAATTTTTGCTTCAGGGTTAGGCAATTGGAAAATTGAATCAATAGAGAAGGGTAAAGAACACATAAGTGGTTATACTGTTCCGTATCACGCTCACAACGACTTTATTCATGTTTTTGCTGAAACAGGTATAATTGGAGGATTATGCTATTTCACTCTTTTCCTGCTTATTATTTATTATGTTTTCAAAATTTTTCAAAACAGATATAAAGAAAGCCAAACTGCTGAGCTAAAATATTTTATTTTAATTCTACCGCTTATTGTTTATGGAGTAGATGCGCTACTAAACTTTCCAGTTGCAAGACCACTTATGCAGTCGTCTTTGGCGATTTATGTTGGTTTGATTCTTGCTTTATATACTCATAACTGTATTGAAGCAAAATCTGGTTTAAGTAAAATTATGGCTAAAATTTTACTATTTGCTAGTTTTACTTTGCTCATCCCTGGAATATACATTCATATTTTATCTTTTAAATCCTTGACACAACAAGGTAGACTATTATATGAATTTAATAATGCCCAATATACTTTTACTCGAGGTGAGTTAGATAAAATCTCACACGACTTCCCAAATCTAACAGAGACAGCTATGCCAATAAAAGCGATGAAAGCTAGATATTATTATTTGGCTGGGAACAAGGATGAGGCATTTAAAATGGCTATTGCAGGATCTAAGGACAACCCTAAAATTCATTTTGGTAATAATCTCTATTCAACCTTTTTATTACAAGAAAATAAAATTGATAGTGCACACTATTATTCAAAATTGGCATTTGACGGTCTTCCTAATAATATGCCCCATTATGATATGTACATGCGTACTTTATCATACAAAAAAGACCCAGTTGCAATAAACGATGCGTTTAACAGAATTAACAGGTTAAGTGGAGGAAACAATCCAGGAGTTTGGACAATTTATTTGAGAACTCTAGCTTTAACAAGGGGTTTAGGGGATCCTTTCTCGATGAAAAAAGCTCAAGAAGGATTTAACAAATTTCCTACCAATGAAAATATCTTTCAGTTATATAGAATATTGACATATGGTCAAGATAGGGTTAATAAGGGTCAAGCAGCTGCAAACGAAGGTAAATCATTATTTGAAAAGGGAGACTTTTTATCAGCGTCAAAACTATATATGCAAGCAATTGACTTGGACCCTCTTCAATATAGCCACGCCCTAAATTGTGGGCTCAGTTTTTATAGCCTTAAAGATTTTAATAATGCTTTGAAGTATTTGAGTATTGCAACATCTTCAAAAAATCCTGATATTCGAGAAAAAACACTGAGATTTAAAGCTTTGACCTTAATTTCACTTGGGGATATGAAAGCAGCCTGTGCTGAATTTACCAATCTTATTGGAAGATATCCAAAAAGAATGTATCAACAAGAGTTTGTTAAATATTGTAGGACAAAATAGTCCAATTAGATGATAAATAAAATATGTTGTATTGGTGCTGGTTATGTGGGTGGGCCAACAATGGCTGTCATAGCCCATGAGTGCCCTGAAATAGTTGTAACAGTTGTGGATAAAGATGAACATAAAATTAAAGCATGGAATTCAAATAATTTAAATAATCTTCCCGTTTATGAACCTGGATTAGACGAAATCATTAAAGTTACCAGAAATAGAAACCTTTTTTTTAATAATGATTTTAATAAAGCAATTAGGGATTCCGAAATAATTTTTTTAGCTGTAAATACTCCAACAAAAAAATCGGGTATTGGAAAAAACTACGCTGCTGATCTTTCAAATGTAGAATACTGTGCAAAAATTATTGCAAACCACTCAAAATCTGATAAAATAATTGTTGAAAAATCAACTTTACCAGTAAAAACAGCAGAAAAAATTAAGGAAATTCTTTCCAAGAACAATATAAATAAAGTTCATTTTGAAGTCTTATCTAACCCAGAATTTCTAGCAGAAGGGACAGCAATAGAAAATTTATACAAATCAGATAGAGTTTTAATTGGAGGGGACTCAACTCCCTCCGCTAAAAAAGCTATTCAAAAACTAGTCGATATTTATAAAAAGTGGATTCCAGAAAAAAAAATTTTAATAACGAATATTTGGTCTTCTGAGCTTTCAAAACTTGCATCAAATGCAATGTTGGCTCAGAGAATATCATCTATAAATAGCTTATCTGCTCTATGCGAAAAAACAGGTGCGTCTATAAATGAATTATCAAAAGCTATAGGTTTAGATAAGCGAATTGGACCAAATTTTTTACAAGCATCGGTTGGTTTTGGTGGTAGTTGTTTTAAAAAGGATATATTAAATTTGGTTTATTTAGCTAAAAGTCATGGTTTAAATGAAGTTGCAGAGTATTGGGAACAAGTCGTTAAAATTAATGAATACCAAAAAAATAGGTTCACAGCTAAAATTTTGCAGCATTTTCATAACAATGTAAAAAATATAAGAATATCAATTCTAGGATGGGCATTTAAAAAAAACACAAATGATAGTAGAGAGTCTTCCTCAATTTTTGTGGCTGTAAATTTATTGGAAAACGGTGCAAAGTTGAATATTTATGATCCAATGGTTTCCGCAAAAAGAGTAATAATTGATATTACCCTCCTACTAGAAGACAAAGGTTTTAATAAAAATCAAGTATCAAAAATGATTAAAAAGGTTAGTATTTTCAAAACTCTACAAAAATGTATTAAAGATGCAAAAGCCATTGTTATCACAACTGAATGGGAAGAATTTAAAAATAATATCTTTATATTAAAAGAAGTTAAATCAACAAAACCTCCCTATTTATTTGATGGGAGAAATATTACAAGTATTCAAGGTTATCAAAACACTTATCATATAGGTAATTAAAAAAAGTAAAAAAAGTACTTGATATTAAATATTTTATTTATATTTGTCCTTAGATAATAATTACTTAATAGTGCTTAATCAATTAATTACCTCAAAAACACGGTTACGCCTGCTTATAAAATTTTTTGTGAGTCAGGCTAATCGGGGGTATTTAAATGGATTGGCATCAGAATTTAATGAGTCTACAAATTCAATAAGAAAAGAACTTAACCATCTTTCAGAAGCTGGTTATCTTGAAAAATACAAAGACAACCATAAAGTTGCATACAAGGCTAATATTAAACACCCTATGTTTGAAATTTTGCAGAAAGTTGTTTACAAACATTTAGGGCTCGAAGAAATAGTTGATCATGTTTTAAACCAAATGGGTGAAGTCAAGCAAATTCATTTAATTGGTGATTATGCAAAAGGTTTAGATTCTGGTAAGATTGAAGTTTTATTAGTTGGTAATGATCTCAATAATTCATACATAACATCTTTAGAGAAGAAAATTCAGGGTATTATTGAAAGGGAAGTGAAATTCTATATAGCGAATAAAGCTATAGATTCTCTCCCGAGCATTGTCTTGTTCAGAAAATGAAATCAAAAAATTATTTTTTAGAATTTTTCTATTTATATAAGAAAATAAAATTCTTCTTAGATAAAAATTTCCGTAAAAAAGTTTTCAAATTGGTTTTCCTTCTATTTATAGGAATGATTTTAGAAGCATTTAGTTTTACAATGATTATTCCAGTTTTATCTTCTATAGTTAACCCAAAATTTAAAGTCTACATAAAACAAAACAGTCTTCTTTCCAGTTGGTTTAATAACTTGTCTGATATTAACATAATCTCTTTTTTTCTAATTCTTTTAATATTTATCTTTCTTTTAAAAGCATTGTTTCTTATTTATCTGATTCATTACCAAAATAAATTTGTTGCAAATTTCTCTGTCCATATATCAAATAAATTGATTTCTAAATACCTAAATGCAAAATTTTCTTTTCATCAGAAAAACAATTCTGCAATATTACATAGAAATTTGAATCAAGAGGTTTCATTTTTCTCTGCTTTCTTCCAGTCATTTTTAAATGTTTTCGTAGAATTCATTTTACTGATTTCAATAATTATGACATTAATTATAATAGAACCATTTGGAGCTTTAACTATTGGCATGTTCCTAACGATATTCTCACTCATTTTTCTTTCATTAACAAAAAAAACTTTGAGCCTGTGGGGGGCGAAGAGGCAAAAACTTGATGGATATATTTCTAAAATTATTTTAGAGAGTATGAGAGGAATTAAAGAAATCAAAGTTATGTCTAAGCAAGATTTTTTTTTCAAAAAGTATGCATATACAAATAGTGAAAGGGCAAACATTAATGCTAATTTTCTTACTCTTAACCTTACACCTAGGTTCTATCTCGAATTTATAAGTATAATTTCTCTAGCTGGGTTTATTATTGTTTTTCTTTACCAAGGTGGAGAGTTTAGTAATTTGATAACAACTGTGGGTGTTTTCGTTGCTGCTACATTTAGAATGCTCCCGTCAGTGAATAAAATTATATCCAGCACGCAAGTAATTAAGTATAAAAAAAATTCTTTAGACCTTTTGATAAACGAATTAAAGAACACACCAACAGAAAATCTTCAAAGTGGTGATAAAGAAATTATTTTCAATAAACAATTTGAAATAAAAAATTTAGATTTTTCACATAATAAGAATAAATTAATTTTGAAAAATGCCTGTTTAACAATTAGTAAAGGAGAGACTGTTGGAATTGTTGGACCATCTGGATCAGGGAAGACAACCCTAATTAATTTGATCCTAGGTTTATACCCAGAAGCTAAGAGTCATATTTACGTAGATGGAAAGCCTCTGGAGTCCATAGAATCGTGGAGAAAAAAAATTGGTTATGTTTCTCAATCTATTTTTCTTTTGGATGACTCAATTAGAAATAATGTGGCTTTTGGTGTCAATTTAAGTTCATTAGATTCTAAGAGAATTGCAAATGTTATTAAAACAGCCAGCTTGGATTCATTCATCAAAAGTCTTTCTAAAGGTGTTGACACAATAATTGGGGAGCAAGGACAACAAATATCTGGAGGGCAAAGGCAAAGAATCGGCCTTGCAAGAGCACTATTTAGCGATTCTGAAATATTGATTTTTGATGAGGCTACATCTGCACTTGATAATTATACAGAAAAAGAAGTTATAAAATCAATCTTAAAACTACGTGGAAAGAAAACTTTGATTATGGTAGCTCATAGACTCACTACATTAAAGGAATGCGACATTATATATGAATTAAATGATGGAAAAATTAATGTTTATAAACAAAAAACTAAACTAAATGTTTGATAATAAAACTGTTTTAATAACTGGTGGTACAGGATCTTTTGGAAAAAAATTTATCTACAATACAATCAACAACTTCAATCCCAAGAAATTGATAATCTATTCAAGAGATGAAATGAAACAATGGAACATGTCTCTACAATATATTCAAGAGGATTCGGTTGAATTTGTTATTGGTGATATCAGAGATAAGGAAAGGATTAGGAGTGTTCTAAAAGGAGTTGATATTGTAATACATGCAGCTGCCACTAAAATAGTTCCTACCGCTGAATACAACCCTTTTGAATGTATAAAAACAAATATAAATGGAGCCATGAATTTAATAGATGCTTGCAAAGAAAATAATGTTGAAAAAGTAATCGCACTTTCAACAGATAAAGCGAGTAATCCTATAAACTTATATGGTGCCACAAAACTTGCATCCGATAAGTTATTTATCGCAGCAAATTATCCATATAGTAATAATTCTACAAAATTTTGCGTTGTTCGCTACGGTAATGTAATGGGGTCTAGAGGGTCAGTTATTCCATTTTTTTTAAAGAATAAAATCAGTTCCTCTCTTCCCTTAACTGACAAAAGAATGACTAGATTTATGATATCGCTTGACCAAGCTGTTAAACTAGTATGGCACGCATCAGAAGATATGGTGGGTGGTGAAATTTATGTAAAAAAGATTCCGTCTATTAAAGTAATTGACATTGCCAAAGCAATTTCACCTAAAGCCAAATTAAAAACAATAGGTATTAGACCTGGAGAAAAACTCCATGAACAAATGATTGGAATAGAGGATGCAAATTATACATATGAATATGAGAGTTATTACAAAATTCTACCTTCAATTTACAACTGGAGTAATGATCCTGAAAGAATAAAAAATGGGAAAAAGGTGGGCCCCAACTTTGAATATATTTCGAACAATAACTCAAATTGGATGGATAGCAATGACTTGAAAATTTGGATTGATGGTAATCAAGATGAAATCGAATTAATTTAAGATGAAACCAAAAATAGTTTTCCTTGGTGGGTCAAGTCTGCTTTCAGTCAATTGGGCAAAATGCATATCAAATTCATGGGATGTGTTTCTGTTTATGAATAAAAGAATTATAAATATTGGAGGCACAAAGTCAGTAAAACTTATGCATCCAATTGAAAAATTTTTAAAAGTGCAACTTGAAAAAATTTCACCAAAAGTTATTGTTAACTGTGTAGCTGTAACAAGCATTGAAAAATGTCAAAATGAAAAACAACTTGCTGAACATACAAACGTAAAATTTCCAGCTACAGTTGCCAAGATATGTAAAAAAATTGGAGTTAAATTAGTACATATCTCAACGGATCATCTATTCAAAGGGGATAAATCTTATTATACAGAAGATGATACTGTATCACCTCTAAATTACTATGCCAAAACTAAGGCTGAAGCTGAAAAGAAAATCATCCAAGTAAATAAAAGTTCTTTAATTGTAAGAACTAATTTTTTTGGCTGGGGGACATCATACAGAAAGTCCTTTAGTGACTTTATAATAGAGAATCTTAGAAAAAAATTACAAATTAAATTATTCAGAGATGTTTTTTTCACACCAATATATATAGATGAACTTGTGCGACTAATTCATATTGTATTAGAAAGAAATGAAATGGGAATATTCAATGTTGTAAGTTCTGAAAGATTAAGCAAATATGATTTTGGATTAAAAATTGCAAAAAAATTAAGTCTTCCAACAAATTTAATCTCTTCCGCTTCTATTCATGAATTTGATAATTTAACCAAGAGGCCATTAGACATGAGTTTATCGAATCTAAAGCTGAAAAATATAATTAAGACTGAAATTAAAAATCTTGATCTACAAATCATGATGTTAAAAGAAAAAAATAAAAATCTGTGAAAGCACTCGAAAAAATAATTGGAAGAAACAAGTCGATCTTTTATGAAGATCTAAGCCAAATGACAAGCACTTTAGACAAAATCGTTTCAAAATCTACTTTTCTTGTACTTGGTGGAGCTGGGAGTGTAGGTCAAGCTGTATCAAAAGAAATCATCAAAAGAAACCCAATTGCACTACATGTGGTTGATATAAATGAAAATAATCTAGTAGAACTTGTAAGAGATATTCGTTCGTCAAATTTTAATTTCAATTCAGATTTTAAAACTTTCCCTTTGGATATTGGTTCTAAAACATATGACTCATTTTTCTTTAGTAATGGAAAGTACGATTACGTAATCAATCTTTCAGCAATTAAGCATGTAAGAAGTGAAAAAGATATTTACTCGCTTACCAGAATGATTGAAGTGAATATTTTAAATACAATTAAAACCATTGAGCAATCAATAACAAAGGGAGTAAAAAAGTACTTCTGTGTTTCAACTGATAAGGCAACAAATCCAGTAAACTTGATGGGTGCAAGCAAAAGGGCAATGGAATTAGTTTTAATTGACTATTCTAAAGACATTGAGGTCAGTTCTGCCAGATTTGCTAATATTGCTTTTTCAGATGGATCTTTATTGAACGGATTCATTAATAGGCTAAATAAAAAGCAACCATTCTCCGCACCAATTGATGTAAGAAGATATTTTATGAGCGAAAAAGAAGCAGGAGAACTCTGTTTGATATCATGTTTAGCTGGTGATAATAGGGATATTTTTTTCCCAACTTTATCACCTAAAGACGAATTAAAAAGTTTTAAAAATATAGCCGAAACCATTTTATCATCCAACGGATACAAAGTATTTGAATGTGATGAGAAAATTGCTAAAAGAGAAATTAACAATTTAATTAGAGGCAAAAAATGGCCTTGTATTTTTTCAAAAAGTAATACTACTGGCGAGAAAAGTTTTGAAGAGTTTTATAAGCCAGGTGATGAAGTCGACACAAAATCATTTAATAATATAGGAATAATTAAACTTTTTAGAACGGAAAATCTTGAACTCAAACTTTTCTATGAGAAAATTATAAAACATTCTCAAAAAATGAATTTAGATAAGGGCGAAATAATTAAAACTTTTAAAAAGATTATCCCTGAGTTTTACCATGTGGAAAAAAAGTATAATCTAGACCAAAAAATGTAAACAATGCAAAATGTTGTAATTATTGCTGAGGCTGGTGTAAATCATAATGGTAAATTAGATAATATCTTAAGGATGATTCAAATTGCCAGTGATTCAGGAGCCGATTATATAAAATTTCAAACATTTAGGGCAGAAAGTTTAGTTACAAGAAAGGCTAAAATGGCAAATTATCAAATCAAGAATTTCTCTGGTGTTAGGGATCAGTTCGAAATGCTGAAAAATTTAGAAATAAAAGATTTTTGGTATAAAGAAATAAAATCTGCTTGTGAAAAAGTTGGAATTGGATTTTTGTCGTCTCCTTTCGATACTTTTTCAGCATCAACTTTGGCAACATTAGGGATGGATTATTTTAAAATACCCTCTGGAGAAATAACTAACAAGTTGCTTCTAATGGAAGTTGCAAAGTATGGAAAGAGAATAATATTGTCAAGTGGAATGTCAACAATTGATGAAATTAAAGATGCATTGAATGTGCTCTATAGTGAGGGAGTTGAGAAAAAAAATATTTTTGTTTTACATTGTAATACAGACTATCCCACAAAATATTCAGATACCAACATATTGGCAATTAAGCATATTTCAAGAAAACTTGACATCCAAGTCGGATATTCTGACCACACTATTGGATTTGAAGCATCGATAATGGCAGTTTCACTTGGAGCAAAAATCATTGAAAAACATTTCACTATTGACAAAAAAGGGTTGGGCCCAGACCATAAGGCATCTCTTTCCCCATCACAATTAAAAAAATTTGTAAGTTCAATCAGAAAAGCTGAAAAGTGTACAATTGGCGATGGTTATAAAAAACCTACATCTTCAGAATTAAAAAATAAAGCTTTGGTAAGAAAATCACTTTATTACAGGGATTATTACAAAAAAGGTGACAAACTAGAAATAAAAGACTTCGTTGCACTAAGGCCTGACTTTGGAATAAGCCCTATGGAGGTAGATAATTTTGTTGAAAAAAAACTAAAGGTGAATGTTAATAAAAATCAACTTATTAAAAAATCTGATTTTGAATGAAAAGAATATGTGTTATTTCTGGTTCTAGAGCTGATTACGGTCTTCTTTATTGGACCTTAACAAAATTAAAAGATAGTAGTTTTTTTGAATTACAAATTTGTGTAACCGGTATGCACCTTTCTCATGAGTTTGGAATGACTTATAAAATGATTGAAAAAGATGGTTTTAAAATTGATTATAAAGTTGAAACCCTGATATCTGGTGACAGTGGAGCCTCTGTTTCAAAAAGTGTAGGCTTGGGAATAATTGGATTTACTGACGTATTTGAAAAGTTAAGACCTGACTTGATTCTCGTGTTAGGAGATAGATTTGAGATTTTTTCTGCAGTATCTGCAGGAATGGCATTGAGAATTCCAATTGCACATTGTCACGGTGGGGAACTATCATTAGGTGCTATAGACGACGCTATGAGACACTCGATAACAAAAATGTCCCACATTCATTTCGTTTCAACAGAAGATTATTCTAAAAGGATAGTTCAACTTGGAGAAGAAAAAAGTAGAGTTTTCAACGTAGGAGCATTAGGAATTGAAAGTTTAAAGAAGATTAAATTCAAAAGCAAAAAACAGTTAAAGAATGAACTTGGCATAAACTTCTTAGAAAAAAGTTTTCTAATTACTTTTCATCCTGAAACATTAAATAAAAAAACAAGCGAAAGTAAATTTGCTGAAATTTTGAAAGCGGTTGACAAGTTTGAAAATACAACATTAATTTTCACTAAACCTAATGCTGATAGTGAGGGTAGATTATTGATAGATATGATTGACAATTATATTCTCAAAAACAGATTTAAGTCATTTTGTTTTAAATCACTAGGGCAAACTAATTATTTGTCTACAATGTCAAATGTAAATTTAATAATTGGAAATTCTTCTAGTGGATTGATAGAAGCCCCATATTTTAAAATTCCTACAATTAATGTTGGAGACAGACAAAAGGGCCGATTATACGGTGAATCAGTCATTAACTGTAAATGCAATTACAAGTCTATATATGAATCTATTAAAAAAGGTTTAAATGCGAATTTTTTAGAATCAATTAAAAATTCAAAAAACCCATACGGAAATTCAAATTCATCATCAAAAATCATTAATGTTTTAAAAAATAAAAATTTTAAAAATTTAATTAATAAGCCATTTGTGGATATTAAAATAAACAAAAAACTGTAATCAAAAATGGTAATAGATAAGCGTTATATAGTTAAGAGAGGGGAAAATATAGATGTAGTATTAGGCAAATTGAATAAACTCCCAGACGAAAAAATACTTTTTGTAATTGATTCCAAAGACAAACTATTTGGTTCAATTTCTGATGGAGATATAAGAAGAGCATTACTTAATAAAAAATCAATTAATTTAAAAGTTGAAGACGTTTGTCAGAGAAAACCAAAATTTTTAACCGAAAAACACATCGATTTCCAGAAGATGATTTCTTTCAAAAAAGAAGGAATAAAGGTAATACCTGTTCTAGATGATAAAAGTTTTATAAAGAGAATCATAAACTTCAACATTTTAAAATCATATATCCCGGTTGACGCAGTAATCATGGCAGGAGGTAGGGGAAAGCGTTTATCTCCAATAACGGATAAAACTCCAAAGTCAATGCTTCCATTAGGTGATAAACCAATAATGAGACATTATGTTGATAAATTAAAAAACTATGGTATTGGAAATTTTTGGTTTTGTATCAATTATCTTGGTGAACAAATTCAAGAATATTTTAAGGATGGCGAAGGAAAAACAAATTTCAACTATATAAATGAAAAAAAATCTTTAGGTACTATTGGTGCTGTTTCACAAATAAAGAATTTTTGTAATGATCACATTTTAATTTCTAATTCAGATTTACTAACAAATTTAAATTTCGAAGAGTTTTATTTGGATTTCTTAAATAATGGTAATGATATGTCAGTAGTAACAATTCCATATGAGGTAAAAATCCCCTATGGTATCTTAGAGTGTAATAAAAATAAGATAAAAAATATCGTTGAGAAACCTAGCTATACCTATTTTTCAAACGCTGGAATATACCTTATAAAAAAGCAGCTTTTGAATCAAATAAAAGCAGAAACTTTTTTAAATGCCACTGACTTAATTAAAATATTGATCGAAAACGGTAATAACGTATCAAGTTATCCATTTAATGGTTATTGGTTAGATATTGGAAATCCTCAGGATTATAAAAAAGCCAAAAATGATTTTAAAAATAAAATTATAAGATGAATATTTTAATTACAATTTGTGCTAGAGGTGGATCTAAAGGAATACCTATGAAAAATATTGTCAAGGTTGGAGGTGAACATTTAATTTCTTATTCAATTGAAATAGCAAAAAAACTTTTCCCAGGTCTAAATACCAAAATTGTAATTTCAACCGATAATGAAAAAATTAAAGAAGTAGCACAATTCCATGATATCGTTTCAGATTACACTAGACCTGAGCATCTATCAAGAGATGAAACCAGCAAGGTTAAAACAATAAAACATCTAGTCGATTTTTATGAAGCTAAGGATAAAATAACATATAATTACATAATAGATTTGGATGTTTCGTCACCAATTAGAACAGTTTCTGATATTAAAATGGCTTTTGATATGTTCAAATCTAATAAAACTGCTTTGAACTTATTTAGCGTTAGTCCTTCAAAAAAAAGTCCTTACTATAACATTGTGGAAAAGAAAAGAAATGGTTACTATGGATTAGTTGTTTCAAATAAAAAAAAATATACATCTAGGCAAGAAATACCAAAAACATTTGACATGAATGCATCTTTTTATTTGTACCGAAGAATTTTTTTTAACCTAGGATTAGAATCTCCAATTACCAACAAATCAATGATTTATGAAATGGATCATATTTGTTTTGATGTAGATAACTTTTACGACTTAGAATATTTGGAGTATCTGGTTGTTAATAAGAAAATCAAAATTTGATATGAAAATACTATTTGTTGGTTTTGGAAGTATTGCAAAAAAGCATTTAGAAATTATTAAAAAAATTGATACTACAGCTCAATTTTTTTCAATTAGCAGAGATCAAAAAAAGTTAAATGAATATGGAATAATCCAAATCAAAAACTCAGAAATAAAAAAAAATGATTTGGATGCTATTATTATTTCTAATCCGTCTTTTCATCACTGTAAAAGCATATTGGATTATTTTGATCTTAAACTACCTATGATGGTTGAAAAACCTATTTGTATAAATATTAGGCAATATAAAATATTGCAAAAGTTGAGTCTGCAAAATCCTAACTTGATATATAATGCTTGCAATTTAAGATTTCACCCACTTATTGTCTTTTTTAAAGACTTTATTAAAAACAAAACTGCCAAAATAAATGAAGTAAATATCTATTGCGGATCATTTCTGCCTAATTGGAGAAAAGATGGGAATTACAGTAGTTATTACAGTTCAAATAAGGAGCTCGGTGGGGGAGTAGATTTAGATCTTATACACGAAATCGATTACGTTGTATATCTATTTGGATTTCCGAAAAGGATTGAAAAGTCATCTAGGAAGGTGTCAAAATTAAAAATAGATTCAGATGATTTTACGCATTATTTACTTATCTATGAAAATTTTTCAGTGATGATCACATTAAACTATTATAGAATAGATTCAAAACGATATATGGAAGTTGTTATGGATGACGACACACTATATTTAGATTTTATTGATGATAGTATAAATAGTTTTAAACAAAAAAAATCATTAATTAATGTAAAAAGCAGCGGAATAGAACAATCTTATTTTAACCAAATGAAATATTTTATCAGTTTGATAAACAATAAGAAACCAAATTTAAATGGTTTACATGAGGCTCTAGAAATATTAAAGTTGGCATTATGATTTTAAATGATAAAAAAATAATAGTCATTGGAAGTGAGGGTCTTATTGCTAAGAAAATAGTGGATGAGATTCTTCACGAGGGGGGACAACCTATATGTTTAGATTTGAATGTAGCTACTGATAAAAATGAAAACAGATATAATTTTGATATAACAAATTTCAAAAAAGTAAAAATAAATTTAGAAGACATAGTTAGTTCATATGATAAAATCGACGGATTTGTAAATTGTTCTTACCCTAAAACTTCTGATTGGGGAACTCAAATAGAAAGTGTATCTAATAAATCATTTATTAAAAATCTGGATATTCAACTTGTTAGTTTTTTTAATGCTATAAAAGTAGTAACCAAACATATGAAGCAATTTAATGAAGGTTCTATTTTAAGTTTTTCATCTATTTATGGTCTACTTGCCAATGATTTTAATTTATATAAAGGGACTG
>MDSV01010553.1_pt1 | contig 14589 bp, 11 predicted proteins | sample 810851 | NCBI WGS metagenome assembly MDSV01 (sample SAMN05326640, study PRJNA326480) | marine metagenome | isolation source: seawater | place: Atlantic Ocean: North East | collected 2012 | reverse complement strand
TCTTTTTGAGCTGTATGGAGATAAGTCTAAATTAGTTTTTTCTCCAGCAACAATTCCAGAAATAATTTTGCCTGTTATAGCTCCTAATGTCCAGCCTAAATGTTGATGGCCAAAAGCATAAATAATATTTTTGTTTTTTAATGAGGGACCCATTATAGGCAAAAAGTCTGGCAAAGTAGGTCGGAAACCTAACCACTCATCTTCATGTTTTCCAAGTTGAGGTAAAAGTTCTTTTGCGCAATTAACCACATACTCGATCCTTTTTTTTGATGGAGGATTTTCTAAACCTCCTAACTCTACCGTACCAACTGCTCGTAATCCTTGATTCATTGGAGTCATGCCAAAACCACGATCCAAAAATATAACTGGTCTAGAAATAAGTCTTTCCTGATCTTTAAAATGCACATGATATCCTCTTTCGGTATCTAGAGGTATATTCTCTCCCAATTGATCTGTAAGTTTTTTTGAAAAGGCTCCTGATGCAATTACTGTTTTTTCAAATTTATATTCTTCATTTTCAGACTTGATAACCGTTTCATTAATAGTTAATTGTTCAATACTTTTTACATTTGTTTGAATAAATTTGCCTCCTCTTTCTAAATAGAGTTTAAATATTCTTTTTAATATTCCATGTGGATCTCTAGCATGCATAGCGCTTTCGTATATAACACCTGCGTCAAATACTGGTTTTAGATTTGGTTCTAACTCAAGGACTTGTTTCTGAGTTAATAATTTTTGTTCGATGCCAAGTTCTTTACGAACTTTTATCTCCAGGTTTCTGCTTTTTAAGTTTTTATTCGTCCAAACATATATTATACCTCTCTTTTCAACTAGACCGTTGGTATCTATTTCTTGAAATATTTCTTCATAAGCGTCATTTGAAAGACTTAAAATTTGATGCATATATTTAGCAGTATGCATCATAGATTTTTGATTGCAGTTTTTAAAATAATTTAAAAACCAACTAAACATTTTTGGAATATAGTTCCATTTTAAAGCTAGAGGACCATAAGAACTGATAAGCATTTTTGGAACATCATATAAAATATCTGGGCGATTAAATTGCAAAACTGCATAAGGTGAAAAGTGACCGGCATTCCCATAAGATGCAGGTTTATATTCTTCAGATAAAGGGTCTTGACGATCAAATAGTGTTACCGGAATACCTTTTTTTATCAATTGAAGGCCAGTGCAGACTCCTTGAATTCCTGAACCAATTATACCAACTGACTTGCATTTATAATTTTCCATAAGAAAATTATATTTCAATATTAATGATAATTGTAGTGCGGTAGATTAGGCTAATAGTTCTTTATTTACAACTTCAGGTCTGTCTTCAGTTTCAGAAGGTTCCTTTTTATCTTTTTTCTTAAATAAGAAGTCACCAGTTAAAGTAGATTTAGATTTATTGGTTTTTTTAATGTAACCATCAATATCTGCTCCGTTTTCAGTTTTCAAATTATTACCGAACTCAATGTCTCCTTTTACCGTTCCAGTAGAACCTATGACTATATCTTGGCCTGAAACTTTACCATCTAAGTGTCCATGAATTTCAACGTGATCACCTTCAACACTTCCTGTAATTGAACCTGTTTCTCTAATTATAATCTCTTTTGAATAAACTGGTCCTTTAACTAAACCGGCAACATCAATAGCTCCCGAACTATTTATTGTGCCTTCAATACTGACTGTCTCACTAATTAAAGATCTTTCTGAATCTGTAAGTTTATTTTTTTTATCACCAAACATATATTTTTTCATAAGCTAATCACCTCTCAAGATAATATACAAGTATTTATTAAAATCAAATTTGACCAAAATAGGTTTAATTTACTGGGGTATCCTTGTAAACTCTACAGGACATAGCCACTCCTAAACCAAACATAATTGCCATCATAGAGGATCCTCCATACGACATAATTGGTAATGGAGAGCCTACAATAGGCAATAAACCTAATACCATCATCATATTTACTACTACATAAATGAAAAAAGCAGTCGCAAAACTATAACAATATAATTTTCCAAAGTTACTTCTAGTCAAATTACCTATTTTGACTATTCTCCACACAATAATTGCGTATAAAAAAAGTATAAATAATGAACCGAAAAATCCAAACTCTTCTGAAAATAAAGTAAAAATAAAATCAGTATGTTTTTCAGGTAAATAATCTAGATAACTTTGAGATCCTTGTAAAAATCCTTTACCAAAAAGACCTCCTGATCCAATTGCGATTTTAGATTGAATAATTTGATAACCTGCTCCTAAAGGATCTCTTTCAGGATTTAAGAAAGTAAGTATTCTTGACTTTTGATATGGTTTTAAAAAAGATATTGCGATTGGTAGTAAGGCCAAAAAAGCTAAGCCAGAAAATGCAAAAAATTTTACTCGGACTCCAGCAAGCCAAGCAACCGTTACTCCTCCAGCTGCAATCAACAGAGCAGTTCCAAGGTCTGGTTGTGTTGCAACTAATATTAATGGAGCAATCAGCACTACAATAGGTATAAATAAGTATCTTAGCTGATTTATATTCTCTATAGAAATTCTATGATAGTACTTTGCTAAAAATAAAATTAACCCGATTTTCATTAACTCAGAAGGTTGAAGATTCATAAAGTATAAATCTAACCAACGTTTAGATCCAGAAGATGTTAATCCAAAATATTTTACACCAAGAAGTAAAATAAAAAATAAAATATAAATTAAGTAACTTTGACTGTGCCAAAATCTTATTTGAATAAATGAAAGAAATAGAAACATTCCAAAGAAAAGAAAAAAACGGAGTATATGGCTATTAGTGTGATACTTAAATTCCCCTCCATCTGTGGAGTACATTGCTAATATGCTTACAAGTCCAAGGATAAAAATAGAAACTACTAAAATATAGTCTAATGAAAAAATTTTATCTTTAAAACTAAGTGATGAATGTATTGATCTTGGTTGAAACATTATACTTGCTCTCCGATTTGATTATTAATACTTCTTCTTAACTCATGTCTTTCAAGAACTTTTTTAATTACTTTTTTTGCTATCGGTGCTGCAGCTTTACCACCGGAACCACCATGCTCAACTAAAACACTAATTGCATACTGAGGATTCTTGTAAGGTGCAAATGCAACAAATAATGCATGGTCTCTATCTTTATAAGGTAAATTCTCTTGTTTAACTTCAGCCTCTCTTTGTGCCTCTGTAAATCTTTTAACCTGAGATGAGCCAGTTTTTCCAGCAAATGTAAATTTTGGATTCTCAAACCTGTGTCTATAAGAAGTTCCTCCTGGCTCATTTGATGATGAAAACATAGCGTCTTTGATTAAGTTTATATGTTCTTGATTTTTAAACAAAGGTTCTAAATTAAAATTTGATACTAATAAATCGGTTGGAAGAGGATCATTTGGATTTTCATTTTTATATTTTAAATAATTTCTAAGACTGTCATTTTTTTCGTCAAATACTATTCTTGGAGTAATTTTAAAACCTCCATTGGCAATTTGAGCAGTCATTAAACATAATTGTAATGGCGTGCTTTGAAAGTATCCTTGACCAATTCCTGAATGAAGTGTCTCACCTAAATACCAATTTTGGCCAATAAATTTTTTCTTCCATTTTGTATTTGGAACTACTCCTGATCTTTCTTCGATAAAATCATTTAAAACTTTTTTACCTAGGCCAAATCGTTTTGCAGTTTCAGATAGTCGATCAACACCAAGTTTTCTAGCAACTTCGTAAAAATAAACATCACAAGATCTTTGAATTCCTCTTCTTAGATTTACTATTCCATGTCCATCTTTTTCCCAACAATGAAATTTCTCCCCATAAAGCTCTATTTTGCCCTTGCATCTAAAGGTGTCTAAAGGTCTTATAATTTTATTTTCTAGAGCGCTTAAAGCTACTAAAGTTTTGATTGTAGATCCTGGAGGATATAATCCTGATAATGCTTTGTTAGCTAGCGGTTTTTTGTCGTCTTTAATTAAACTATTCCAATAAGTTTTATCTAATCCATGAACAAATTCATTTGGCTCAAACGTTGGAGATGACACTAAAGAAACTATGTCTCCATTATAAACGTCCATTACACAAACTGCAGCTGCTTTATCTTTTAAAAGTTCATTGACAAATTTTTGTACTTCATAATCTAAAGTTGTTTTAAAACTTTTTCCTGCTTGACCTTCATCAACTTTAATTTCTCTTATTCTTTTACCGAAAGCATTAACTTCATATCGTTGATAACCAACTTTTCCAATAATCTGTTCATCTAATTTTCTCTCTAAACCAGTTTTTCCGATAGACATGCCTGGCACTGCTAAATCTTTAAGATATTTTTTTGTTTGTAAATCTTTTTTACTTATTTGAGAAACATAACCTAAAATATGAGCTGAAGAATTATCAGGATAAGTCCTTGCAACAGAGACAATTGGTTCTACTCCCTCTAGTTCATGTAAAAATAAATTTATCCTGGAAAAATCAGACCATTCTAAATTTTCAGAAACTATTATAGGTTCCCAAGGTTTTTGTTTTTTTATTAGTCTTTTTAGGTAAGAAACTTTTTTATCAGTAATATTTAAAATCGCTTTTAATCTTACGAATAAATTATCAAGATCTTTTGCGTTTTCAGGAACTAAATGAACTTGATAGAGTGGTTCACTAGACGCAATTTCATTGTTGAAAAAATCTTTTATAGCTCCTCTTTCTGGGGCTAGCTTCCATTCTCTAAATCTATTTTTGTCTGATAATGATTTGTATTTTGTAGCCTGATTTATCTGAAGAGATATAAGTCTACCTACTAACCCAACCATTACTACTGCTTTTGCAGCAGTAATTAGAAACATTCTTCTGCTTATAAGTTTTGATTTAATAACAGTACTGCCTGAACCTGGACTAAGCATCTTGAGGTCCTATGAAACTTAATTGATAAAGGTTGAAAAGAAGCCAAAAAACTGGAAACATAAATAAAGTGAAGAAAGTGTTATAACCAATTTTTGCATAAGAGATTGCCACTTCTGAAAAATTATTTAATAAAGTAAAGAAAAGTAAATTAGCAAAAAGTAAAGCGAGCAAGAAAGTAAACCAGTCAGAGGAAATTGTAGTATTAACACTTTTGTTTCTTACATAATTTCCTACAAAACAAACTACTAGATAAGACAATGAACTAATACCTAAAGGAAACCCCATCACAACATCGTTTATAAGTCCGGCAAAGAAAATATGTCCCGTTCCCATTAAATTTGGACGTTTAATAATCCAGAAATAAATTATTATAATTTGTAAATTTAAAGAAAAAACTTCAAATAATTTTTCTAAATTAGTATCAACATCACTTATTGATAGATAATACAATAGAATTAAAGGGCCTGCTGCGAATAATCTATTTATTATATTTTTTTTAGGCATTAAAAAACTTCCTTGGTTGGCTTAATTAAATTTACGGTGACAAATGATAATTGATTAGGATCTACAAATAAGTCTACTTCACCGTTTTCTTTAGTTTTTCCGATTGGGGTTCCAGCGTTAAAAATGCCGTCTTTTCCTGAGGCAAATACGGTGACGTCTTCCACAAATTTATAATCTTCGGGCAAGTATAACAATGTAGGTTTACGTGTTCCTCCGCCAGTTAATATTGCTTGGGTACTTTTTTCGTCAAAAGTTACTGGAATTCTACTATTTAAATCATTTAGAAGTAATACTCTTGATGATAAATAATTTGTCTCTACTATACGTCCAACTAAATATTTATTTTGAGTAACGGGCATTCCTTTTATAATACCCTCTTTGCTTCCTTTATTAATAATTATTGATTTTAAAAATGGACTATTACGATCTACTAAAACTTTAGCTAAAACTACATTCGAAACACTTTGTACATCCTCAGTATCTAATACTTTTTTTAAATTTTTATTTTCATTTGATATATATTCTAAATTGAGATCAAGTGATTTATATCGTTCAATTACCTCTCTTAATTCTTCATTTTCTTTTTTAAGATTAAAATGACCAGATATTCCTTCACTTATGCCTGGTAATAATCTTGTTGGCGCAGAAGCTAAATAAGTTACTCTATAGACTACATCATTAATAAAGCTTCTCGCTGTTTTTACAAAATTAAAACCATAAACGTCTAGAAAAAAAATAATTAAAGCTAAGAATATTAAAGAAAGCACTGAAAATTTTTGTGCTCCTCCTCTTTGAAGAAGAGCAGAACGAAAAGCTATGCTAAAATCATCTCTACTTACTGACATTTATTTTGTAAAAATAAATTAGTACTCAGATAACATAGTAGAAAATAATTCTTCATTTTCTAAAGCTCTTCCCGTTCCAATAGCTACACACGATAAAGGATCATCTGCTATTGTTACGGGTAAACCAGTATCTTGAGAAATTAACTTATCAATATTTTTTAATAAAGCTCCACCACCTGTTAAAACCAATCCCATATCAATTAAGTCAGCTGATAATTCTGGTGGAGTATTTTCTAGCGCTTCTTTTATTCCGCCTAAAATTTGGTTTAAAATTGGCATTAAAGCCTCACATGCATCCTTTTCGGTCAATTCAATCTCTTTGGGAGTGCCTGATCTAATATCTCTCCCTTTCATTAAAAAAGTATTATTTGTTGAAGGTATAGCTGTACCTATTTCTTTTTTAATTTTTTCTGCTGTTGAGTCACCAATCATCAAATTCATTTTTTTTCTCATATAAGCAATTATAGATTGATCTAATGCGTCACCAGCTACTCTTAATGATTTCGAATAAACCACACCACCTAGTGACATTACTGCGATTTCAGTTGTACCCCCTCCAATATCTACGACCATTGATCCTGTTGCCTCTGATATTGGAAGTCCTGCTCCAATCGCTGCTGCAATTGGCTCTTCAATAAGTTGAACTTTTCTAGCTCCGGCAGCCAAAGCCGAGTCTTGAATCGCTTTTCTCTCTACTGGAGTAGAGCCAGTTGGAACACAGATTAAAATTCTTGGATTAGCAAAAGCGTTCTTTTTATGAACTTTTTTAATGAAATGTTTGATCATTTCTTCTGTTACTACGAAGTCAGCGATCACTCCATCTTTCAAGGGTCTTATAGCTGAAATATTTCCTGGAGTCCTACCTAACATTGTCTTTGCCTCATCACCCACTGCTAGCACAGATTTTTTTCCAGCATCCTCTATCACGGCAACTACTGAAGGCTCATTCAAAACAACTCCTTGATCTTTTAAAACTACTAAAGTATTTGCTGTACCTAAATCTATGGCCATATCTTGAGACCATAATGATGTTAATCCTGTTAAACCTTTAAACATATTTTCCTTTCTATATTTGTACGCTTAGATTCTCATCATCTGGCGCTGTTTTATTTCTTTTTATAATTAATTTATTTAGGGCACTTAAATAAGCATTCGCTGAAGCTACTAAAGTATCTGTGTCTGCAGCTTGTCCAACTGTAGTCTTACCTTTTTCTTCAATTCTTACACTTACAGTGGCCTGAGCATCTGTTCCCTCTGTAACAGCATGAACATTGTATAATAAAAGTTTTACGTCATGAGCATAAAGTTTTTTAATACATTTGAAAATTGCATCAACAGGACCATCGCCAGTCTCTGAAGCGCTTTTTACTTCTCCAAAAACCTCAAGAGTCATATCTGCTTTTTGAGGTTCTCCTGTTCCAGCATAAACTTTTAAAGATTTTAATTTAATGACATTATCTTCTGTTACTAAACTATCATCAACTAATGCAGCAATATCTTCGTCGTATATGTGTTTTTTTTTATCAGCCAAAATTTTAAATTTACCAAAAGCAGTATTAATAATGTCATCCGTCACATCTACGTAGCCCATATCAGAGAGTTTATCTCTAAATGCATGCCTACCAGAATGTTTACCCATAACTAGAGATGTTTTTTTGACACCAACACTTTCAGGTGTCATAATTTCGTAAGTATTTCTATTTTTGAGCATACCATCTTGGTGAATACCTGATTCATGAGCGAAAGCATTTTTGCCTACAATAGCTTTATTAAATTGTACTGGGAAACCTGTAGCGTTTGATACGACTTTAGATGCTTTGCTTAAAAGTTTTGTGTTAATATTAGTAGTGAACGGCATTAAATCGTGTCTTGTTCGCATTGCCATAACAACTTCTTCAAGTGCTGCGTTACCAGCTCTTTCTCCGATACCGTTAATTGTACATTCTATCTGTCTTGCGCCCGCCATAACGCCTGCTAATGAATTTGCTACTGCTAAACCCAAATCGTTGTGACAATGAGTAGAAATAATTGCTTTATCAATATTTGGAACTTTATTTATTAACGTTTCAATAATTTTCTTAAACTCTGAAGGAACTGTATAACCAACTGTATCTGGAATGTTAATTGTCTTAGCTCCACATTTGATTGCTAGCTCAACAGTTTTACACATGTAATCCATATCTGTACGTGTTCCATCTTCGCACGACCACTCAACGTCATCTGTAAATTTTCTTGCGTAAGTGACACTCTCTTTAATAGATCCTAGAACTTCTTCAGGAGATTTATTTAATTTGTGCTTCATGTGAAGTGGGCTGGTTGAAATAAAAGTATGTATTCTAAAATTTTTAGCGTATTTTAATGATTGATGACAAGCATCAATATCTTTTTTAGTTGCTCTAGCTAATCCAGCTGGAATAGATCTCTTAAGAGTTTTACTAATTTCAGTAACAGCTTCAAAGTCACCCGGAGAAGCGATTGGAAAACCCGCCTCTATCACATCGACACCAAGCTCATCAAATACTCTTGAGATTTGTAATTTTTCCTCTAAGCTCATGGATGCACCTGGAGACTGTTCTCCGTCTCGCATTGTTGTGTCGAAAATTATAATTCTATTTTTATCAGTCATATTCTTTAAATTAAAAAAAATTAAAGCTCTTTATATTACAATCAAAGCTAGAATTTGCAAATAATTATGTGACTTAAGATAGGGTTTTGGAGTCAGATTGGGTTAATTTTTATCTTTATCAACCAACTTATTTTTACCAATCCAAGGCATCATTGCACGAAGCTCTTTCCCAACCTTTTCGATAGGATGTTTTGCCAAATCTTGCCTCATTTTTAAGAAGTTTTTTTGACCTGACTTATGTTCTTCCATCCATTGTTTTGTAAATTTGCCAGATTGAATATCCTTAAGTACCTCTTTCATCTTTTCTTTAGTTTTATTATCTACAATTCTTCTGCCTGATACATACTCACCATACTCAGCAGTGTTTGAAATTGAGTAATTCATATTAGCTATTCCACCTTCATAAATTAGATCAACAATTAGTTTTACTTCATGAAGAGTTTCAAAATATGCCATTTCTGGTGGGTATCCTGCTTCGGTTAAAGTCTCAAATCCATTTTTAATTAATTCTACCAAACCACCACATAAAACTGTTTGCTCTCCAAATAAATCTGTTTCACACTCATCTTTAAAAGTTGTTTCTATGATACCAGCTTTACCACCTCCAACAGCTGAAGCGTAAGATAGTGCTAAATCCTTTGCTTTTCCCGAACTATCTTTGTGCACTGCCATTAAACATGGAACTCCTCCACCTTTTTGATATTCACTTCTAACAGTATGTCCAGGACCTTTTGGTGCCACCATAAAAACATCTAAATCTTTTCTAGCATTAATAAGATCAAAATGAATATTCAATCCATGAGCAAAAGCTAAACTCGTTCCTTCTTTCATTCTTTGTTCGATATGATTTTTATAAATTTCTGATTGAAGTTCGTCAGGTGTTAGCATCATTACTACATCCGCCCATGCAGCTGCATCAGATAGTGACATTACTTTCAATCCTGCACTCTCAGCTTTTTTGATACTAGTTGAACCTTCTCTCAAAGCAACCACTACTTCTTTCACTCCACTATCTTTAAGATTTAAGGCATGTGCATGTCCTTGGCTTCCATATCCAAAGATTGCAACTTTTTTATTTTTAATAAGATCTTTATTAGTATCTTTATCGTAATATGTTTTCATATTTAATTAAATATTTTTGGTCCTTTCGTCATCGCAACAGCTCCTGTTCTAGAAGTGCTTATAAGGCCTAAACTTTTTAAATCAAGAGCTAATTTATCAATCTCAGCTCTTAGTGCTGTAACTTGTATCACAACGGATTTGTTAGTTTTATCAAGGACTACAGGATTAAATCTCTTACATATTTTTTTTACTTTTTCTATTTTTTTTGAATTCCCTAAAATTTTAAATAAGGCTAACTCTCTAAATAAAATATCTTTTTCACCACGTTTAAAGTCAGCAACTTTATGAACTGGAACAAGTTTTCTAAGCTGTAAATTTATTTGTTCAATAACTTGAGGCGTACCTTCTGTCACTATTGTTATTCTAGAAATATGTCTTTTTTTATCCACTTCTGCAACAGCCAGGGACTCTATATTGTAGCCTCTACCAGAAAAAAGTCCGGCTATTCTTGCAAGAACACCTGCCTCATTGTCAACCCATACAACAATTATATGTCTTTCAATTTTTCCAATTTTACCAGGAACGCTATAAGCAGATTTAGACTTAGCCATTAAACTAAAATTTTCCCTTCATCAGAAATTTCTTCCTCTTCCTCAGGGCCCAAAATCATTTGATTATGTGGCTTTCCTGAAGGAATCATTGGAAAACAGTTTTCTGCTTTATCTACTACACAATCAAATATGACTGGTTTATCAATACTAATCATTTCTTTAATTTTGTCGTCTAACTCAGCTGGTGTTTTTGCTCTGATGCCAACACAACCATAAGACTCTGCTAATTTAACAAAGTCTGGCAAAGCAGCAGTATAACTTTCAGAATAATTTTTTTCATGCAAAAGTTCTTGCCACTGTCTTACCATCCCCATGTATTCATTATTTAAAATGAAAATCTTTATTGGAAGTCTATATTGCACTGCAGTAGACATTTCTTGCATCGTCATTAAAACAGATGCCTCTCCTGCAATATCAACAACTAATTTTCCAGGATTTGCAATTTGAACTCCGATAGCCGCTGGAAGCCCATATCCCATTGTTCCAAGACCACCAGAAGTCATCCATCTATTAGGTTTATTGAATTTATAATGTTGAGCTGCCCACATTTGATGTTGGCCTACCTCAGTAGTAATAAAAGTATCTTGATTTTTTGTTAATTCATACAATCTTTGTACCGCGTGTTGAGGTTTGATAATCTTTTCACTATTAATAAAATTTAACGACTTTTTTTCTCTCCATTTTCCAATTTGTTCCCACCATTTTGATGTTTTTTGCTTATTAGAACTTGCAAAGTTTTTATTTTTTTCCTTAAATCTTTTGATCAAAGATTTTAAAAGTTCTGTTACATCACTAACTATCGCTAGATCAACTTTAATATTTTTTCCTATTGAAGATGGATCAATATCAACATGAATTTTCTTTGAACCAGGTGAAAATTCATCTACCTTTCCTGTAATTCTATCATCAAACCTTGCACCAATATTTATCATTAAATCACAATCATGCATTGCATTATTTGCCTCGTAAGTTCCATGCATACCAAGCATACCTAAAAATTGTGGATCGTCCCCAGGATATGCTCCGAGACCTTGTAGGGTTGAGGTAATTGGAAAACCAGTTAATGAGACGAATTCTCTTAAATATTTACTAGCCTCTGGTCCTGAATTAATTACTCCCCCGCCCGTATAAAAAATAGGCTTTGAAGATTTTTTTATCAAATCAATAAATTTATCCAATTCTGAATTAGATATTTTATGTGTTGCTTTTCCGTTAAGTTTTTTTCTAAGTGTTCCTCTAAAAAATTTATATTTCCCTTTTTTAAATTGTATATCTTTTGGAATATCAACTAAAACTGGACCAGGTCTTCCAGTTGTAGCTACCTCAAATGCTAAATGTAAAACTCTTGACAGGTCATTAACATCTTTTACTAACCAATTGTGTTTTGTACATGGTCTTGTAATTCCTGTTGTGTCACATTCTTGAAAAGCATCAGTTCCAATTAAATGTGTCGGCACTTGTCCTGAAATACAAACAAGCGGAACTGAGTCCATGTAAGCATCGGTTAAAGCTGTAACAGCATTAGTTGCACCGGGTCCAGAGGTAACAAGTAAAACTCCAGGCTTACCACTTGATCTTGCATACCCCTCTGCAGAGTGACCCGCTCCTTGCTCATGTCTTGCTAAAATATGTTTGATTGATTTATGATTTTTTAATTCGTCATAAATTGGCAGCACTGCACCTCCAGGGTAACCAAAAATATATTCGACTTTTTGGTCTTCTAGTGCTTTGAATACAATTTCTGCTCCGCTCAATAATTTCGGCATTCATACAATCTAGCCTAGAAATGATTTGCGTCAAGTTCTAGCTTACGACTTTTAATGATTTTTTTAAAAGAATTGACAAATTTTTTGAATAAAGCTTGTCCCAGTTCTTCATGTGGCCTCTTGCCCAAGTATTTTGTCTCTTAGCGTATTGTCTGGTCCTAATATTTATAAGCTCTTTGCATTGATTAAGAGAAATAGATCCTTTTAAAAAATCATTGATTTCTTGGATGCCTATTAATCTATTAGCCGATAAACCTTTATTTATATTAAAGCTATTGAATTTTTTTACTTCGTTTATACAATTTGTTTTAAACATTAGATCGGTTCTTTTAGAGATTTTTTTAAGCAATTCCTCTCTTGGAATATTGATAAAAATTTTTTTAATATCAAAATCTAAAAAATCAGATTTCGTACTCTCAAACCATTCAAATAATGATTTTTTTGTTTTTAACTTTACCTCGTAAGCTCTCTGTACTCTTTGAGTGTCAGTTGGAAGTATTTTATCTTTTATTTTCGGATCAAGTTTTAATAGACGAGTATAAAATTTTTTAAAACCAATTTCTTTGTATAAGTTTCTTACTTTATTTCTAGTTTTTAGATCTATATCCGGAATTTTACTAATGCCTTTAGTGATTGTATTAAAGTATAAGCCAGTTCCTCCTACAATAATTGGTGTTTTTTTTCTTTTTAAGCATAAATCAATCTGTTTCTTTGCTTTTTTAAACCAGTCACCTGAGGAAAAATATTTTTTAACAGAAATTATTCCATAAAGATGGTGTTTAACTTTTTTCATATCAGTAGAATTTGGTCTTGAAGATAAAATAGAAAATTCTCTATAAATTTGCATACTATCAGCATTTATGATTTCACCATTTAATTTTTTTGCCAAACTTATCGCTAACTTTGATTTTCCTGAAGCTGTAGGGCCTGCAATCAGTATTATTTTTTTTGACAACTTAATTTATTTTAACCCCAAGATAACGTCTTTGATTATTTTTGTTAATTACTGTTAATAGTAAGGTCTTCTCTCCTTTTTTAAAAATATTATCGACTAGTCTTTTTAAATCTGACGAGGATTTTACTGGAGATTTTTGAACTTCAATTATTATATCATTTACATTTAAAAGATTATTTAATGGACTTCGATTAGAAATCTCTGTTATTACAACACCTAGAGTTTTTTTATTTAGATTTCTAGATGTAATGTCTTCGTCGGTTATATCTCTAACTGCTATTTTTAATCTTTCTATATCTTCAACTTTTTTTACTACTTTTGTCTTCTTTTCTTGAAATTCTTCTGAAGACTCTAGTCTTCCAAGAGTTAATCTTTTTGAGATTAGTTTTTTATTTCTCCAAATTTTGAGTTCTACGCTCTTACCTACTTCTGTTGATGCAACAACTTTAGGAAGTGCTCTCATTGTATCAATTTTTTTTCCATCAAAATTTAAAATTATGTCGCCTGCTTTTATACCTGCTTTATCCGCAGGACTATTTTCTCCCACACTTGCTACTAAAGCTCCCTGTGGCTTTTTTAATTTTTCTACTTCGGCAATTTCTTTTGTTACCTCTTGTATTCTTACACCCAACCAACCTCTTTTTGTCTCTCCAAATTTAATTAATTGATCAATTACATTTGAGGCAGCATTTGCTGGAATAGCAAATCCAATACCAATAGAACCAGACTGACCTGGTGCAATTATCGCGGTATTAATTCCAATAACTTCACCTTTTAAATTAAACAATGGTCCACCTGAATTTCCTTGATTTATAGATGCATCAGTTTGGATAAAATCATCGTATCTTGTTAAATTAATATCTCTGTTCCTTGCTGAAATAATTCCCGCAGTCACTGTTCCCCCTAAACCAAAAGGATTTCCTATTGCAACTGCCCAGTCTCCAACTCTTGCTAAATCAGAGTCACCAAAACTCACTGGTTTAAATTGATCTCTTGTATCCATTTTTATAACTGCAATATCCATATAAGGATCAGCGCCTATCACTTTAGCTTTATATTCTTTATCTCCTACTCTTACTAAAATATCATCAGCACCAGCAATCACGTGATTATTCGTAACAACTATACCATCAGTTTTAATTATAAAACCAGATCCCAAAGAAGATGCTTTTCTCTCAGTTGGTCTTTCGAAGTCTTTAAACATTTCACCAAATGGTGATCCAGGAGGAAACTGAAAAGGAAATTGATTAGTGGTTGTTCTAACCGTTTGAGTTGTTGAAATATTAACAACCGAAGGCATTAATTGATCTGCTAAATCTGCAAAAGATTCGGGTA
>MDSV01141311.1_pt1 | contig 14590 bp, 8 predicted proteins | sample 810851 | NCBI WGS metagenome assembly MDSV01 (sample SAMN05326640, study PRJNA326480) | marine metagenome | isolation source: seawater | place: Atlantic Ocean: North East | collected 2012 | reverse complement strand
CTCTCAACGATAGGGAGGAGGGGCCGCTTCAGACACCGTGCTCCTGTGACCTCACTCTCCTAATGAACCGGATTCCCCCTCTGACCGCCGTATACCTGGTCCTGCTGGGAGGGATTGTCCTCCACGCTGAAGACCGCTCGTGGCGCAGCGCTAATGGGAATCAAAGCTTCCGAGCAGAATTTGTCTCATCCGATGGGTCCAGTGTGCTTTTACGAAAGCCCGACCGCAACACCGTGACGGTGGCCCTGAGCAACCTGCATCCCTCCGACCGTGACTGGGTAAAACAATATCTGAAGCAGAACCAAGCCAAACCAGAGGCGGAAATCGCAGGCGCTTGCTTTGACCGTCTCACCTACGGTGATAATCGTGCGACGGTGACCCAAAAGCTCCGCGATAGCCCATCAGTCAGCAAGACGCTCGACGACCGGCTTGTTGGACGTACTGGGCTGAACGGGATTTACCGCACCTCAGTCGCCGGGGAAGAATACCAGCTGTTCTTTCAATGGAGCGACAATGACGAGCTGCAGGAAGTGACCCTTCGCGGAAAGGGTGCGGCCTCCGCTGAATACGCGAAAAGCCTACAGAAACAATGGATGGGTCTTGTTTCCAAGCTAACCGCAAGCCACGGCTCCCCGCTACAGGCCTCCCGATATCCTTCTCGTGAGGAACTCTCGGATGGCCAACTCTTGGGCTCACATCTCTGGCATACGGCAGGTGAACACTCCATTCTTCTGTGCACCGGGCAGGCCAAGGATAAATATCTCGTGGCTGTCAGGTTTGCTGCAGAAAAGATCCCTCCAAAAGTCCTTGAGGAAGTTCCCGCAGAAAAACCAGAGAGATAACCCACGGGACCTGGAACCATCTTCGGTCTCGGGGCCATGAATGCCGCTCTCCCCCGCGCAAGAGCTCGGACAGCGCCCTCTATGGGGTCTCTACTCGGACGTATTTGGTAACCCGTCCATGAACATTCCACTCCTGCGCGTAAAGAGCGCCATGCACATCGAACGTGCAGCCATGCACCGCAACCAGATCTCCCTCATGCCAGTGCTCCGGAGAAATCTGATTACTCGCTTTCTGCCGATCCTTCCGCTCATCACCAAGTCGGGAAATCAACTTGTAGTCCTTCCCGTATAGAGAAACCCGCCCATCCAGCTCCCCTACTGCAAGAACGTCCCCGTGGATATCAGCAGCACACGGCCGACCGAGCTGGTCATCGATGGTCCTCATGAAATTTCCTTCCATGTCGTAGTGTTGCAACCGGTTGTTCTGGCGATCACTGATCAGCAGGGTCGGCTTCTCTCCCCGGGAATCGACCAGAATATTGTGACAAATATCGAACTTTCCCTCCTCCTTACCCTTGCCTCCAAAACTTTTCATATAGTTCCGATTCTTGTCATAGAGGTGCACGAGCGATTTACCGTACCCGTCCACAATGATCACCCTTCCATCGGGGCTTACATCCATGTCCGTGGGATTATATTCCCCCCTGCTTTTATACATCCCAGGGACGTCCGGGGGGCCAATGATCTGCCACACGACGGTTCCGTCGGGCTTGACGGCAACCACGCGCTTAATCCGGGGCATCGCAAGCAACAGGATTTCCTCACCCTCGAAGCGACGTACTTTCATTCCATGGACCCCTTTGAACACTTTTCCCCCCTTGGTTCTTATCTCCCCACGGTAGTTGCCATCCGAGCCAATGACCTGGATCGTGTTGCCCGTCGCAATGTAGACGTTTCCCTTACTGTCAGAGGCAAGATCGCCATGAAGATTCCCAAGGCTCTTCCCCTCCGGATAATTGGGCCACCCAGGAACCGTTTCGTAGACACCAGCGCCCTGACCAGTCCGGGCAGGCGCCGTTTCCTCCGCGCCATGGGCCGGAGACAGAAGAAGGACCAGTGGCAGAAGAACCGAGCAAATTTTCATAACAATAAAATTGTATGTTCGGAGCAGTGAACCCCACATCACACCCAAGGTCGATGCCTCTTTATCTTCGCTCCAGTCACGCCCCTCGGCTAGCGCCGTCCCCGGGAGGACCTCTCCCGCAACAATCCAGCGACCTTAGGTCTCTGTTTCTCGATCAAATCGACGTTCAGGTTGAGATTGGAACCGCCGATGACCCCCTCATAAAACTGGCGTAATCCGCTACTCCATTGACCGGAAACCGTATCAACTGCTGCTTCCCCACGCTGGTTTTTCTTAGTGAGCGATGCTCCGTTTGCCAGAAGGAATTCAATCATGTCTTCCCTGCATAGAAACGCGGCCAGATGCAGGGGAGTATTCCCGTCACGATTATGATAGGAGACACTGACTTTGTGCTCCTTTACGAGGAACCTTGCGATGTCCATCCGGCCGTGGAAGACCGCGGTAGAAAGGGGAGTCATGCCTCCATCTCCATAACGGCGGGCATTCGTAGGCGCTCCAGCCCGAATTGAGCGTCGGACAGCCGCGATATCGCCACGTTCAATCGCCTCCGCTAATCTGTCCCGCAACCCTGAGGGATCATTCGTGGAGCGAGCCTCGCGAGGCGCCGCCTCATCACGTCCGGTATGGAAGATAAAGTCATTGCTGAAAAGACCACTGGGGTTTTGGACTTGAAGAAAATGCATTCCCGGGGCCGGGAGGGTCTCTAGTTCGATCGAAATCCGGTCCGTCCTGAGGTTCCTTACCGTTGCGGGCACTCTCCTGCCATTCACGATAACCACCGCTCCATCCCTGACATGCCGGGCACCCAAGACCATCGTTTTCTCTTGATCATTAAGTCTCGGAAAGCGCTGTCTTCCTACCTGAGCGTGGAGAGATCCCCGCGTCCAAAGAGCCGGCTGCGGATGATCGTAATCGTCATTGACTCCGTGTCGCCCAGTAAGCGTCCCTACGAATGTTCCTGCCGCCGCCGCTTCCAAAAGACGTTCCCGGCTGATCGTCCTACGCTCCTCACCCGTAGTGGCATAACTGGTGCCATCGAATTGCAAGACTACCGAACGGCCTGCCCCTTCCTGCATTTGCACCCCTTCACAATGCAGGATAATGCCCTCTTCCCGAGCAGAAGTTTCCAGAGCTTCTATCAGATCAAGGGTCAGCTTTTCGCCCGCGGTCGCCCGGTTCAGAGTTACCTGCCTTGCAAACGACCCAGAAAACCCAGTGCTCCCTTCGGTCACCATCTCCCAGACCGGGTCAAACTCTTCGCGTCCCTGCCATGAGAATTTCCAGATCGCCCGCTCGGAATTCCCTGCCTCGGCAACTCGCCGATAAAAATCGAAATCGATAATATTCAACCGGCCCTGCGGCAGAATCAAAAAACGATCATACGCGCCCCTCCAGGTAGGGGCATCCATCCCCGTCCCGGGTGTGTTGGTGCTGACCAAAAAGGGCATGCGGTGACAATCACCACAAACATTCATCCCTTTCGATTCCTTGTTACCTACGACATGGAACTGCCTGAAGCCTTCTTCTGCTCTCTTGGTAAGCTTGTTATCGAAAGCCCGTCGCTGCGCAGGTGGGTAAGTAATGTTGAGAAGAAACTTTGCCATATCGTCCCTCTCCTTGGCCGACAGAAGCCCAGGTTTACCCTCGTCGTTCTCGGTGCTCGTTCCTACCATCAACATTGTTGTCGCAAGACTGCCGTCGATAACGTGACGCGTCGCACTCTCTGGTTTTGCGGGATCACTGTTAGGAGCCTCATGACTCCGTATATTTGCACTGTTGTTCCCTCCATAGGGATCCCCGGGAATACCGTCCCAATGGAAGGGCGCCGTATCCCGTAAGCCCCGCACTGGCATCGTGGAACGCGGCATGATCTGATTCCCTCCGGTGACGACCGGGGTCTTCAGTACCCAAAGAAGCTGGTCGGTATGGCCATCCGGATGACAACTTGCACAAGAGAACGTCGCCGTCGTGGAAGCAGAAGCTTTGTTGAAAGCGATTCTTCCCATCTTGAACTCCGGATGAGTGGGGTCTTCGAGAACGATACTCGCCTCCACCTTCGGATCGGCCAAATTACTAAGATCCAGCACCGAAACCGTGTTCGCCACTGCGTTGAGCACCCATGCCCCGGTCGGGGTGCCCCTTTGATTCTCTACAAGAGCAATACCGCGGGGAACGGAATCGACCTTAACCCGCCCCAGGATCGATCCGGTGGTCGCATCCATAACACATACCATATCGGATCCTGCGGCGCTCACCACCAATGTGGCATCATCCCCGCTCACCTGAAGACCATAGGGCGTGGCCAAAGCCTCACTCCGTTTCGGATGCTTGGGCGGCCGAGGCTCTAAATCATAGAACTTGGGCTTGGCCTTTTCTCCTGCAGGGACCTTTGTAATCTGATTGAGGAAGGCACGGTTCCCCAGCTCTGCAAGACCATGCTTCCCGGTCCCTGCCCGGCCATTGATGTCATTCCGGGCATCTGTCTGCGCAATGAACACATCTCCTTTCGAATTTACTGCCAGTCCATAAAGCAGTGTTCCGAGAGTATCCACAGTCCTGACGAGGCGGTCGGTCCTCGTGTCAAAGATATAAAGATCCCGGTCTGGAACACGAGGGTGCTTGACGATATCGGTCACGTGCCCGAGGGAGAGCACGTTGTTATGGGCGATCGAGTGCTCATGGGCATTGAAGGTTACCAGGTCACCATCCAGCTTGTAGCCCCCGGAAAGCTGGGTCTTGTTGTTGGATTCGAAAGGAACAACATAGAGTAACCCGTTTTTCACCATGATGGCTCTTGGGTCCTGCGCCGTAATCCTCAATCGCTTTTCAACCTTACGGGTCCGCGTGTTGACCACCGCGATCCGATTTTCTGAAGAGAGCGCAACATACGCCTTCTCGTCGCTTGCGAACGCTATTCCAACGGGCTCGTCAAACCGGGTTGCCCTCGTTCGGGAGTCAATGTCCTGAATAGTTGCTACAACGTGGAACCGCGTGGCGCTCTCTCTCGCGAGATCGATCACACTCACCGAATCGGATACGTGGTTGGAAACCCACAGCTCCTCGCCGTCCGGACGCAGAGCTAATCCGACCGGGTCCACCCCGACGGAAATCCGCCTTACAATCTTACGGGTCCTCCGATCAATGACATCGACGGTATCAGCCGGGGTATTTACCACGAACACGTGGCCCTCGCTAATGACAAGCGGCTTGGAATGCGGGCTCAGAAAGGAAGGGTGCCCGACCTTCGCCGGCACGGCCGGAGCCCCTATGGCAAGACAGCTCACCAGCAGGAAAGCACACGCAGGGACTAGAATTCTCATAATGGGCAAGCGGAATTCTCGGCAATTAACGTCAGGAAGCAACCAGTTCTGCAACCATCCATCGAAAGCCCTCGCACGATCTGCCGAACTTTCTGCTGGGATTCAGGGTGAATTCTTTTCTCCCCTGAACTCCGTTCCGGAGAGAGGTCTCACCGGGGAATGGGGCCGTTGTCAATATGCCCGCCCTAGCGGCCCTTTCCAAGGCGCTTCCGAAGTTCCGCATTCTCACGTTTCAGGGCCTCCACGGCACGCCTTAGATCTTCCGCGTCTCCACTCGGCCTCTTCTTCGCGGGAGGACGCGGCTTCAGAGCCTCCGTCGCACGTTTGAGATCCTCTGCTTCTCCACCCGGGCGCTTTTTCGCAGAAGGACCCTGCTTTTCCTGACCACCAAACATTTTTTTCTTAAGCTCTTCAATTTTCGCCATGCCATCCCTCTTCGACATCTTCCCCTCCTTCACCGCTGCCCAGATTTCTTCCTCCATGGCACGGAACTTTCCTCCGCGCTCATTCTTCCCCTGTTCTCCTCGACCCTTCTTCTCTCCTGGCCCAAACATTTTTTTCTTCAGTTCTTCAAGTTTTGCCATGCCATCCCCCTTCGACATTTTACCCTCCTTGACGGCTTCCCTGATCTCTTCTTCCATGGCACGAAACTTGGCGGCTCCGTCGCCTTTTTTGCCCTCACCCTCGGGTCTCTTCGCTTCTCCCTTGCCACCGACAGCCTTTCTCATCTCGCCCAGACGCTTCTCTGCGTCTTCTCTGGAAATTTTACCCGCCTTGACAGCTTCCCTGATCCGAGCCTCACCCCGACGATAGTCCTCAACGCTAAGACTAGGTCTACGGCCTTCCTGCACCTTCTGTCCAGCGGCAGCCTTACGCATTCCCTCGAGGCGCTTCCGGGCCTCTTCCCGGGAAATCTTACCCTCCTCTACCGCTGCTCTGAGTCTCTTCTCACCACGTAAAGGCGTATCGGCATTCTGCTCTTCTCTTCCGGCTCTCTTGTCTGCGACCATCCGGCGCATTTGCGCAAGCCGCTTTTCTGCTGCTTCCTTAGTTACTTTTCCCGCCTTGACGGCCTCCTTGATCATCGCCTCACCGCGACGATAGTCCTCAGCACTGAGTGTTCGGCCACCCGGCTTCTCCGCACCCTGAGCCTTCCGCATTCCCTCGAGCCGTTTGCGGGCTTCTTCCTTTGAAATCTTACCTTCCTCCACCGCAGCCCTGATTCTCTTCTCACCACGAAGGGGCGTATCTTCCTTCTTCGTGTGTTGGTGCTCATCGCCAGACTTGTTGCCGTGATGATCGGCTTTCAGGAGGGAGATCCCTCCTCCAAACAGCAGCAATGCTACAACTGAGAATGTGATAGTCTTCATAAATTTGGTTGTTCTGAGCTTATATTGTAGCATAGCGGGCTACTCGCCCGAACTCCGCAACATTTTCACGCTCGGGGTAACCCGGTCGTGGGGCTCAGACAAGGGAGAAAGGCGTTTCAGGAGGGCTCCTCTTGAGAAATTTGACTACTGATCATCAAAAGGGCTGAACCCCGGCCTCAGTTGTCGTTATCAGACGGTCAAGGTAGCAACGTCCACACTCTCCGAGGAGACCGTCGCAGCGCTACGCAGCAACCTGGTCAGAACGTTCCGACGGTCGAACTGATAGGCGAACCGGCGAGCACGCTCCGAAAGAGCTCTGCGTTCATCGTCTGACATGGAAGCGACCTCGTTGAGACAGTCTCTGAGAGCCTCAATATCGCCCGCCGCGTGCTGAAGACAGTTCCCCCCGGAAGCCTCCGGAATTCCTCCAGTCCCGGTGGTGATAACCGGACCAAGTCCTCCGGCCAGCATCTTCTCCGCAACCGCAATCCCAAACGTCTCAACGAACTCAGGCTGCGGCTTACTTGGCAGACACCAAGCGTAACACCCATACATGAGAGCCCCTTTCTCCTCATCGCTCACATCATCCAAGACCTCGATTGAAGGGTCTTCACAGACAAGGTCCTTAATCTGTTCCTTCATAGGACCATTGCCACAGATAATGAGCTTCTTCACTCCATACAATTCACTCTCGCGATAGGCTGCTACCAAGTCATCGACCCCCTTTGCTGGAGCGATACGTGAAAGAAACATGACATAGCCATCTCTCTCGAGCGCCCGCGACGAAAGAACCTTGTCAACCCGCTGGAGATCCTCCTCGATTGATATGTATGCTACTGTATCAATCGCAGGGTAACTTATTTGTACTCTTTCCCTCAGCTGAGTCGCAAAGTCCGTGCCCAGTTCAGCATCTACCGCCTCCCCTGATTCAATAATCATATCCCTCGTGAACTCACTGACTGCTACCGGGAGGTCATGATCGAGGTAGTTAGCGAGGACCATCTGAGCTGCGCCGGTCTGTCCAGCCTCCAAGGCATTCCTAACTACATTCGTGATGTCCGACCCCACAGCCTCTCCCACGGTAAAGACATCTGGAGACCTCTCCACCTTCTCAAAAGTCCGCACCGCGTTCATCACCATCTGGCCGTGAGGCACAAGGTAAAGGTCCATTAACATGACTCTCCCGTGCAACCCGTGAAGAATGTCCACCAGCTCACCACTGAGCGCGTATCCCAGCCGACCATCAAGCACCTTGTAATCACCGACAGGGTTTGGGCGGCAGACCTTGATCCCCGCGGAATAATGCGAGACCGTCTCAAGCGGTTTTAATGGAAGCCCGCTCTCCTCAAGAACATCGATTGGATAGGTGACGATGTGGACTGATTCCAAGCCCATTTCGATACCGGCTTCAGCGAGATTACGCGCCTCCGTAGAGTGTCCGCAGATAATTGGGTCCGCCCGGACGACCATTATGAGATGTGAAACCTTGACGAGATCTCTCTGATGAAAGGACCCGCGGCTGCCCGGTAAATGCTCAAATGAAACGCTCATTGCTTTGCTGGTTTTACAAACCCAACGCAGTTCCCATGCCAGCTTCCAGCTCACGCCCCTGCGGGGCTGCTTTCTCAGGAAACAAATGACGGAGGGCGACTCTCTTTAGCCCACGAAGATGGCGTCTCGCCCATCTCCAAAACCAGCTCTGAACCGCCGTGGAACTCACTCAGCCTGAGGTAGGAACGCTCAAGGGCTCGGCCATTCAGCCACGCTCTCTGAACGTAGATATTATCCTCGTGAGCACCCTTTGCCTGAACAACAAAATCTCCTCCATGTAATTTCAGTTTCACGCAGGGAAAGACCGGACTGCCGATCAGGATCACCGGCATTCCCGCCACAGGAAACAGGCCCATCATACTCCAGACCAGCCAAGACGAAAGTCCTCCCGAGTCGTCATTTCCCGGCAACCCTCCAGGCCCCGTCGAAAACTGATACCGAATCACGCCTCTTACCACCTCTGCTGCCCGGTCCGGACGACCCGCATAATGGTAAAGGTAGGGCGCTTCCATATCCGGCTCATTGTTGAGACCCTCGAAGCGGTGGACGGTTTCCCCGTGTAACGGCTCCTGGAACCCGAAGAAGCGGTCGAGGAGGTTCACGAAAGACTTTTCACCACCAGCCAGTTTGATTCTTCCCACCATGTCGTGGAGAATCCGGAATGAATAATTCCAGTTCTCCCCCTCATAATAATCCGAGTCCTCTCTGAGCAACCCGGTATTTTCGTCCATCGCGTTGGACCAGCACCGGAGCAGAGGGAGGCTGTGATCGTAAATCCCCTGGTAGCCAAGCCGTTTCGCCATCTGGGCAATCCCAAAATGGGCTCCGGCGAGATCCAGAGTGTGCGAAAGCGGTTGCACGATCCTGTTTCGAGCGAACTCAGCAAACCTTCCCGTGGCAACTTTCTTGCTCAGACTCGTGCCCCAGAGAAGCCGGAGAATCCAATCCCAGTCCGCTTTTACTCCGCGCATCTGCGCATCCGCGAGGATAATGTGGCACAACCCGGTTGCTTGCTTGTTAAAACGCTCGGGTGCGTTGTCCATCAGGTAGCTTACCGGGAACGCTCCCTCGCGGGTGGCGACTTCACCGAGAAACTCAACGAAGCTTTCACCCCACTCAGGCCACAAGGTCATTAGGAGAGGAAGCTGCGTCTTATACTGGTCCCAGAGAGTGGCGAGATCAAAAAAGAAGGGGCCATCTTGGGAGCTGAAGGGGTTTTCATCCCGGAAATCTGCAGGCTTGAGTGCAGAATGATAAAAGGCGGAATAAAACATCTCCCGTAATTCCTCCGTTCCTCCCCCAACCTCGACCTTGCCAAGGACACCATCCCAATGCTCCGCGGCTTTACGGGCAATCTCCTCCAACGGGTCTGAGTCGACTACCGCGAGAGCTTCTCTACAGCGTTGACCACTGCGCAGGGAAAACCCAATCCTGACCTCCAGAGGCTCACCGGAACTTCCGGCTTCAAACCATACCCCGAAGGGAGGCGCTTTCTCTGCTCTCTCTCCTGAATGACCCGAGGGCAGAACCTTTGAGGTCTCCCCTGAAAGCTCCGCTCCGTCCTCCCAGAGCCCCCCGCGGGCAGCCCCCCCCACCTCGATTCGGAAATAGATTGGAATCCCCTCCATCACCACCATCCCTTCCGCGGAAGAGGGCCCCTCCAATCCAACCCACCCCTCTTGTGGGTAGCTTCGCATGTCATCGACAAGCAACCCCCCAGCAGAAAGATCGATCGCCACTTTCCCCCTCACATTCTCAGGGAATTCGTAACGGTGAACCGCACTACGCTGCGTACAGGTGACCTCACAAAATACATTTCTTTCCTCAAATCGCGCAGAGTAATAACCCGGCCAGGCCCGCTCTTCCGAGAGCGCACAGCGCTGGCCCAATCCCTCAAGGCCCTTACCTGTGAGAGGAGTCGTCAGAAGATAATTGTAATAGACCCGAATGCGCCCAGTCCCTGATTGCTGGAAATGCGCGATTCCCAAGGCTTCATGCCTCTCAAAAACCACCGGAGGCGGATCTCCGGTCAGGGAAACACCATAACGACCATACCCAGTGACGTAGGCCCCGGAGTAGGCACAGGCAGACACCATTCCAAATGGGCAGACCGCCCCCGGATGAGTGTTACCGACAGGGGGCTTAGCCCGCCACCACGTAGCCGCCACTCCCTCCGCATGTGGCAGTTGGGACTGCGAATTTCCGAGGAAGGGATCAACCCACCTTGAGTTTCTTTCCCCTTGCCGTTGCTCGAGCATGTCTTACTGAATAACTCATTCCTGTTTCTTCCAAAGTCATTGGAGCAGAATGCGGTCCAAATGCCCACACTTGCCAAAAAGAAGGAACCGGATACAACCCAGCTTATGAGCAAAATGGTGCGCCGCACGTTTCTGGGAGGCCTGACCTCCGCATCCGCAGCCTCTCTGGTTACGGGATCCGCCCACGGCAAGAAATCTCCAAACGAGGTGCCCAATCTCGCTGCAGTAGGTGTTGGGGGTAAGGGCTGGGTCGATTCCAACGGTGCTGCGAAACACGGAAATATCGTAGCCTTCTGCGACGTGGAGCAAGCCAAGGGAGGCAAGCGGGGCGGATTCTCCGCCGCAGCCAGTAAATGGCCAAAGGCCCGCCGCTACACCGACTGGCGAGTTATGTTGGAGAAAGAAAAAACTCTCGATGGGATTACCATCTCGACCCCTGATCATATGCACGCCCCGGTCACCATGACCGCTCTCCAGCAGGGTATCGGGTGCTATACCCAGAAGCCCCTGACCCGGACAGTATACGAGTCGCGTCAGGTGACGGCGGCAGCCGCCCGGGCCGGGGTCGCCACCCAGATGGGAAATCAGCACCACAGTGGCACCAGCTACCGCACCCTGGTCAATCTCGTGCAGCAAGGCATGATTGGTAAGGTCAAGAGCGCCCATGCATGGTCCAACCGACCCATTTGGCCTCAGGGAATCAAACGCCCTGGCGGTTCCGCCGCAGCACCCGATGCCTTGCGATGGGATCTCTGGCTGGGAGTCGCTCCCGAGCGACCCTTTGCTCCCGGCGTCTATCATCCGTTCAAGTGGCGGGGCTGGTATGACTTCGGCACAGGAGCACTCGGAGACATGGGCTGCCACATTATCGACCCAATCTACTGGGCGTTGGGGCTGACCGCACCTGACACCATCCTCTATGAGGGCCCTGAGCCAACAAAGGAAACCTTCCCAAAAGCAGAACGCATTCACTACGAATTCCCCGGAACAGAACGAACCGCCGATGAGACCATCAAGGTGACCTGGCATGACGGCGGAAAGGGGCCAGACCCCTCCGAATGCGATCTGCCCGGCGGGACAGCGCTCCCAGCAAATGGCAGCATGTTTATCGGGGAACAGGGCGTCGTGGTCTGCCCTCACGGCTCAGGCAAGCTCCCCTCCCTCTACCCCGAGAAAAAATTCAAGGACCTCGACTTTCAGGTTGTTCCCTCTGCCGATCACTACAAACAATGGGTCGACGCCATCGCAGGCAAGGGGAAGCCCAGCTCCAGCTTCGACTATGCCGGCCCACTCTGCGAGACCGTCCTTCTGGGCTGCGTGGCGTCACAGGTGCCGGGCGTCAAACTTGAGTGGAACCCCAAGGCCCTGCGGTTCAACAACAGTAAGGAAGCCGACAATTGCCTGCACCAGCAATACCGGAAAGGGTGGGAAGTCGCCGGGCTCTAAGCGGGAGTCCTCCCGTCATCTTCTGATGCGGGCGTATTCCTAGCCAGCACCGAACCGATCAGAGCTCCAGAGCAAAATCCCATCACGTGAGCGAGCACGTCCACTCTGGAAGCAGCATCCCCTCCCCCAGCCCCGAACCACCCGAGCAGGATCGCTCCTGCGATAAAAGGAATGACGAATCCTCCAACCTTGCGCGCCGATCTGGATCGGTAGGCCAGAAGGGCACTACTCCCGACCAATAAGCCAAGCGCCCCAAAGGTTGCCGTGGACGCTCCGAGAGACTTGAAGCCCTCAGGGAAATGCAACCATGAGGTCATCAGGTTTCCAAGGGTTCCGCTGGCAAGAATGGAAATCCAACCCCGGACCGGTCCGAATGTCCGTGCCACAAACACACAGAAAATTCCACCGATCAATACGTTTCCAAGCAGATGCCCTCCATCGGCATGCAGAAACAGCGCGGTAAAGGAGCGATGCCACTCTCCTGCACCAAAAATACCTTCACTGGAATTACAATACTTCGCCACCATGGACTCCGTCTGCCCCATGAAGGTGACCATCAGGATCGCCGTCCAGAGGAGCAAAAGCTCGACTCCCGACCGGTGAAAAGAAATCTCTGCCGCCCGCTCTGGCAGCGACACCTGCTCTTGCTCGTAGAGCCGGAACTCCTCGACGATGGCCACCTCAAAGGCAGGCTCTGCATAGAGAAGGAAGCGCGGACCCTCCGCCTCCATACTTATCCAGCAGTCGAGGTTCATCGCCAGGATAACCAAGGCATACTCGTTGACCTCCGTCAGGCCTTCAAATTCACCCACGAGGGTAAGCTTTCCCTCCTCAATCGCCTGATCAAAATCAACCATGCTTCCAGGAAGAGAGCTCAACACGAGTGGGGCCCTCAAACAAGATTCACCTCCGGAACATTCCAGAGGAATGAGAAATTCCTCTCGATCCCCAAGCCAATCTCGTTCTCGATACCTCCATGATCCGGAAGACCACTGTCCTGCTCGCCTCTTTCCTCCTGTTCTCCGGGGCAATGGCAAAACCCCGCCTGATTGTTCTCACCGATATCACCAACGAACCCGATGATGAGCAGTCCATGGTCCGCCTTCTCTGCTACGCGAACGAGTTCGACATTGAGGCTCTCATTGCCACAACCTCCTGCTGGCTCCGCAACAGGACTGCTCCAGAGAAGATCATCGAACGAATCGAGGCCTATCGACAGGTCCGCAGCAACTTCATGGCCCATTCAGAAGGCTGGCCAGAAGCAGATACTCTCCTGCAGACCGTGAAGACGGGTGTTCCCATATTTGGGATGCAGGGAGTTGGTGAAGGACACGACTCTCCGGGCTCGGAGCATATTATCAAAACGGTGGACCGAAAAGATGACCGGCCAGTTTATATTTCTGTCTGGGGTGGCGCCAACTGTCTCGCCCAAGCACTCTGGAAAGTAATGAAGACTCGCAGCAAGCCACAGGCTGATGCGTTCATCAGCAAGCTTCGGGTCTACACAATTTCTGATCAGGACGATGCCGGTCCGTGGATGCGCAACAAGTGTCCCGACCTCTTCTATGTTGTCAGCCCCGGTCATGAGGAGGGTCAGGGCGGTTCCTACCACTACGCCACCTGGGTTGGCATCTCGGGAGACCGGTTCCACGGGCGATTCCAGGGTCCTGACTTCGCACTTGTGGACAACCCCTGGCTCGACCTGCATATCCGGAAGGACCACGGCCCACTCGGGGCGATGTATCCACGCACAACCTACCTCATGGAGGGCGACACCCCTTCCTTCTTTTGGGCATTGCCCAACGGGCTTAACGAGCCGGAGCATCCGGACTGGGGTGGTTGGGGGGGACGTTACGAACTCTATACCGCACCACCCAAACGCTACTACCACGAACCCGAGACCCGGCCCATCTGGACCAACACGATGGACGAAGTTAAAGGTGTGGATGGAAAATACTACACCAGCAACCACGCCACAATCTGGCGCTGGCGGGAAGCCTACCAGCACGACTTTGCTGCCCGCCTCGACTGGAGTCACCAGCCCAAGTTTAAGGGAGCCAATCATCATCCCCTTGTGAACGTAAATGGAGATCGGAGCCGGAACCCCATCTTCCTTACGACGGCACCAGGAGCACCTGTCACTCTGGATGCCAGTGCAACCTCCGACCCCGACGGGGATGAGTTCTCCTTTCATTGGTATCCTTACCGGGAAGCCGGCTCTTTCCCGCTGACTATCCACTACCGGAACCTCAAGTGGCAGGGCGACCAAACAGCCGTTCTCAAGCTCAACGCCCCGGCAACAAACGCCCCGGCAACAATCCACTTTATCCTGGAAGTTCGGGATCGAGGACAACCCAGCCTGACCTCTTACCGCAGGGTAATTTTGAAAGTTGACCCCACACACAAGGATTAAAAGGCCCCGTCCCACCAGCCCGGCCCCTTCTTCGGCAAACTTGCCCTACCTTACAACCGGCCCGGACCACCCCATGATGTCTAGCAATCTCGCTTGGCTCATCACTAAAATCCTTGTATCAAGAGAAGGTTTCAACCTTCCGTGTCATGCTTGAACTCTTTGGCAAAAACGATCGTAAGCCCTCTCACTGTGACGGATATTCACGGCGGGACTTTCTCAAAGTAGGAGGAATGGCCGCTGGCGGTCTCTCTCTGAGCCAACTCCTCGGCATGGAGGCGAAGGCCCGGACCGGTTCTTCTCACAAGG